>Ga0181559_10003392_pt1 | contig 15668 bp, 9 predicted proteins | sample 011ome_21_FD_133752 | JGI IMG/M metagenome (GOLD analysis project Ga0181559, IMG submission 133752) | Coastal salt marsh microbial communities from the Groves Creek Marsh, Skidaway Island, Georgia - 011508AT metaG (megahit assembly) | ecosystem: Environmental > Aquatic > Marine > Intertidal zone...
AAACAATTCGTCAGCGTTCTCCACACTCTATCAGATTTCATACGACTAAAAACGTCTCCGCCTCTTAATTCTTTGCCCTCTAATTTCAAGAAGGCTCTGCGAGTGATCAATCGTGCCGTTGCTCATAAACAGCCCTACCAACTCGAAAACCCAAAAGAGCCTGCTTGTCGCTTTAACCGGTGAAAAAGTGATAACATATTCGCGACACACTTTCCTGAAGCATCACCCATGCCCATAACCTGCTCGCCCCCCCTCGGAAGCTCGAAAAGCAGATTGGCATCCGCCTTGAGTCGCCAACCGCCCCACTGGAACCTCAAAACAATTACAACCAAATGCAAAAGCCAAACCCTCAAGAATTCGCCTGTTGCGATCGCTGCCAAACAGCAAGAAAAGTAAGTCCGGTAGGGATCGTAATTGCTGCGATCTTTGCGTTCGCTTCCACAATGCAACACTCATCGCTCGGTGCGGAGCAGCCACACATTATCTTTGTGATGGCGGACGATCACGGCTATGGTGACACCGGATTCACTGGGCATCCTTATGTAAAAACACCCAATCTTGATGCGATGTCCCAAAATGGCATCGTGATGAACCGCTTTTATGCCAGTGCACCTGTTTGCTCTCCGACTCGCGCAAGCGTGATGACAGGGCGTCATCCGTTTCGAAGTAATGTGCCTAACCATGGACATTATATGCGACCAGATGAAATCACCATCGCGGAACGACTTCGGTCATGCGGCTACGTAACGGGCCATTTTGGGAAATGGCACATTGGATCCGTCCAACCCGAAAGTCCGACCTGCCCGGGCAACGCTGGCTTTGATGAATGGCTATCAGGTTTAAACTTTTTTGATCTTGATCCGTACCTGAGTGAAAACGGCAATTACAAACAATTCAAAGGTCCCGGATCGGTTGTCACGATGGATGCGACTCTTGCCTTTATCAAAAAGCACAAAGATTCCGGATCTCCGATGCTCGCTGTCACCTGGTTTCCATCGCCACACGATCCCCATCGAGAAAATCCGGCAGACCTCGATCATGCAGAATCCCTTTACAACGACCAAAACCCCAAGACCGCCGGATACTTTCGGGAAATCACGCTACTCGATCAACAACTAGGTCGCCTGCGGGCATCATTACGCGAGTGGGGTATCGAGAAAGAAACCTTGTTGATCTACACCAGTGACAATGGCGGATTGGTCAGCGAGTCATCAGGTGGTCGTGCCAAGAAGGGCAGTATTTACGAAGGTGGACTGCGAGTTCCCACCATCTTTGAGTGGCCATCCACCTTCTCTCCTCGGTCGATTGACACGCCGGCGTACTCGTCTGATTTTTATCCAACCTTATCCGCAATCGCCAACTGTGAACTTACCGACCAGCCGCTACTCGATGGAATCGATCTATCATTAGTTCTTGCTGGAAAAACCACCAGCCGACCTGCCATGGGATTTTGGCACAACCACGAACCCGGCCAGGCGACCTACAGCGACCGTGTCATTCGTGAACTAATGGAAGCGAAACGCGAGGACGCCCCAAACCCGCATCCAAATCGACTTTTGAAAAACGTCGATTTGTTTCCCCCACGTGACCCAAATCAGTTAACTGGCCACGCTGCTTGGAATGAGTGGCCATGGAAACTGCACAGGATCGAGACGGCGAAGGGCACTCAAATTGAACTCTACAACCTCGAGAACGATCCATTGGAATCTCAAAATATTGCAGATCAAAACTCAGTTCGAGCCGCGCAGATGAAAGATTCCCTCGAAAAGTGGCAACGTTCAGTTCTGAGGAGTTGGGAAGGGGCGGATTACCAAGGTCGTTAGTCAACTCCTACCCCATCCAGCACCTAACCAATCGAAGTATCTTGGGGCGGATCTTTCATTCTCTCAGCCAGCACACAGATAACCGCGACGAACTCAAAACCAATATCCCTACCTGGACGATTCGATCAGGGAACAGTGATTCATGAAAAAGCAAATCCTTCCGTACCGCAACTTTATCGTCACCTGCATCGTCGCGGCGATGGTGAGTGCATCTGCAATATTTCTTAAAGCTGATGACGGCAGTAGCACTACATCGCACCAAGACAACACTGACTCGCGTCCCAATATCCTGTTTATCTACACCGATGACCAATCTTATCGAACCGTTAGCTGTTACCCAGACGCCTATCCATGGGTGAACACCCCCAATATTGATCGATTAGCAAAACAGGGCGTGCGATTTGAACATGCCTACATCGGCTCTTGGTGCATGCCTTCTCGTGCCTCCATGCTCACGGGACTCCACCAGCACGGCATTGAGTCCATGCGAATGGATGGTGAATACCCAGGTAGCACTTATGACCCCGAGCAGTGCTTGTTTTGGCCGAGAGTACTTCGTGAAAATGGTTACACCACCGCGCATATCGGTAAATGGCATACCGGAAGAGATACAGGTTTTGGCCGAGAATGGGATCATCAAGTTGTTTGGAATCGCCCAGGTTATCCAGAGAACGCTCCAAACTATTACGATGATCAATTGATTAGCGTTGATGGAAATCCGGTCGAGCTTATCAAAGGCTACTCCACCGACAACTATACCGACTGGGCGATCGATTTCATTGAACGAGAACACAAATCAGAAAAGCCTTGGTACCTGTGGCTTTGCTACGGCGCGGTGCATGGACCATTCACTCCAGCGGATCGTCATCTTGATGCCTATGCCGATCTCGAAGTCCCGATTCCCAAAGACGTGTATCCGCCGCGATCAGGAAAACCAAGTTACGTTCAAAAAATGGAACATTGGGAACCCGGCGACGAAGGACTTCCGATCGAAAGGAAAACAAGAGAAAAATCACCCGTCGGAATGAAGGACGTCCCTGGTCGATTACTCAAAGACTGGATTCGACAATACCATCAGGGCGTCCTTGCGATTGACGAAGGAGTTGGAAGGATCCTGCAATCACTCAGGGACTCTGGTCAAGACGAGAACACATTCATCATCTTCACCTCGGATCAGGGATTCGCGTGGGGTCAACACGGCTTCAAATCAAAAGTCGCGCCATACCGAGCCACGGTCGAAGCACCCATGATTATCCGTCCGTCTCACTACCAACAGTCCAGAACACGGGGTCGGGTGGTTATCGATCCCGTGAGCGGCGTGGACATACCGCCAACGATTCTTTCTCAAGCGAAAGTCAAGCAGCCATGGCAAATGCACGGTGAAGACCTAAGCCCGATACTCAGCTCGACCTCGACACGCAGAACCACACCCGCGATGCTCGTCCATACTGGCGCTATTTATGGGAGCGAAACCGACATCATCCCCACCGTCGATGACCCGCGTCTGTACCATGGCCCTGATGTTCCGTGGTATGTCATGCTGGCCGAGGGAAAGTTCAAGTACGTGCGAAATCTAATTCCAGGAGAAACCGAAGAACTTTACAATCTTGAAAAAGACCCAGAAGAACTCGAGAATTTAGCGTTCAAAAAGCTTTACCAAAGAAGACTGCGAGAAATGCGAGACGCCACCGTTCAGGAACTCAAACGCACCCATGCTGGCTTCGCGGATCATCTACCCAAAACGAAGTCTTTGAAATAACAATTGCCGAGGCGATTGTCACTATGAATCACGTAGATCTGCAGCCACACACGTTTCTAAATCCGCTTGAGACAAAGGAATGGAGGACTGGCATAATTCACCGCTGACGCAACAGCTTGGCCGAATCGTTCAAACACATCCTCATGCTGCGTCAATCACTTTTAACCGATTCGTTCCGCGCCGGCTCTTCCGCTCTCGATTCGAAAGGTTGCCGCTGTGTTCAGTGGTGACCCTAATCGATCAACGTAGGGTGTAACCTGAAACTTGGTGATCCAGTCTTCGGGCGTTACGGTGCAAGAAACGTAACCACGATTTGAGTTGTACCATCGAACAAATGGGTTTTGATCGCGCGCTCGTTCATACTCTGGAATCGAGTTACCCCCATTACCACCGGATGTCATCGATGTGCCAACTAACTCAGTCGCGACCAATGCGGATTGAGGATCCTGAAAATCAAGCTGCAAATCGTTCACCCAATTAACGTGAATGTCACCAGTCAACACGACAGGATTGGGTACCGATCGCTCATGCATAAAACGCAACAGTCGGCGTCGACTAAATTCATAGCCCGGCCACTGGTCCATGCTGTACTTAGGCGAATCCAAATCACCTCGATTCAAGGGAGCCATCATTACCTGTTGAGCAAGAATGTTCCAATTGGTTTGCGACTGGATCAAACCGGACATCAACCACTTTTCCTGTTCGGGACCCAACATCGTCGTCCGCGAATCAAACACTTTTCCTGTCATCGGCTTTTGATGATCGCCGTTGGGCTGATCCGTTCGATACTGGCGGGTATCAAGAACATGAAACTGTGCCAATCTTCCGTAACGGCAACTTCGATAGAGTTTCATATCGGGACCCGTGGGAAATGAACTCCGGCGTAACGGCATAAATTCATAGTAGGCCTGATACGCGTTCATTCTCCGAGCTAAAAACTCTTCGGGTGAAACACCCTCTTCCTCTGAAACAAGATCCGCGTAGTTATTATCGAATTCGTGATCATCCCAAGTCACCAGCCAAGGGAATCGGCGATGGGTCTCACGCAACTGATCATCCGTTCGATACTGTGAATAACGAACCCGGTAATCATCAAGCGAATGAAGCTCTCGACCAAGATGCTTTCTGGGCAGATTATCACGACCCGCGTACTCATAAATGTAATCTCCTAAATGCACAACGAGATCGAAATCCTCCTTCTGCATGTGTGAGTAGCCGTTAAAAAAACCGGTCTCAAAGTGCTGGCAAGAAGTGAAGGCGAATCTGATTTTTTCTGGCATAGCCTCCGGCAATGGTGCAGTACGAGTTCGCCCAACAACGCTGGTCGCTCCTCCGACATGAAATCGATAGAAGTACCATCGCCAAGGCTCTAGACCTTCGACTTCCACGTGCACTGAATGACCAAGCTGCGGAACGGCTAAAGCCTTTCCTCGGCGGGCTACGACAGCAAAGTTTTCATCTTCCGAAACCTCCCAAACAACTTCAATTGGCACAGATGGCACATCGAGTCTTTCAATCGGTCCTGCTGAAAGCCGTGTCCAAATAACCACTCCGTCAGGTGTCGGATCGCCCGATGATACGCCGAGGACAAAAGGATCCGAATTGAACTTGGGATTTTTTTCGACAGGACCATTCGCGTGCAGAGACAACTGAGGTATTACCGACACTGCAGCGACATACTTCAAAAACTCGCGTCTCTCAATTCCATATCGTCCCACCTTCAAGCGATGACGTTTGAGCGACATGGGAATGTGAAAATCCATTATGCACCAACCCTTAAAGTACAAAGATCCATCATCCTTGAACCAAACATGGCAAAGGATACATCAAGCAAAAATTTCACTGGCAACTTGCCCCGCAACGTCGGTCAATCGAAAATCTCTCCCCGCGTGGCGATAGGTCAACCGTTGATGATCTAAACCCATAAGATGCAAGATCGTCGCATGTAAATCATGCACGTGCATCTTGTCCTGCGCGGCATAGTATCCGTAGTCGTCTGTTGCTCCATAGGCGTAACCGCCTTTGACACCTCCTCCGGCCATCCACATTGTAAATCCATGTGGATTGTGATCCCGACCGTTGTTACCCTGAGCGGTTGGGGTGCGCCCAAATTCACCACCCCAGAGAACCAGCGTGTCACTTAGCAACCCTCGTTGCTTCAAATCCGTTAAAAATCCCGCTATTGGCTTGTCTACCTCCGCAGCATTTTTTGTGTGACCGTGATAAAGATTGCTATGCTGATCCCATTGCACTTCACTATCACTGTGCGTCACCTGAACAAATCGAACGCCGCGTTCCAGCAGTCGACGAGCCATCAAACACTGGCGACCGAAATCCTCCGTAACCGGATCATCAATACCGTAAAGACGGTGCGTGGAGTAAGATTCATTTTCGATCGTTTGAACCTCTGGCATGGAACCCTGCATGCGAAAAGCGAGTTCAAAGGATTCCAGTCGCGACTCGAGCACCCGAGACTCAGGATTTTCATCAAGATGCTTTTGATTCAACATCGTGATGAAGTCAATTTGTTTTCGCTGCAGCGTTCGATTCAACTGGTCATTGTGAATATGCTTAACGGCTGCTTGAGTTGATGGAACGGAAGCATTCCCCATGGGTGTTCCTTGACAACTGGCGGGTAGGAAAGCAGCTCCCCAATTGTTCACACCTCCGTGAGCCAGCGTCGGGCATATCGTAACGAATGCCGGAAGATTTTGATTCTCGGTGCCAAGTCCGTAGGTAATCCAAGAACCCAAGCTCGGTCGCACAAACTGATCACTACCGGTATGTAGTTTCAGAAGAGCACCTCCATGTGCGGGATTCGTTCCATGGACGGACCGAAGAACGCACAGATCATCTACATGCTGCGCTACGTTTGGAAAAAGGTCGCTCACCGGCAAACCACTTTGACCATACTGCCGAAACTTCCATGGCGAACGCAGCAGGTTTCCTTGCTCTGCAAATGTCACGCGTGGTAACGGAAACGGCAAAGGCTTTCCATGGTCTCGATCAAGCATCGGCTTGGGATCAAAGGTATCGACATGCGATGGGCCGCCCTTCATAAACAAGAATACGATTCGCTTTGCCCGAGGCGCATGATGGGGACCGAAAACGGCATCCACCGAACCTTGCTCAGCCAACGACCCACCCGCGTTTTTTTGATCTGCTATTCCTGTCGTGTTCTCGCTGGAAAAACCTGTTTGCTGAAGTAGCGAAGCAAACGCAAGTTGACCAAACCCGATCGCAGAAGATCGCAGAAGGTCACGCCTACAGGTACCACGAGATAGATTCCCGACTGCTGAAGCCGAGGAATTCAAACGGTCTTTGATCACATCCCCTACGTTGCCCACTTCAAAACACCTTATTGGATGTAAATAAACTCATTGGCTGCAAGCAGACTTTGACATAAAGCCGACCACGCCAAGTCTGTCGCGTTCCCCGATACATCACTTATCTGATCTAGCAATGCTGATGCTGCTGCGGACTCAACAGCATCTGGCTTTCTACCAAGCACCCGAAGGAAAGCCTCTTCAATTCTCGATTCGTCGCTCAGTGACAAACCGCACAGGCGAACCGCAAGCTGATTGGCTGCGTCAACCACCATCGGTGAATTCATCAGCAGCAACGCTTGCGGGGCGACTGTGGTCACAGCTCGAGTGCCGGTCGGCATCGTGGGATCAGGAAAATCAAACTGCTCAAACGTTGTGTAGAGGTTATTACGAATCACCGGCAGAAAGATGGCTCGCCGAACACTGTCATACTTGGTGTGGTCAACCGAGGTATGATTGAAAACAAACTGCCGGTTTCTCAGAGGAACCGTTTTGCCGTTTAGTTTCGGATCAAGCTGACCACTAACTGCCAAGATTGCATCATGCAATTGCTCAGCTTCGAGGCGTAGTGTTGGAAACTTCCATAGGAATTCATTTCCAGGGTCTACCTGGGACGCAACCGACGATTGACCATTCATTGACGCCTGCCGGTACGCACTCGACATCAAAATCATGCGGTGCAAATGCTTGGTTGACCAATCATTGTTCATGAACTGAAACGCTAACCAATCCAACAACTCTGGATGCGTAGCAGGCGAACCCAAAACGCCAAAATTTTCCGTGGTTCGAACAATACCTTTTCCAAAATGCCAACCCCAAATCCGATTCACTTGAACTCGCGCCGTTAACGGATGCTTGCCGGACGTGATCCACTGAGCGAGTGCAAGTCTCCCGCTTTCCGTTCCTTGAACCCTAAGCTCTCCTGCGGTCTGTCGCATGACCTCTGGAACCTGCCTCTGCACTGAACTACCGAGATTACGGTGACTTCCGCGAATATGAATTGCTAACTCGGTGACCACCTCACCGTCCTTCACTCCCATCACCGAATCAACATCCGGAGCCGAACTCTCATAGATCCTCGCCTCATCCATCAGCCTGCTGTACTCACCATAAGTCTCGGCGTCTAAAGCGAAATCTGGCTTAGGTGGTAACGCGAGAAAACCCGATGAGTCCATCAAAGCCGCGTGATACAACTTCAACATAGGATGAAGCTCATCTTTTTCTTCGTCACCTGATTCCTCTTGATTGGCTTTGGGATCAAAAACCGCAGCTTTCTCGAATCTCGGGCGATAAAAAGCGTCCACCTTTGCTGCGTGATTGGGCCCTACAAATTCGTGCCATGGGACAAAGACGGGGTCGTCAGCATTGAATTGCAAATGACGTCGACAATGATAAAGCACGCGAGGGTGCAGACCTTTTTGCGACGCGATGTCGCCCACTTCCCGAAGTGACATCTGCAAATCAACCGCTGTAGCGGCAATCAGGTAGTCCACCGCCTGCTGCCTCACTTGCTGACGAAGATCACCGTAAGCCTTGTTCTTGAAATCTGTCGCAGCTTTATTCAACGCGCTGATCTTGGCATCAATTCCTTTGATGAATTCCTGCTCGTTTTCATCTGCAAATAGATATTCATTCCAATGTTTAATCGCACCGGTGTTGGTATCGCCGAATGTCTGAGTACTCTTAAATATCGCACCAAGAGCGTAATAGTCGGCCTGAGTAATTGGATCGAACTTATGATCGTGACATCTCACACATCCAAGCGTCATACCGAGAAACACTTTTCCTGTTGAGTCGAGTTGCTCGTCGATCGTGTCCATCTCAAGTTTCTCACGATCCGGCTCAGCTAGAACCTTAGCGCCCAACACCAAGAAACCTGTTGCGGTGATTTGGTCGCGCGTGGCATCCGGCAACAAATCTCCGGCTAACTGTTCTTTGACGAAATCGCTGTAGGGTTTATCCAAATTGAAAGCGTTGACAACGTAGTCTCGATATCTCCACGCATTTCCAAACGCGAGATTCTCGTCCAAACCATTGCTGTCCGCATAGCGAGCAACGTCCAACCAGTGCCTGCCCCAACGCACCCCGTATTGCTCAGAAGAGAGATATTGGTCGACAAGTCGTTGATACGCATCTGTTCGAGGATCATTCACAAACCTGTTTATCTCTTCGACGGTCGGCGGAAGACCTAGCAAATCAAACTTCAGACGCCGAATCAACGTTTGCCGATCCGCGAGTGGTGCAGGAACTAGTCCCTTTTGAAGCAGCGCGTCGTAAATAAATGCGTCGATTGGTGTCTTAACCCAATCGTTGGCAATTTCAGGCACACTCGGTAGATTGATTGGCTGCATGGACCAAAAATCTCTACCTGCCTCGATGGACATTCCCGGACCAGATGCCTTTAGAGATGCACCATCTTTCATCTGCTCGCGTGGATCATAGGCACCCTCCATTACCCATTTCTCGAAGTCAGAGATTTCATTCGCGGACAACTTGCCCGAGGGTGGCATCGCAAACTCTGGATCTTGATACCGGATAGCCTGAATCAAGCGACTATTTTCTAAATCACCTGCAACCACAGCTGGACCACTCTCTCCGCCAAGACGTGTCCCCTGTGCGTTATCGAGCAGAAGACCACCGTTCGCTTCGGATCCCGAATGGCATTCATAACAATGCTGATCAAGAAGCGGCCGTATTCTCCGCTCAAAAAAATCTGATGACTCACCCGATTGAGCGGCACACGAGCTATGGCAAAGAAAGAATACCGATTGAACCCCCAGTCCGATCACCCACCATAAGACCCACCCAGGACTTGGTGCTGAGCGTTGCCGTGTGAAAGATCCAGAAGGGTATAATTTTCTCTGCATTACTTCTCTAAGCAGTTCGTTCTAGGAAATCGTACCGAGGCAATGGGAACTAGTTGATAGTGTCACAGGTCTACCATCCCCACAGTGTAAGATAATTCGAATCGTAGACCCAAGTAAATTCTGGGACGCATGTTAGCACTCCTCTGCTCGCAAAACGGTTTTTACGGAAAATCGCCTTCGACTGATGCAAGCGACTAAAAGCTTCTTGATTTAGCGACGAATATGAATCCCACAACATCGGTCATTGAAACCCTTGCCAAGCTTGTTGCAATCCCCAGCGTCAACCCCAACTATGCCGGAGGTACAGGGGAAACAAAAATCTCGGAGTGGATTTTTCAGTTTTTCCAAGACACCAACATTCAGGTGGAAAAGCAGCCGGTACTTCCCGAGCGATTCAATGTCATCGCAAAAATCCCGAGCAAAAACGATAGCCGCCGAATTATTTTTGAGGCCCATGTCGACACCGTATCAACCAAGGGAATGGACATCCCTCCGTATGAACCGACCATCAAGAACGGCAAACTGTATGGACGCGGGTCTTGCGACACGAAAGCTGGCTTGAGCGCCATGATGCACGCGATGCTGCAATTATCGACAAGCCAACACGATGCCTTACCAGAAGTGTGGTTCGTGGCAACCGTGGATGAGGAATTCTCGTACCGAGGTGTCGCTGAATTCTGCAAAATACATTCAACAGCAGATGCGGCGATTGTTGCAGAACCAACAGAATTGCGAGTCATTACCGCAAGCAAAGGCTTACTAAGGTTCAAAATCATCACCGAAGGAATCTCTGCACATTCGGCTAAACCGCACCTCGGTGATAATGCAATTCTTCAGATGAACCAAATCATCCAAGCAATCCAAGAAGACACCTTAGCCCTAGCAAAAACAGAACACACCCTGCTCGGTCCAGCTACCTGTAATATAGGAACCATCAGTGGTGGCACTCAAATTAATCTCGTACCTGATTACTGTGAAATTGAAATCGACAGGCGACTGCTACCACACGAATCGCCGAACGGCGTGTGGCAGCATTACGCTAGGCTTCTCAACCAACTGATGCACCACGAACCGACTATTCGTGCAACGTTACTAGAGCCACTGCTAACCGACCTACCCTTGGAAACCGACTCAGGCCATCAGGCGGTGCGAGTTATGAGTGATGTGCTGGAAACGCATAAACTTTCAGGCGATCCGAGTGGGGTCCCGTTTTGCAGCGACGCTAGTAAGTTCGGAGATTTAGGGATACCTGCGATGATCCTGGGCCCGGGCTGCATTGATCAGGCACACGCGGCGATCGAGTACGTTGACTGCGCTCAGGTAGAAAAAGCTGTCGAGATTTATCGAGACTTTGTTATTCACTTTGCATCCCACTCAATTCGTTAACCTATTCACTTCGGAATCCCGAAATGCATTCTTTTTTGACACGACGAAGCTTTACCAGTGGCTTGATGACGGCCGCGTTGTCTCAATCTCTACCCTGCAGCGCCGAAGACCCTGCCGGCGACCGCGACGGCTGGATCGACGCACACGTACATGTTTGGCACCCAGATACATCTCACTATCCGATCAGTAAAAATTTCCAAATCTCGGACATGCAGCCACCTAGTTTCACTGACAAAGAACTGTGGACTATCTGTGAACCAGCAGGAGTAAAGCGTGTAGTTTTGATTCAGATGAGTTTTTACGAATTGGATCATCGTTATCTGTCCGAAGTCATGCAACTTCACCCCGGCCGCTTCTCCGGAGTCTCACTGATCGACTGGAATCAAAATCGTCTACAGGCTGAAGTCAAACGACATAAACGAATGGGAATGCGAGGATTCCGAATGCATTCTCGGGGTGATGCGAAATCGTGGCCAACAGATTCGAACGTCAAAAACCTATGGCATTTGGCCGCGGACCATGACCTCGCGATTTGTCCGTTGATCAACCCTGAAGACATCGAATCCGTTGATGCACTCTGCCGTCAATTTCCGAAAACCAAAGTCGTAGTCGATCACTTCGCAAGAATCGGCGTGAGCGGATCAATTGACGGGAATCGCCTGAATCAGCTCTGCCGTCTGGCAGAACACTCCAACACACATGTGAAAGCCTCTGCCTTTTATGCGCTCGGCAAAAAAGAGGCACCCTACTTAGATCTTCTCCCTATGCTTCGTCAGGTCTGCGAAGCATTCGGAGCGGAACGTGTCATGTGGGCCAGCGATTGCCCATACCAAGTGCAGTCACCACACGATTATCAATCATCGATCAACTTGATAACAAAACATGCAGACTTTCTCTCCAGTGAGGAAAAAGCTGCAATACTTCGAACGACGGCAGAAAGACTGTTTTTCAGCTAAGAATGCTTGCCAAGTTTTGTAACGGAAATCCATTACGAAATCGGTTACAAAAATTCATGGCAAAATAAAAGAGTTCGCGGTTGGCGAATAAACATGGCATAAAAAATGTCGCGTTTCGCTTAATGAATTGAATACAATCAGCGTCGCCAGTGACCCGATTGACGACTTAGAAAGCAATCCATGCTACTATCACGAGACATGCTGCCATGAATTGGAAAACGATTTATTCGCTTGCGGCAATATTGACACTGACCCTCGCTGGTAGTCAGGCCGACGCACAAGATAACAATCTCCGGCCCAGTGATATCAAAGTCGAGTTTTGTCTCGCCTCGGACGAGCCGTATCCAGAATCGACATCGATCGAACTTCCTGACGGACAAGGAACAATCCATCTTCACCCGAATCAACGGATTGACCAAAGGTATATCGACCGTGCCGCCGTCGTCTGTACGGAGCAGGGCACTCCTGCGATTTCTATCTTGTTCAACGATGATGGTGCAAAGTGGGTTGAAAAAACCACAAGCGACAACATCGGCAAACGCATCGCCGTCTTAATCAATCAAGAAATACTCCAAGCGCCAAAGATCGTTTCCCCAATCGGCAGACGCGCGATGATCCAAGGTGGCTTTTCAATTCAGCAGGCCGTACAGATCGCCCTAGCTCTGAACCGAGAAGAACGCTTTGACGCGAAAACCAATCCTTCGATCACTCTTGACGGATTCAAGTCTCTTTTCAACGGAAAAGACCTTTCGGGCTGGACCAATGTCAACACAGCAGAAGACACATGGAGCGTCAAAGATGGACTTCTTGTATGCAAGGGCTTGCCAATCGGAGTGATGCGATCCAATCATCAGTATGAAAACTTCATTCTTCATATCGAGTGGCGTCACATGAATCCCGGAGGAAATTCGGGGGTCTTTGTCTGGAGTGAAGGAGCGGTACCGGCAGGCAAACAGCTTCCCAAAGGCATGGAGGTTCAGATGCTAGAGCTTGACTGGGTGAATCAACACCCTAGAGGAGGCAATCCAAATCACGTTGGATATGTGTCCGGTGAACTATTTGGCGCCGGCGGTCTTGAAGCGATAGCAGACAACCCTCGAGGCAGGAGAAGCATGAGCAAAGAACTCCGCTGCAACGGCGCAGGCGAGTGGAACAGCTACGATGTCGTCTGTGTCGATGGAACGGTAAAGCTGTCGATTAACGGAGTCTTTGTAAACTCCATCCGAGAATCCGAGGTGCGACGTGGATACCTTTGCCTCGAATCGGAAGGTTCTGAAATCCACTTTAGAAACATCAAGATCATGGAACTGCCATCGGGACTCATCGACCCCTCGCAGCAGGCAAATCTCATCGCGGAATAAAAACAAAACAAGGTAATCTGCAGGTCAAACTTGATTGGTTGACCTTCCTATCACTGACAAAAACGGGGCATTGAATCGAATCAGCAAACAAATCGCTAACCGTTACCCTAAACAGCGAGCCTGAACAGCGAGACCGAGATCGCAACACTAGGTCGATGCTGTCGAAAATGACGCAGCGATACCTCCTCGAAACAACGCATCACCTAAAAGTCGCGATGCAACTCCACCTTCGTAAGTCCCCGCGAGCGAATCGCAGTATCCGCTGGCCAAAGTGATAAAGGAACGCAAGTGTTTCGAACTCAACTTCCGTCCTTTGTCATCCGGATTTTATTCATTGCTGCTTCCCTGGGTGATGCGGCTGCTCAAGAGTCGATTTTGGCGGGTTCGGGCAGATCGCCAAATATCGTGATCATCCTTGCCGACGATCAGCATTGGAGTGATTTTGGCTTCATGGGCAATCAAAGGGTTCATACTCCTAATCTTGATGAACTCGCTGCTCAATCTGCAATTTTCCCCAATTGCTACGTTCCTTCGAGTGTCTGCCGCCCATCACTCGCAACGATCTTGACTGGACTTTATCCCCATGAACACGGAATTTATTTCAACCACGGACCGCCGGGTAACGCGGGCTACAATCGCATGCAATCCCGAATCGAATATGAAACCCATCGCGAAAACGAATTCAAATTAATCCAAAGACTTGAAACCCTTCCGAAAATATTCTCCTCCGTCAAGGGATACCGTTGCTTTCAGACCGGAAAATTCTGGGAAGGCCACTTCAGCAACGCCGGATTCACGGATGGCATGACGAAGTTTACCGCTCCACCGACAGGACAAACATTCGGCGGAACAAGAACTCTTGCGAATGGTGAAAAAGTTGCACACGGCAATGGCGATTGGGGCCTGAGTATTGGACGTGAAACGATGGAACCGATCAAGGATTTCATCAGGGATTGTGAAGAACAATCAACACCTTGGATGGTTTGGTATGCACCGTACCTTCCGCATCTGCCCCATGATGCACCCACTCGTTTCCAGCAACTTGCGGCTCAACACCCCGGAGTGCTGCCTTGGGAAAAACCCTACTTTGCCTCGATCGCACAACTTGATGAATCAATCGGTGAACTGAGAGCAATGGTGGCGACATTATCGGATGTCAAGCAAACCATCTTTGTTTTCCTTTCGGACAATGGGTGGCGACCGAGCCAACACCGATCAAAACAAAGACCACAAGACTTTGAACAAACCAAACGCAGTAAACGCTCACCGTTTGACGATGGTATCAGAACACCCTTGCTGATTAGCTGGCAAGGAACGATCACTCCACAAACACAGAGTGGTCTCACCAGCAGCGTAGACATTTTTCCAACCCTAGCCAGTGCGGCCGGAATCCCAAATCCTCACTGGGCGAACCTGCCGGGATTCGATCTTTATAAAATGCTACAAAGAAACGATATGATACCCGAGAGCCGAGCGGTTTATGGGGAAATCTATCCGGGTGACGCAACGTCCATTGGTCGACCCCAAGACGACATCGCATATCGTTGGATTCGCGAGGGAAAAATGAAACTGATTGCTCCGCATCCATCGAAAAAGGAAGATGCGCTGGCCATTGCTCGTCAATCAAAACCACCCAAGACAGAAAGCGGCACAGGAGTGATTCGAGCGTGGAACGAGTACCTGGACACCGACTCCCTTTTTGACGTTAGCGTTGATCCTTTCGAGAAGCTGAATTTGGCGAATTCTCCAAGCCATCTTTCCTCGATGCGAAAACTGAAATCTCAATTAGATGCATGGTGGAATCCATCATCGGCTGCCCGCACCCCACCAAAGACCGAGCTGATAAAACCGTAACCCACAGCACTCAGCGAAGCTTTGCGATCCCCAAAACGGGACTTTACAACCAAACACAGAACTGCCACCCCTAGAAACACGAAGTGTCCGGAATCAATCAGAAGTAGGATTTATGCACCCCAACGCATGAATCCCACTGTTCCCATACCACAAAAAACCACCTCGACGAAACACTATCAGCACAACGACCAGACCATACTCGATTAAACTAGGGACTCCCGCCAATCACTGCCGTCACCTTCCCCGCCTTACCATGACGACAACATGCCATCTGCCCACCCTGATCATCGATATCGATCGCCAAGCCTTGCTGCGAGGGTGATCATTATTGCTGTA
>Ga0181559_10003395_pt1 | contig 15660 bp, 12 predicted proteins | sample 011ome_21_FD_133752 | JGI IMG/M metagenome (GOLD analysis project Ga0181559, IMG submission 133752) | Coastal salt marsh microbial communities from the Groves Creek Marsh, Skidaway Island, Georgia - 011508AT metaG (megahit assembly) | ecosystem: Environmental > Aquatic > Marine > Intertidal...
GACTCCTCCTTTTCTTCTTCTTCTTCTTCTTCTTCTTCTTCTTCTTCTTCTTCTTCGGACTTCTCGTTCATTCTCGCGAATATTTGCATCGACGAGGACGACAAAGTCGACGACAAAGGAGTTGATGGCTTCAAAACTTCGTTCGAGATTTCCCCTACTTGTTTTTCTTCTTCAGGAGCAAACGTGCTCACGCGATAGATGACGCACGAAAAGAGCACCAGAATACAAAGAAAGATGAAGATGGAAACTTTTCTTCGTCCCGACATCGTCGTCGTCGTCGTCGTCGTGTTCATCATCATCTTCTTTTTCTTCTTTTGTCTTTATCCTCTTCGTCTTCTCATTCTTTTTGTTTATGCTCGCGTTGTGTTTTTCGTGAAGAAGAGTTTTGTGAAAACTTTTCACATCGAGCATAAAAAAGTATATATGTAACAACAGTGTATCGACGCGCGAAGAGTACACGCACACACATCATAAAAAATAATCATGCGCTATCTTCGAAAACAGCAACGCCGACAGGGCTGGTTGGTGGTGGATTCTGTTCGTCTTCTTCTCTCGACGAGGACGACGACGACGAGGACGAGGACGACGACGATGTGTTGGAAGAATATCGGTGCCACGGTCTCTACCACCACGCAAAGAAGAGGCATTAGCGGAGGTGTGCGCGCGACTCAACAACAAGTACAGCAACAACAACAAAACCAAGTTAATCAGCAGAATCATAATCACAATCAATTCGAAACGTACGTTCGCGGGAACCGAGCGAGGGTGCTCCCGAGCACCGCTCAATTGACCGCGGCGCAAAATACGAATCCCATGATGTATCGACAACTCGTTCGAAAACTTTTTCCGGGTTTACCGCTGTCGAAACCGGGTGAACGACAAACAATCGCTTTGGAGGATTTCATGAAAGAATTTCAGGTGTTGCACGTGCACAATAGTCGAGGGAACGCACCCGGCGGCGGAGGAGGAGGAGGAGGAGGAAGAGGGAGGAAAGAACGTCCAGCAGATGTAGTCGTGATGAGTAAAAGCGCGAAAATGTTAGGGGTGAGGAGGAAAGTGGACAAGTTTTTCATGGACGAGTTGGACGAGTCGTCCATGTCTTCTTCTTCTTCTTCTTCTTCTTCTTCCTCTTCGGATTTGTCATCGAAAGATGAAGCGGCTTCGGGAAGTATAAATTCTTCTGCAACCGGTGAAGGAGGAAGCGGTGGTCGAGGAGGAGGTGGTGCAGGAGGAGATGGACGGTATCATCACGAATCTATGTGGCAAAAATATCGCTTTTACGCTTTCGCGCTAGGATGTGCGTTGAGTTTTTACGTCTACAGAGAGGGCGTTAAAGAGACAGAAAATCTCGAGAAGCAAAACTACACGACGGAGAAAGAGTACGAGATTGAGAATTGGTCCGGGACGAAAAAAGTTGTCGTGGACACCTTCACGCAACCGGAAACGACGGAAGCGTTGGAGGCGATTGTGCGACACGCGAGTTTACGAGGGAAGAAAATACGACCGGTTGGCGCGGCGTTGTCACCGAACGGAGTAGCGTTTGAGAAAGAAGGCATGGTGTCGTTGGCGTTGTTAGATAAGGTACTACACGTGGACGAAGAAAAGAAGCAAGTGACGGTGCAGCCTGGAGCGAGAGTCTCTGATGTCACCGAAGCTTTGCGAAAATACAACTTGACGTTGCAAAACTATGCGAGTATTCGCGAACAGCAAATTGGCGGCTTCACGCAAGTCGGCGCACACGGAACCGGGGCGAAAATCCCCCCCGTAGATGCAACCATAGTTAGAATGAAATTAATAACTCCAGCGAGAGGAGTGATCGAGCTCGGTGTGAAGGAAGGCGAAGAGGACAAAAACATCGTCGATCCAACGTTTGAAGCTGCGAAAGTTGGTTTAGGATCCTTAGGGGTCGCCTCAGAGATCACCTTACAGTGCGTCGACGCGTACCAGCTAAAAGAAGATACATTCACGACTACGCCCGAGCAAATAGAAAAAAACCACGAAAAGTGGATTCGGTCGTATAAACACGTGAGATACATGTGGATTCCGCACACGGATTGCGTAGTGGTGGTTGGATCTAATCCGATTGTTGCAACGAAGAAAAAGAAAGGAAGCCTGCCAGGTCTAGGTTCAGTATTTTCTTATTTGACGACGCCAAGCGAACGCAAACGGAACAAATATCGCACCAAACCAATGGTTGACTTGTTAAAAAAGTTAGACATGGAGTCTGCAAAGAAAGCCGAGCGCGAAAACGCCGGGTTCGGCGAGCTTCGAGATCTGCTTTTGCGCATCGATCCACTCAACGTGGACCACGTTAAAAGAGTAAACGCGGCAGAAGCGGAATTCTGGAAGCGCTCGCACGGCACGCGCGTGGATTGGAGCGATCAAATTCTTGGGTTTGATTGCGGTGGCCAACAACACGTGTTAGAGGTTGCCTTTCCCTGCGGCACTTTAGAGGAAAAAAGTGAACGAGAAGCATCGTCCGTGGATGCTAACCTTTCTCATCCTTCAGATTCTCTTCGAAAAGATTTACTTTTTATGCGCGATTTACGCAAAATGATCGCAGAAAACGACATACCGGCGCACGCGCCAATCGAGCAACGCTGGACGAGTGGTAGCTCTAGCATAATGTCCCCATCTTATGGCGCAAAAGACTCATTACACTCCTGGGTTGGGATTATAATGTACCTTCCAACGCAAGTAGAAGCTGAACGCGAGGAAATAACCGCGAGGTTCACAAAGTACGGCGAACAAATGCGCGACGCTCTCGGCGACGATTACTTCCTCAAGACGCACTGGGCTAAAATTGAGCTGGAGAAGAACCCCGAACGGAGAAAGAAACAAGTTGAGCGATTGAAAACCGCGTACGGTCACGAAAACTTTCGAGCATTTCGAGACCTTCGCAGAAAGTTCGATCCGAAAGGCGTTTTAATGAACGAGTTAATCGAAGGATTGTTTGAATCCAAATGATGATGATGATGACGACGACGATCATAATGACTGCGCGTGACGTGTGCGTGAGAGGAATTTCAGGATGAAATGTATATTAGTGCTAGTATCAACTGTAAAAAAGTATTATCACGTAAATAGTGCGTGTAATGTATTTTAGAGATTATGGGCTAGAGGTTAAATATATCCTTTACTTTACTCGCAAACGCACAAAAAAAAATCAAAATTGCGGGAAAAAGAAAAACCCAATCTATGACCATCCCGATGGACGAGGTAGATGATGTATTCAACAACCCGTCCTCGTCTCAAGAACACGAGTTGTTCTTGAGTGAATACGTGCAACAGTTGTTCGGGGAAGAGTTGGGCGTGAACGCGAAAGAGAACGATGCGCTGTTACAAATCGAGGGAGTGGAAGAAGGCGCCACGTTTTTTCCCGCTGGCAGTGGTGCTGTCAGTGCGGATGCGACTATGAATACTACGAGCACTGCGGCCACAGCATTCACTACCAACTCCACCGAGAGAAGGAAGCGAGGACGGAGTGCAGATGGTGATAACAACGACAACAACAACAACAACAACAACAACAACAACAAAAGAGGAGAGGGAGAAGGAGAGAAGGAAAAATCAACTAGAACAGAAGGGAAGAAAACAACGGTGTTGAAACAAAACGCAAACGCTCAACGACGCTACCGAGAAAGAATAAAGAAGAAATCAGAAGAAATGGAAAATCTAGTGAAAGATTTACAGGAGAAAGTGAGAAAGTTGGAAGCAGAGATTGCGACGCAGGCACCGATCGAACAAAAACTGTTGGAGCATAAGAGCAAACTGTACGAGTCGCAGTTGTCCATGTTTAAAAGAGCGAGAAGAGCGGAGATTGAAAGTTCGACGCTGTCGTCTGCGACGACGATGAATGGAACGAATGTGTTTGATGCAACAGGGGGTGAAATGTTGATGGCGAACGGTATGCCGGAAGTACCTAAACAGTTCACGCTTCCTGAAGGCGTTAAGTCTTTGGAAGAGTTCAAGAAGCAATTTCCAGAGGCGGAGTATTCTATGAACAGCGTCGGCGATGTCAATGCAAATAGGGAGGTAGTAGAAGAAGAAACTATTGTTAACAACACTCTGGAAAGTTTGCATTACAAGTGGTTGAAACAAATTTCTGTTTTGTCGCTCACAAATATCGAAGAGAAAACGAATAAGAAAGGAAACGGCGCTGACGAAGTTGATGAGGCAAAACTTTCCATGAAAGAAGCCAACGTGAACTTGATTAATAAAATGGTAGACGAAACTTGCACTCTGTGCATGCACATTGGAAGAGCCATCGGAAGGGATAACGCCAAAATATGCTTCAAATATTACGACAATATGGGTTTCAACGAAGATTTTGACGTGATTGGTAAGGACGAAGACGCAAAAATTAAGTTTTACACGAACATCATCACAAATTTGGGTTTGAGCGAGCAACAGAAGCAGGCGCTGATCGCCGTGCACGACATCGCGAAGGAACAGTTCAGGAGGTTATTCGAAGCGAGGGATCGAATCAACGATGGCATGAAGGAATTGTGCGCTAAGGGTAAGGAAAATACGAAGGAAGGACCTAAAGGGTTGATTCGTTGGCTCACTGGAAGTTCAGAATCTTCTCGAGCTTTGATTGTAGAGCTGCGATCGAACTTAGTCGACGAGAGAGCTCTGGCGATGGACATTTCAATGGACGTGGTACATAAGATCCTCGAGCCGAAACAAGCGGCGAGGTACTTGACAGAAATGTACCCACTTCACCCGATGGGTTTGGTATTATGTAATGCTGTATATCGATTGTGTAAATGATTATAAAACGAACGTATCACTGGTACCATGGTATTATTTTGCATTATTTTACAACTGAACTGCCTTTCGGAGGAAGAATGTAACTTTTCGTTCTGGTACTACAAGCCAAGTGCCTCCGCGACTTCTCTTCTCGAGCGATACTGCGCACCGTTGGAATGACGATACGTTTTGTACGATTTTTTTTCACCAGACTGTGTGGAATATTTCCTCGTCCATTTTTTAATGACCCAATCTTTTGCTCGTATCGAGTTACCGTGCCCGCCGAGTCCTTTGATGTATTCTCTCAGCTCTTTCACGTCCTCTGGCACTTCTTCTGCCTCCCACGAACATCTTTCCCGAACCAACTGTTGTTTCTCATCGTGCATTTCTTCTCGCTCCTTCGCATTCTTTGCCTTTGCCATCTTTTCTGTCATTTGCTTCTGTATATTTGCCGCTGCTTTCGGGCGCTGATGTTTGTCTATGTTCTCGTGTTCTTTCGTTTTCACTTTCCGAAACGAGCTATCAATCCCTGCTATTGCTGCTTCTAAACGAATGGCATATTGCCCTTTACTTAGTTTCCCTTTTTCCTTCTTCTGTTTTTCTATTTCTACTTCTTGTTGTTGTTTTTGATGCCGCTGTTCAATTCTATCCTGCTTCCTCTTCGCAATGCGCTCCTTCTCTCTCTCTTTCCTTTTATTCTCCATCCACGCTCTCTTCTCTTCCGCGAACGTTTCTCTCTCTATTTTTCGGCGCACGTTTTGAAACGCCATGACGTTTTCATTGACTATTTTTGACATCATCCGTTCATCCAAAACGTTCACCATGTTTTCGTTGAACCAATCTTTCGTCGCCTGCTCTTCCTCGTCGCCTTCGACTTGTCCTTCTTTGCTATTCTTCTCGTCCTTTGACTTGGACTTGTTCAGAGATATTAACTCGCGCAAAAACTTGAACACAATCTCAGGTTTCTTCCCTTTAAACTTCTCTAACGACTCTTGCGTATCCGATAACTCTCTCAAATTTTTCCTTTCGCGCGATTCCATCAGCACGATCGCCCGCTCGATGTCTTTTCGTTTCCTCTGTTTCTTTCCCGAATCGTACTGCAACCAATTCTCAAATTCTCTCTCGGAGAAGTTCACGCCGAGCGGAAGTGGATTTTTATCGACGCACGCGTTATCGTCGTCGTCGTCGTCGTTTCCCGCGCGTCCTTCTTCTCCTGGTTTCGACGAAGGTTCTTCGAGCGATGTCATCATTTCTTCATCATCTTAATGGGGTGTTATTCGTCTTTTTTTCCCGCGCGCGCGCGTGTGTGTGCAAACTTCGAAATGAAATGATATTATTGTGAGTGTGAGGGAAAGAAGTTTTTTTTTATTGGGAAGAGTTTCGTACTTTACACCGCCGTGTCTGTCTGCACTTCTCGAAACGCGCGTTCACGCACCGCAGCAAAAAAACAACTTTGCACTCAAAGTAGTAACATGCTTTCTTCGTCGTCGAGCGCGAGTTTCGTCGCGAGCCGGTCTTCCCTCTCTTTCCTCGTCGGAACGTCTTCTTCGAAACGACGTCAGTTTTTGTCGTCGTCGTCGTCGTCGTCGTCGTCGTCGTCGTCGTCGCAGAAGAAGAAGAAGAGTTTTGTTGGAAGAGGAGGAGTAATCACCATCGTATCTAAAAGTGGGACCGACGGCGATCGATTGGAAGTCTCCAGCACTACTACTAATAAAAGACGACATTTCCTGACCTCCTCCGCGATGGTTGCCTTTACCGCTGCGCTCAATATAAACGGTCAAAATAACTCGGCTTTCGCTAAATTCACTCAGAATAACGACGACGACGACGAGTGGATCGTCAACCCGAAACGGATTAAAGTTGAAAACGAACCGGACGGATACAAGCCAAACGAAAACTGGACGGAGGCAAAGAAAGAGGTGGAGAGACCTCCCCCTGAACCAGTCAGAGATCCAAAAGACGTCTTCAAAAGCAACAGCAACGCGAACAGTAGTAGTAGAAACAGTAGTAGTAGTAGCAGTGACGAGGAACAACAGCGAGAACAAGAAGATGAAGATAATGTGATTGAAATAGATATCGATTTGGTTGAGCCCGGATACGTCCCGACGTCACAAAAAGAAGTGGACGAAAAGACGCTGAAACAAGCGGTAAACAATGCTAAGATAAAACAATTCAACAACGCACCGGATGATTTTCCAACCTTTATAAGAGAAGGGTACGACGTGAACGTGGTCACGCCGAGCGGTTACAAAAAAACGGAGGATGGGTTGATGTATTACGATTTCGCGAAAGGAAGCGGGAAAGTGCCAGGGAAGGATCAAGAGGTGACGTTCCATTACGTGGCATATAATGAAAACGGTGGTGTTATCGACTCGACGTATAGGAAAAATGCTCCAGCGAAAGCGCGTTTGGGCATAAAAGGGATGATACCTGGCTTCGAGGAAGGGTTAAGCACGATGAAACCGGGCGGGAAAAGACGGATTGTCGTGCCTCCAGAATTGGGACCGCCAGTTGGTCCGGCGACGTTTTTCTCTTCAAAACAATGGGAGGTGTTTGATATCGAGCTGATCGACTCCAAGAGCTGCAGTCGAGAAGGGGGGTTGCCGGGTGGGTTCGGTTCAACCATTGTGTGCAATTAGAAGATTTAGAGATAAAATAGAGTAGTTTCCATCCATCGTCATTTCTTTTGTTTGATTCTCTGAGTAGATTTTATATAAACGTTCTGTACGCTATTTATTATGATTTCTATTTCTTACCGCCGAAGAAACTCTTCTTCTTCGTAAGCTCTGGTGTGGACTTATCCATTGCTTCCTTCTTTAAGAAGCGCTCGCCGAATTTCAGACGCTCCTTGTAATCATGTTTCCAGTGTTCGAAGCGAGATTGCAAAATTTTGAACTCTTTCTGCACATCCATGCCGTCAACCCCGGTTATTTCACCCGACGCAACTTCTCGGATGAATTCGACGTCGTCGTCGAGAACGCGTGTCATTGAGTTAAATTCTCCTTTCATACCATCCACGAATTGAATCACTCTCGAGGTTTGACCAGATGGGACTTTGTCTGCATGCATCGAAGGCTTTTCTGCACTGGAAGGTCCTTGTTTGCTCGACGGAGTCGAAGGTGACGGCGAACTCTGTTGATTCTTTTGATTTTGCATCATTGCTGCGACTAATGCATCATCCGCGGCGATGAGTTGCTCTCTTAACTCTTCTATTTGCTTTTCAAGAGCCATCTTTTCTTCTCTTTCAGCTCCCACAGATGCTCGCAATGCTTCGTTTTCGGCTTTAAGAGCCTTGACGAACGGATTATTCAACGCATCCACGTCCTCGGATAATGACGCGGCGGAGGAAGTTTCGCGATCGAGAGTGGATTCGGGAGAATTGTTGCGTTTCACGGCGGCGGCGGCATCAGCCTCCATTTTTGCATTTGCTTTCACTTCTTCTTCTCTCTTGCGCGCCGCCACAGCTTCCAATTCCGCTTCCTTTCGAAGACGTTCTTTCTCCTCTTTTTCCCTCTTTTCTTCTTCCAGGCGCATCTCGAGTTCGCGTCGCTCGCGCTCGGCAACGCGTAATTGAACTCGAGCGTTAAATGCTTTCCTTCTTGCTGCCATTTGAATCTTAAGCGCAGCTCTGTTCTGATCTCGTAAAGTGATGAATTCCCTGCGCTGTTTCATGCCCTTCCAGCTCGCTTGCGCGGTAATCGTCGCAGAACGGATGCGTCGGTACTCTCTGCGCTGCTTAAAACCTTTGTACGAGGCTTGAATAATCTTTGAATAGTAAATCGCGTTTGATCGCGCATCTTCCAAAGCGCCTAACACACCTTGCTTGAAGAAAATCTTCGTAGTGCCAAACTTGACGTGCTCCTCGGCATCGACAGAGAAATGTTCCAAGATCATCTTAGTCGCATTTTTACTGTCCACTCCAGAGGATTCGATGACATCTTTACCGACCAAGAAACCAAATCTAAGCACAAAATCTTCATAGAGCGAACGTGTCGGGTATCCAGCTTGAGCGATTCGAGTCGCCTCCAAAATACCAGCGCACGCGCACTGGTGTAAAATGAGTTTTTGATCGGTTTCGGTTGGAACGAGCGAAGCGTTTGGCTTTACGCATCGAATAAAGTGCGGCTCGCACGAATTCAGCTTTTGAAGCAATCCACTTAATTGGTTGCGGAATTTCGTGCAGACAGTTGATTTTTCTTTCGCTGATTTCGAAGCTTTCGTGACCATCGTTTCCATCGCGCGCTTGTGCAGCGCCTCACCGATGTTCGTCTTCATAAATTGGAAGGTGTTATCGGTATACAAAGCCGTCGCCAAATCTAACGGTAACGCATCTCTGTTCTTTTCGAGGAATCCGGCGCATTCGTACGTGACACTCCCAGCGTAGTGCACGATATCAAACGAAGTCTCCGACGTTCCTTTTCTTCTCATGCACGAAAACTTTTCCATATTGGAGAGTTCACTAACAATTTTCGCGTGGTACGTTTCATCAGTCGCACCTGGGAAACTTGCCTGATCATCTAAAAGCGCAAACAAACCCATCGGTTTATTTTCAATCACTTCGAGCGTGGAGGAATTATCGACGAATTCTATTCTCGACCATTCGATGTTCTCTTCCTCGTAATCTCTCTGTTCCACTACGAATAAGTGATGGTTGAACATCTTCTGCATGGATTCGTTGGCATAGTTGATGCACAACTGTTCGAACGTGTTGTGTTGGAAACTCTCGAAGCCGTAAATATCCAAAATGTTCAAGGACACCAAGTCCTTGTCGTCTCTTTGCAAGGCACCATCGCGCGCGAAGGATTCGTTGATTTTGCTAACCAAATACTCAAACAACGCTTCGAACATGGCTTTCGCCAATGCGTCTCGCGCATCATTCGCTTGTGTCAATGTCAAATCGGTTTCAATCTTCTCTCCACCAGCAGAAATGACACGCTTAATCAACGCTCGCTCTAGAACCGCAACATCTACCCCTAACAATTCACTCGTATGTTTCAAAGCGTCTTTCGTCTTGACAACAGCGGCATCGTGACCGGATTCATTCAACGTATCAAACTCAACGTTACCGAGATGTAACACCGATGCAAGTGTTCGATAAATGTCGTCGATGGTGTTGTCCGCAATGCCAATTGCATTTAACGCCTCTTTTGTTTCCTTGTGTTTGCTCTCGTCGTCGATTTCTGTGTTATGTTTGCTTAGAACGCCGAATCCTCCTAAATAGTTGAATCCGTCTTTCGCATCATCTAAGAACCACTTTTTCTTCTCTTCCTTCGACGCTCCAGCTAAGAGTTGGTAAAACACGTGGAACGATCGTTCTCTTTTCGAATGGTGGACAACTCGAGATTTTTCCAGGAGATACGTCTCGATCATTGCCTGCGCTAACTTTCCATTTGACTTTTTATCAAACTTGATGTCGATCAATTTACCAAATCGAGAAGAGTTCAAGTTTCTCGCGGTTTTCGCATTCCCAAACGCCTCTAAAATCGGGTTTGTCATTAACAAGTCTCTCGAAACTGCGTTGAACATATCGCTGTTGTGTTTTTCTTCATCATCGTTGCTGCTATTGTGAGATGTCGTCGCGGCTAAGAACTTCATGACGAATTTGGTCGTTTCAGTTTTCCCAGACCCAGACTCACCTGAAATCACAATCGCTTGGTCCATTTGGTTCTCCATCATCTGTTCGAACGCGTTCGAGGCGACTTGGAAACAATGCGGAGGTAAATCATTTACGGACGAAGATGGAGAAGACGCCTCCCCTTCCGTTACATCAGTTGCCGATGTCGCTGAGGCCTTCACCCCGCTCGCCGCATTCCTCGGTGAGTAAAAGTTCATCATTTCATGGTCATATTTACTCGGCAACGGCTCGCATGGGTTCAATGCGATAAGAATAGGCCCGGCTTTGGAGTAGATTTCTCTAGAAGTCGACGACGAATTCTTACTTTTCTTCGTGTTTTTCTTGAATCTATCTTCCAAGAAGTGAACGATCGAAGGCGGATTCAAGTTGGTTAGTCTCGCCACGTCCGAAAGAGACTCCATCAAGTTGGCTGGATTACCCGCGAAAAGTCTCTTATACGGTACGCCTTTTACCAAAGTCGTCTCGCCGCCGTCGGAAACGAACGCGTTCACATCCATGCACTCGCTCTGTTGATCGTTCTTTGCAACCGTACCTCGCAAGAAAACAAATCCTTTTTCTCCACCTTCTTCGAAGGAATCGTCGGCCCCGCCGCTATTGTTTTGAGAAGTCTCATCGGAGGCGTCTCGTCCTCCCGAGGACGGGGAGGAGGAAGTATGAATATTCCTTTCTTTTAAAGCGGCTAAGACGTCTTTCCCGATTGGTTTCTCCGGACAGGTGGACAACCGACAATCAATATAGATTGGCGCGTTGATTACTAACGAGGAGAGAATCTCCGGGTTGTCGAAGCTCTCGATCGCCGCACTCATACCGGTTTGTTGATTCGGATGTTAGTGAGTGTGGGTGGCACACGACCTTTTTGCGTCTTTTCGGCGACCTTCTTCTCGTGGAATCGAAAATTTTAGCAAGCACATTTGTTTGGAACCAGGCGGGCTGAATTAGGGTATAGAGCGCGAAAAAAATCACCAAAAAAAAGCGCAACAATCTAAAAAACAATGTCGTTCGGTCTCGACGCGTACGGCTCTTCCTCGGAAGACGCCGACGACGACGACGATAACGGCGAGAATAAGAGGAAGATGGATGAAGAGACGCGCGTACAAACTGAAACCGAGAGCAGGAAGCGACCGAGAGAAGAAGAAGAAGAAGAAGAAGATTTCGAAAACGCGCCAGTGCTTTTCGAAACGCGTTTACCGCCACCTTCTTCGTCTTCGGGAGGATTTAATACGATGACTTTGACCGGAGAAGTGGAAGAGAAGAGGAAATCTATCGCTAGAAAAAGATATTTGATCAAGCAGCAGAAGAAGTTACTGATGAAGAGTAAAGGAGGAAGCGGAGGAGGAGGCGGAGGAGGAAGAGGAAGAGGCGGTGAGGAAGAGGACGACGAATTGCAGGAAGAAGACGAAGAAGAGAGGAAAAGAAGAGACGTTTTAGCAAACGCGAAGATAAACGGTGGCGGCTCTGGTTTGAGCATGTTCTTACCGAAACCGGCGGCGGTGGGTACAGAGATGCTCGGTTTTGGGGATGACTTTCACGCCGGTGGTGGATTTGGAGGAGGAGGAGGAGGAGGAACTCGCATAGACTTGTCTGGTGTAACGAAGACGAAAAGAGACGCCGTAGGAGAGAAGGAAGAGCAAGAACGAGAACAAAACGAACCAGGAGTACCAGCTGTTCCGACGATTCATCCTTCACAACTATACGAAGTAGACGACGAAGGAAATTATATTCACCAGAAATTGATCGATTCCATGCAACAACAACAAGAGCAACAACAACCATCGATGGAAGAAAACGAGCTAGCGACAACTACGGTTGATAAGAACTTGAGTATAGAAGAGATGCTTGTGAAATCCAACAAGATGATTGAAATCACTCAAGATGACATACGAGGCTCGTATAATCCGTTGTTAGCGAACGAGCACGCGATTCAAAATACGAACGACATGGGTGGCTCTTTAGGGAAAGTCTCAGGAACAGCTCGAGCCAAGAATCAAGTGACTTCGTTAGTACACGATGCCAGGCAGGCAGAGTTGAAACTTGCTCAACAACAAGGCATGCGTCACCGAACGATGGCAAAGTCGAAATACGGTTGGTGACTTGAGACTGACGTCGCCGTTGGGAAGTTTTCTTTCGCACTTAGCGTTGTTTGAGAAGAAAGTGACTCTCGAGGAAAGATCCAGATTGTTATCTTCGCGAATAAAAATGGGCGAGTTCGGCTGGTAATACAAAATAGAAATAGTTGAAAGTATAGATGTATTCTTATTGATAGTAATGTATTGTTCATTATTGCAAACGCCAAACGGGCTTCTCGCGCTTAAAAAGTCACTTTGTATTGTTCTTTTTTTTAACCTTGCAACTGGTTTTCGATGATGGAAATAACCGTCTCCGCCGGTATCATCCCTTCCGTTCTCAAGGCTGGTGACGCCGCATCTTTCGAAACGAAGACTATAGTGGGTAAACCTTCAATACCAAGTTGCGTCGCTAACTCTGACTCCTCGTCCGTGTCTACTTTGATGCATCTCACCGCCTCGCCGAGTTGTTCCTTTACTTTTTCCAACTCTGCGGACATCAACACGCACGGACCGCACCACGTTGCGTAGAAATCAATAACAAGAGGCGTCGACCTGTCCGCCATGGCCACTTCCAACTGTTCGGCGTTCATTTTCTCCACTAATCCAGCCTTTACTGCGACTGATGATGATCCATTTCTTTTTTGTTGTTGCTTATTGCGACGGTGGAGTAAGGCAGAAGTCGTGTGTTGGTGACGAAACGCGAATGTCTTGGTGTTGGTGGTGGTGTTGGTGGTGGTAGTGGTGGCAGAAACAGTGGGACGAGCAGCGCGAGATGAGGAAGAGGTGGACGCGTAGTGCGTGGATAGTCTCGATTGCAATGTGGTAGTCGATGAAATCATCGCGTCGTCGTCGTTGTTTTGTTCTTGTGTGGGATGGGAGGTTGTTTTCGTGTTTTTGTGTTTTTGTGTTTGTGTTGCTCGTAGATGACACGATGGAAGGAAAAAAGCCCATCATCGTTCCCAAAAATACGCACTTCAAGAAACGGGCGTTTGACTTGCATACGTAAAAAAACACGAATACGCGCAAAGCGAACGAAAACACACACACACACAGACACAAATAAAACGCATAGTCGTCGTCGTCGTCGTCGTCGTCCGTCGCCGCCGCTTTTCTTTTGTCGTCTCGATGTCGTTTGCGACGAGAGTCATCGCCGTCGTCGACGCGTTGTTTCCTCGACGAACAACGAGCGCACACGCGAAACGCTGTCTCGTTTCGCCGAAGAAGAGGCACGAAAACGAAAACGAAAACGAAAACGAGCAAAAAGATTTTTCTTCCTCCTCCTCTTTTCAGTTCTCGAGTGCACCCCCGGACAAATTCGACTCCGCGCTTCCTCTGCCACACAACAGAGAAGAAGGAAGAAATATGATGATGATATCCAGTAATAGCAGCAGCAACAGCAACAACATCATCAATAGCGCGATGATATCTTCAACCATCGGGCGTAAGAAGAGTCTCCGCAACGCTCCGGCGAAGAAAGTGAACAACAACACTCGTTTGTCGTCATCGTCGTCGACGTCTTCTGCTGAAGAAGCGCAACTCATCGCGAGCGAAAATATCTCCGATATGCCGCCATTAGAATTGGACGACAAAGGCATCGAACGCGTCAAGCTACAAAAAGATGGATGGGAGACGTACAAGTATCTAGACAAATTTGATTGCAACTACATCAGCGCAGGGAAGGAGAACACGGGACCAATTGTCGTTTTAGTCCACGGATTTGGTGCGCACTCGTACCACTGGAGATATCAGATCCCTTATTTAGCAAAGAAAGGCTATCGAGTGTACGCGTTGTGCATGCTTGGGTACGGCTGGTCCTCAAAAGCGAGCGAGGAGAAGTATTGCATGGAATATTGGGGTGAGCAAGTGTCTGATTTCGTGCGAACGATTGCGAAAGCGACAGAGACGGATAAAGCGTTCATCGCCGGGAACTCCATCGGCGCGTTGGCGGCGTTGTACGCGGCATCAAAAGGAGCACCAGAGAGGACTAAAGGTTTATGTTTAGTCAACGCGGCGGGTAATTTCGATCCGAACGCGGCTCCGGGTCCAGAGAAGAAAACTATGGCGCAAAAAGCCGTGGGAACGGCGCAAGATATGGAAGAGGCAGAGGAGAACAACACGTTGCAAGGCAAACTCCGCGTAGCGTTTGGGAAGTTAGCCGCGTACGGTATCTTTTATTTCACCAAGATCCGCATCAAAACGATTTTGAATCAAGTGTATGATAACGATGTGGACGAAGATTTGGTTCGGAGCATCGCGATGGCGGCGGAAGATCCGGAAGCCAGGGAAACATTTTACGCCATCTCGTTGGCCGGTTCTCGAACGCAAGTGAAACCGAGGGATTTGTTAGAAAACTTGAACGCGCCGGTGATGTTATTATGGGGAGAAAACGACCCGTGGATGACGCCAACAAAGGCGGAGAGAATCATGGAAATCAAACCGAGCGCGACATACTCTCCCGTGCCGGCTGGTCATTGCCCGCAAGACGATAATCCTACGGACAGTAACAACGCTTTCGTGAAGTGGGCGGAAACCGTAGCGTGAGAGGATTTAATCACTTCTTCTTTGCTGTTAGATCAGCATCAACAAGAATGAGCGAGCGCTTAAATAAGTCAAAAGCGACTGATGTACAGTAGAACTCGTGCGAACGAAGGCGAACATTCAATAAATCTGTGTTTTTATATTATGCTGTTAATATGTTGTTAATATATCAAAAATCTCTTGTCTGTTTTATATCTCACACCCCCCCCCCATTTTACTCTTACTCTTAATTTTATAGCTGCGGTTTGAATTTGAATTTGTTCTTTCATCGCTTACTTCGCGACAACTTCCGTCTCGGAAATCTTCTCGTAGAGCTCTCTCACCTTCAAGCCAACAAGAGTTTGGAAGAAGCCAGTACCGTTGTTGGAGCCCGGTCCGTTTTGGTACTTCAACATTTGTTGCGTCAATTCACCATAGAACTTGGTGGAGGTGTTGGACAACAAGGATTCGACGTAGATCAACTCCTCCAACTTGTCAAACTGACCGTCCATCTCTAAGACGGAGACTTCTTCGCCGTAGAAAGTGTCCGGGCCGTAGAAGAACTTAATGCCCGGGTACGAGCACGTCAACTTGCGGCCGCACGGGATCCAAGAGATCGTGGAACCTTCGTCGAACAAGTACGGGGTGTCAAAGAACTTGACGCCTTCCTTCATGATCATGCGCACTCTC
>Ga0181559_10003396_pt1 | contig 15655 bp, 20 predicted proteins | sample 011ome_21_FD_133752 | JGI IMG/M metagenome (GOLD analysis project Ga0181559, IMG submission 133752) | Coastal salt marsh microbial communities from the Groves Creek Marsh, Skidaway Island, Georgia - 011508AT metaG (megahit assembly) | ecosystem: Environmental > Aquatic > Marine > Intertidal...
CCGGTAACATCCTTGGTGGAGGGGGGTGGATTCGAACCACCGAAGCTCGCGCGTCAGATTTACAGTCTGATCCCTTTGGCCACTCGGGAACCCCTCCAGAAGGGCGCGTATTCTCTAGGTGTCGACCCCCGGTGTCAACCGCTTGAAAGGGGGAATTCTGCGCCTCGGACCCAGGTTTTTTCGCCACCTTATTGGCTGCAATGAAGAGCGCGGCCGCGCCTCCACTAGCGGCCGTCGCTAGGACATGCTCCAGAGCAACAAATTCGATGGCGCTCCCGCGCGGCCTTGAGCCTAAAAGTCTACTGTGAATTGAAGGAAGATCGCCCCGAGAGCCGCATCACGCGAGCTACCCATAGTTGGGCCGGAAGGAGGAATTGGAGCTGGCGAGAGGAATCGAACCCCCGACCGGCTGATTACAAATCAGCTGCTCTACCTACTGAGCTACGCCAGCTAAGCGTGAAGCGCCGTCTGCACCTGCTGTGCCCGGCGGGAGCGAATGATCTACTCAGGGGAGTCGATCGTCAAGTTGCTGTAACAACCAGAGCCTCAACCCCTCCATTACGAGGTCCGGTTGATGCTCAATTCCGGGAGTCAATGTGAGGAGCGCAGCCGCGCCGCCGCCTGTCAGCACAAACCGGTGCTCCGGATAGGCCGCCAACGCCGCGCCCAGCAAGCCTTTCACGGCTAGCCAAATCCCCCCGCTGACGCAGGCTGCGGTGTCTTCCCCTGGAGCCACAGCAGGCGCCGTCAGATTATTCACGCGAATCTTGCCAGTACTCATGCCCAATGAGCGATGCATTAATTCAGCACCCGGTAGAATAAAACCGCCCTGATGCAGGCCGTCTTGAGAAATGAGATCCAACGTAATTGCCGTGCCCGCGTCGACCACACACAGGGGGCCACCCATATGATGCCAGGCGGCGAGCATCGCGAGCCAACGATCTACACCCAAGCTCTGAGGTGCGGGATATCGGTTGCGTAATCCCAGCAGCTCGGCGTCGGAAGTGGCGTAGTGGATCTGGACGGGCCGTCCCGCGGTCGCCACCTCAGCAAGAGTTGCATCCTTATGATCCGCAGCCACACTGGCGATCGCCACCCGTTGCCAGTCGCGCCCCTTGAGCACAGCGCCCAGCGTCGCCATATCCTCCGCCCTGCCGCCCTCACTTAACAATCCAGACGCTGAGGAAAGTCGCCACTTAATGGCACTGTTCCCCACATCGAGTAACAGCCATGGCCTAGTGTCGTTCACGATAATCCCCCAAAATCCAACACGCTCACCTCCCCACCCGACACGGCGCACCGGCCGCTCGGAGTCTGGATCAAGAGCGCCCCATCATCACTGACCCCCGCGGCGGTGCCAGTTATTGGCGCCGGATCAGCAACCGTCACCGATCTACCCAACAAGAAATCGCGCCCTCGCCAGCGCGAGAGCCAATACGACAAACCCTGAGTGCCATAGTGTTCAAGCCCAAGCACCATGGCGTTAATCATGAGTGATGCCAGCCGGTTGCGATCTACTGGCGCGCCTAGCACATTGGCCAGATCGGTCCACGGCCGATCGATCGTCTCGGGCGCCAGCGCGGGCATCTGCACATTCAAGCCCACGCCCACAACGAGGCGCTGTCGTTCCTCTCGCTCCGGCAACATCTCAACCAAAATTCCCCCCAGCTTTTGGCCATCAAAATAGAAATCGTTGGGCCACTTGAGCTGAAGCTCGGCGCCAAGGTCACTGGCAAAAGCGTCGGAAAGCATAGCGCCTACCGCCAGGCTGAGACCTGATAGCCGTGCGAGAGGCAAGTCGAGCTCCCAACCCATCGACAGATAGAGATTGCCACCCGCAGGACTGTGCCAGACTTTACCGCGCCGACCCCGGCCTTCAGTCTGCTGGTCCGCCAACACCGTAAAACCATTCAGTTCTCCCGAATTTTCGCGATCACGCACGACATCGTTGGTCGAACCCACACTGCCAAAAACCGACAGCGAGACAACCTGCGCCACCGAGGGCGACAGCCCGTCCACAATGCGCTGGGCATCCATTGCATCTCTCTTCATGTGGGCCATGTTAAACGCCTGTCCGTCACGACGCGCGACCAAAATTCAGTTGCCACATTCTGCTCGGCGGGGTCTTCGTTGACGCAATCATGGGAAATTAACTACTCAGTCATGTCGGTGCCTGTCATGATAGCGCCTCACGCTACGATCAATTTCCAACGCACAATGGCATCGGAAAAACTGCTTCAGATACGAGAACATCTGCGTCTGCTGACGATGCTGCTGGCGTTGTCCACAGGGATCCTGCTCATCGCCCAACTCTGGCAAGCACCGCTGACGGAGGCACTCCTCACTGGGGCGGGCCGCGGCGTTATCTTTATCTTGCTGACACTGGGTCTAATGGGAACGCAACGCTTGAGCCTTATTCTCACCGCGCTGGTCTGTGCAAGCTCCCTTCCCGATCTTCTGGCCGTGAACAATCCCGTGAGCCTCAGTTTGTGGCTGGAACTGCCGACGCTACTGCTGTGCATGGGGCTCCTTCTCGCGCCGACCCAAACCCGCGCTGCGCAGGAAATGCAGTAATGACCCTGGCGTCAGACACCTTGAGCACCTCGCTGGGCACCCTAACACTGGAGGCGAGCGAGCATGGATTGACCGCAATCCACTTTCCTTCAGCGCCCATGGCTCCCTTTCAAGGCGATGAGGGCAACCCAATTCTGGAGCGCGCCAAGATCGAACTCGACGCTTACTTTCACGGCGATTTAAGGCAGTTCACGGTCCCCTTGCATTGGCGCGGAACGCCGTTCCAGCAAGCAGTTTGGCAAGCCCTTAGGCGCATTCCCTTTGGGGAGACGGTGAGCTACAGAGACATTGCCAGGCTAATCGATCGCCCCTGCGCGGCCAGACCCGTGGGAGGCGCTGTCGGGCGAAACCCGCTCCCCATTATTGTGCCCTGCCATCGCGTCATAGGGAGCGATCAGTCGCTGACAGGGTTTACGGGAGGACTCTGGATCAAGGAACAACTGCTGAAGCTCGAGGGGGCGCTCCCCACAACCTGATCATGCGTTGAGGTCAGGGATGATCTCGTCTTTCAAGCGCTCGATCGCTTCCTTCAGCCTGAGTTTTTCCTTCTTTAAACGCTGAACCAGCAGCTGGTTCTGCCACGGCCTGGTCTGAAGGTCGATGATTTTCTGATCCAACAACCGATGCTGGGCCTGCATCAGCGCAAGGCGCTCTCCCGCTGATAACTCCTCATTTGCCGCTGCTTGGTCTGGTCCGACTCGTTCCGTCATGCACTATCCTGCACCTGCCCCCGCGGAGAAATCTACTGGGGAGTACTGGCGCTGACAAGCGTCATACCCATTTTCTCCCGGGGCGGCACACAGCTCGACCGCGCTTACCTTCAGCATTCAAAGATCCGGTTCTCTCAGCAGCGCCGTGTAGTCAATATTCGGGTCGGCCGCAGCGACAAATTGCGGCGCCTTCAAACTATCCCATCGGTTGTAGCGAATGGGCTCACCTTCCAGCGTCGTCACCCTGCCACCGGCAGCACGCACCAGTGCATCACCTGCGGCAAGATCCCACTCGTAACAGGGGGATGTTCTAGGATAGACATCAGCGTCACCCGACACCAAATCACAGAATTTGAGCGCGCTCCCGGCATTGAGACGCTGCGCGCCATTTGCCAACGGTGAGAGCCGATCCATCATCACCTGCACTCTTTCAACACGGTGGCGAACGCTGGCCGAGAGAGTCAACGCCGCTGACTCATCCAGCGAGCGTGTTCGCAGAGCCTGACCCTCGGAACGCTCCATAAGCGAAAAACGTCGTGCACCCCATAGCGGCACGCCCACATCCACATGCGCTCTGTTAGGTGCTGCAATCAGACCCAATACCGCTTCGGAATCCACGATTAGCGCGATATTTATTGTGAACTCGCCGGTTCCCTCAATGAACTCTTTCGTGCCATCGAGGGGATCAATCATCCAACACACGGGCCAATCCCGCCGACCGATCAGCTGCTCAAGGGTCGATTCCTCGGAAAGTATGGGGATGGCCGGCGTGAGTCGCTGCAAGGCACGGCAAATCAACCGATGCGAGGCGTGGTCAGCTTCAGTGACCGGACTCGAATCAGACTTTTGCGCCACTGCGACTTCGCTCGCCTTGGCGTAAAGATCGAGCACGCACTGAGACGCATCCGCCGCCAACGACAAGAGGGCGTGAAGGAGCTCGTCAAAACTCAAATTTGTTTCTTGCAACATCCCATCGAGACCAGGGTTGCCGCTATAGTGGAGGTTACTCATGGTTACAGGGTAGCACTCGATGGCACTGACCGTGGCCAATAGTCTGCAGGTTGAGCAGGTTGACTGGGGGCAGCTCGACACCATCTTGCTGGACATGGACGGAACGTTACTCGATCTGGCGTTCGACAATCATTTCTGGGGGACCATTATCCCGGAACGATGGGGCCGCAATAACGGTCTGGACCTGCCCGCCAGCCAACAACACCTGGCACCCCTGTTTGCCGCGGAACAAGGAACACTTAATTGGTACTGCCTCGATTTCTGGGGACGGACCCTCGGGCTGGACATACCCGCGATCAAAACAACCTTCGCTGATGACATCCGCTGGCGGCCGCAGGCGGAAATATTTCTCAGCCGACTGTGGGACAGCCATTTGGATGTAGTGCTCATTACCAACGCGCACCCCGTGACACTGGAAATCAAAGCAGACAGACTGCCGCTAGCAAAGTGGTTCAATAAAATGGTGAGCTCGCACGGCTACGGGGCACCGAAGGAGACGGCACCCTTCTGGGAGGCGCTGATCGCGGACCGACCCTTTAACCCCTGTCGCACCTTGTTTATCGACGACTCGGAACACGTCCTGGACGCCGCGCACAGCTATGGCATCGGGCATCTCATTACGCTAAGACAGCCGGATTCGTCGTTACCGCCCAAAACGAATACCCGTCACCCATCCATTCTCCACTTCGAAGAAATCATGCAAGGGCTGCCTGCCGTTGGATGACGCGGAAAACATGCGGAGCAAGGTGCGAGTAGATAAATGGCTTTGGGCTGCTCGGTTCTTCAAAACGCGTACTCTGGCAAAAACCGCCATCGAGGGCGGTAAGGTCCAAATAGACGGGCAGCGCGTCAAGGTTTCCCGAGAGATAGCGCCCGGGGACGTGCTTCGGGTGCGTCAGGGGTGGGACGAGCGCGAGATCATTGTCGCCGCGGTGAGTGACCAACGGCGCGCCGCACCGATCGCACAAACGCTTTATGAGGAGACGCATGAGAGCATAGAGCGGCGGTCGAGGGCTGCTGAAGCACGAAAGGCCGCAGGCGCCATCAGTAGACCGACGCAAAAACCCGGCAAACATGAGCGCAAAGCGTTGGAGCGCCTGAGAAAACAGTTTGACCCCTCCTGATTAAAGCCATCGCGCATGCAGACAGTTGCGGTATGATCGGAGACATGATCGAAGAACTGCCCACAATCCGCCCGGACACCCCGCTACTCGATTCTGTTGTCCACCAGTTCGACACATTGGGGAAGATGGAGCCCAGCGATCTGGTGCGTCTTGCAGAGGAGCTGCGTCAGGACCTGCTCTTTAGCGTGGCCGGAACCGGGGGACACTTTGGCGCTGGCCTGGGGGTCGTGGAACTGACGGTGGCGCTACACCATGTCTTCAATACGCCCCACGACCGCATAGTCTGGGACGTGGGACACCAGACCTATCCCCACAAGATACTAACGGGTCGTCGCAGCGAAATGGGCACGATGCGACAACTTCAGGGGCTGTCTGGCTTTCCAAAGCGCTCAGAGAGCCCCTTCGATACGTTTGGCGTCGGTCACTCCTCCACCAGCATCTCCGCTGCGATGGGCATGGCCATGGCGGCACAGCAACAAGGCATTGATCGAAAGGTCGTGGCCGTCATTGGTGACGGAGCCATCACCGGCGGTATGGCCTTCGAAGCACTGGCCCACGCGGGCCATGAGCGTCCCAATATGCTGGTTATACTCAACGATAACCAGATGTCCATCGGCCACAACACCGGGGGGCTCGCCACTTACTTTGCCAAAATCTGGGCAAGCAAGACCTACACCGCCCTCAGGGAAGGCTCCAAAAAAATTCTGGGTCACGTGCGGGGAGCTTGGGACCTCGCAAAAAAAACCGAAGAGCACATGAAGGGCATGGTGGCACCCGGAACCATGTTCGAGGAACTCGGCTGGCATTACATCGGACCCTTCGACGGCCATGATCTTCCTCAACTGGTGAGCACACTGCGCGTCATGTCCGAGCTCAAAGGACCCCAGTTCTTGCACATTCGTACTATCAAGGGGAAGGGATTTGCACCGGCAGAACGCGATCCCATCGGCTATCACGCCATTAACAAGCTGGAGCCGGCAAAACCCGCAGAAACAAAGACCGTGATTGTCAAACCCAAGGCACCAAAATATCAGGATGTATTCGGTCAGTGGTTGTGCGACCTCGCGGCGCAAGATCAAAGAGTCGTCGGCATTACGCCAGCTATGTGTGAAGGCTCGGGCATGGTGGCCTACGCCAAACAATATCCAGACCGGTTCTTCGACGTCGCCATTGCAGAGCAACACTCAGTGACCTTGGCCGCCGGCATGGCATGCGATGGCCTTAAGCCGGTGCTGGCCATTTACTCCACTTTTTTACAACGCGGTTACGATCAATTGATCCACGATGTAGCGCTACAGAATCTGGACGTCACGCTGGCGATTGATCGCGCCGGTCTCGTAGGGCAAGACGGTCCCACCCATCATGGTACCTTCGACCTCTCTTACCTACGCTGCATCCCCAATATGGTAATCGGCGCTCCGAGCGACGAAGATCAGTGTCGCAAGATGCTGCAAAGCGCGTGGCTGCATGAGGGCCCGGCAGCGATCCGTTATCCCAGAGGCGAAGGAACAGGCGTCGCCCTTGATCCAAACCTGACCACCCTGGAGATCGGCAAAGGTCATGTTGTGCGTCAGGGTACCGATGTTGCGATTCTCAACTTTGGCGTGCTCCTAGATCAGGCGTTACTGGCGGCTGAGCGCATGAATGCAACTGTGGTCGATATGCGCTGGGTTAAGCCTTTGGATGAAGCACTGATTCTCTCGCTGATTGAAACCCACCACTGCCTTCTAACGTTAGAAGAGAACGCTGTGGCGGGTGGCGCGGGCAGCGGTGTCGCTGAATTTCTGGCGCAGTCGGGGGTGTCATGCGCGGTGAGACACATTGGCATTCCCGATCAGTTCGTGGCCCACGCAGGCCAAGGGGAATGTCGTCAACTGGCAGGGCTTACCGCTGATGATATTGTGGCGGCTGCGGGCAGCATGCTGCCACGTCAGCAGCAAAAAGCGCTGTGATTTCACGCCGATCTGGGGACAACTGACGTGGCCAAATCACCAAAAAACGCATCCACGCCAACTTTGGCACAACAAATGAGCGAACTCGGGGAACTGGTAGAGCAACTCGAAAACCCCGAGATCGAGCTCGAAGCCGCGCTCAAACTCTATGAGGAAGGCGTTAAGCTGAGCAGCTCTATCCAGCAGACGTTAGAAGAAGCTGAGCAACGCGTAGTGCAAGTCACACAGGACGGATTGGTGCAAGAGGAAGACCTCTCCGAAGCGCAATAACAGCCTAATGAAACCTTTTGCCTGGCTGAACTGTCCCGAGCCGCGACTCGCTGAGGCTCTGGCGTACCTGGCGCAGCAACCAGGTAAACAGCTGCGCAGTACCCTCACTCTGACCTGTGCCGAACTGATCGCAGGGCAACCTGTGCCCGCGGCGCAGTCCGTGGGCGAAGCCATTGAACTGCTGCACACCTACTCGCTGGTGCATGACGACTTGCCGGCGATGGACGACGACGACCTGCGTCGAGGACAGCCCACCCTGCACCGGGCTTTCGATGAGGCCACCGCCATTCTGGCGGGAGATGGCCTTCAAGCGGCGGCCTTTGAACATATCACTGCCATCGAATCGCTCAGCGCCGAACAACGGCTCGAGATTGTTCGGCTACTGAGCATTGCGGTCGGCTTTAACGGTATGGTGGGGGGGCAGGCACTGGATCTTGCGGCAGAACATCAGGCCGTGGAAGTCGCCTCCCTGAGGCACATTCACCAGCTAAAAACTGGGGCGCTCATCGCAGCGGCTGCTGAAACCGGCGCCATTTGCGGCGGCGCATCGGCCTCGGAGCGATTGCAGCTGGTTCAATTTGCCAAAGCGATCGGACTCGCATTTCAAGTGATGGATGATGTATTGGATGTCACGGGGGACAGCCTCGCATTGGGCAAAACAGCCGGTAAAGACGCTCGTGCGGAAAAATCCACCTATGTCAGCACACTGGGACTGGCGGGGGCCCGCGCCGAGGCGAACGCGCTACTGGATGAGGCACTGGGCGCATTAAGCGACTTTGGTGAGGCCGCTGAGCCACTGCGGCAGCTGGCCAAAAAAATGGTTCACCGCGAGCGCTGAATCGACCACCCCGTGCTTACGCAATCAGCTGGGCAGTCATCAACACGCAAAGGGCAAAGCCTGCCATGGCGCCGGCAACCAGGTCATCGGCCACCACCCCCACCCCGCCCGGCAAGCGACGCTCGGCCCAATTAACCGGCCAGGGCTTGGCAATGTCATAGAGCCGAAACAGTACCAATGCCCCGAATATCACCAGCAGCGGGTCGAGCTCGACGCGCAACAGCGTCGCCGGGATCAAATACGCTAACCAAACGCCAACCACCTCGTCGATGACAATAGCGGGGTGATCCACCACCTGCCAATCGGCTCCCGCGCAGTCTGCTGACCAGACAGCGAGGAAACAAGCGAAGAACCAAACAAGCCAAAGCCACTCGAGAGAAAGATAACCCAGTGGCCAGAGACAGAGCACACCGAGGATACTGCCGGCAGTACCCGGGGCAATCGGAGACAAACCGGCACCCGCGCCACTGGCAATCAACGTCGCTAAATTGTGGATACGGGGCTTCAGCCCCGGATCCTCAGCGTCAACGTCCAAAATGATCGTATCCCGTTATGTTCAGCACCCCGTCGCAATGCACTCCACTGCCCGCAATCACCCGACCAATTTGGGTGCAATCATCTGGCAGTATGGCGTGGCTGGGCAACGTGAAGAGTAGCTCGTAATCGTCGCCCCCTCGCAGCGCCCAGTCTCGAGCTTGAGCGGGATCCGGGTACGCGCGTAGCGCCACAGAAATCGGAATAGCACTCGGATCGATGGTGAGTCCCACTGACGACAGCCGCGCCAAATGAGCCGCATCAGCCAGCAACCCGTCTGACACATCAATCGCCGAAGTGGCTACGCCATTTAATGTCTGGCCTAAGGTCAGCCGCGGCGTCGGCCGCAAGAATCGCTGGTGGAGAAACTCTAAGTCAGCCGCGGAAACGGACGTGTCATCGATTTCAAGCAAAAAGAGTCCCGCCGCCGCGTCCCCCAACGTGCCGCTGACACAGAGACGGTCGCCGGGTTGCGCGCCACTGCGAGTTAAATAATGCCCGGGTGGCGCTGAGCCTAAGACGGTCACGGTGACAGACAGAGGTCCACGTGTGGTGTCCCCGCCAATCAACGGCAACGAAGCGTGCTCTGATGCACTCCGCACACCCTCTGCGAAAGAGGCCAGCCAATCGGCGTTTGCCTCCGGCAGGGTCAGCGCCAGCAACATAGCTTCTGGGTTGGCGCCCATGGCCGCCAGGTCGCTGGCGGCGGCCATGACGGTACGATAGGCGATAACGTTGGGCGCCGCGTCGGGTAAAAAATGAACGCCAGATACAGCCGTATCGGTGGAGATCAAATGAACATGGCCCGCGGGCAACTCGAGCACCGCGGCGTCATCGCCCACACCCAGTTTCACCGAGGGTGAAGCGCCGACTTGGGCAAAATACCGCTCGATCAGATCGAATTCACCGAGCACCATTACTGCTCTGCTGCGAGTTCAATCGTCCTGAGATCGCGCGCCACTTTATCGAGCACGCCGTTGATATAGCGATGAGACTCGGTCGCCCCAAATTTTTTCGCCAGAGAAACGGCCTCATTGATAACGACTTTATAGGGCACGTCGATTCTGTCTCTCAATTCGAAGGTGCCCAGTCTTAGCAAATTACGTTCGATCGGGTCGAGATCATCGAGCGCTCGGTCCAGCGCAGGCGCAAACAATGCCTCTAATGTATCAACATCCGAGGTCACGCCCCTCAACACGGCCGAAAAGTAATCCCCATCGGTGTGGCGAAAATCATTGTCGACACGAAACTCAGCCTCGATATCCGCCAGATCAGCACCCGAGAGGGTCCATTGATACAGCGCCTGAAGACCAAAATGCCGCGCCTTGCGCCGTTGCGCTGCCAGAGTATTGGGCTGGGACATCAGCGTGTCAGGGTCCGCAGCAGATTAACCATTTCCACCGCGCTCATGGCGGCTTCCGCCCCTTTGTTCTCCTCGTTATCGCCGGAACGCTCTAAAGCCTGCTCAAGAGAATCAACCGTGAGCACGCCAAAGGCAACCGGCTTACCGGTTTGCAACGCCACCTCGCCAATCCCTCGTGTGCATTCACCCGCAACGTACTCAAAATGGGGGGTGCCTCCCCGAATAACCGCGCCCAATGCGATTACCGCGTCACAGTCCTGGCGGGATGCGGCAGCCTGACACGCCAGAGGAATCTCGAAGGCGCCCGGTACACGCACCACGCGAATTTGCTCATCATTGATACCAACGCCGTGCAGGGCTTTGACAGCCCCCGTCAACAATCCCTCGACAATATCCGGGTTCCAGCGAGTGATCACGATGGTGTACCCGCCATCGTTACCCGAGACCCGGGATGGAGAGTTATCAATGCCCTTACCGACCATAACCGTTGGTGTCCTTCCGCTAATCCTGGCTGATCTCGGGCGCCAGAAAATCTATCACTTCCAAGCCAAAACCCGCCAGCGCATTGTACTTGAGCGGTGCACCCAGCAGGCGGATTTGGCCCACGCCCAGATCGCGCAGAATTTGCGCGCCCATGCCTATCTGATTGTAGCCGTCGGCGCCCGGCTGGGAGTCGACCTGTGCCTGCCCCATCAACCGGTCGATGTCCCCCAATAAATCATCAGCGGTTTCGGGCTTTCCTAGCAAAACCAACACGCCGGACTCGGCCTCAGCGATCGCTTTGAGACTGGCATCAAATGACCATGAAGCATGGTCATCCAGCGTCGTACCCACGAGGTCTCTCAGCACTGCGGTTACATGCACACGAACCAAGGTCGGTTGATGGGCGCTGATACCGCCACGCTTGAGCGCGATATGAACCCGCCCATGGGTTATGTCCCGATAGGCATGTACCTCAAATTCGCCGTGACGGGTCTGCATCACACCCTGACGGACCAGTTCAATAGTCCTCTGATGCGCGAGACGATAGGTCACGAGATCTGATACCCGCCCGGCTACCAGCTGATGCCGCTGGGCAAATGCTTCGAGGAAGGCCCCGTCGGCCAGAGCGCCCTCGTTGTCCAGCACCTCGGTAAAGACAGCCGCCGGAATCAAGCCCGCCAAAGTCGCAAGATCGATCGCCGCCTCCGCGGGTGCAGTGCGAGTGAGTACGCCTCCTGCCGCCGCCGCAATCGGAAATATATGCCCCGGCTGCACCAAATCCGCCGCCCGACTGGTCGCATCCACCGCAACGCGCACTGTTCTCGCCCGGTCGGCCGCAGAAATACCGGTATCAATGCCAGTTGCTGCCTCGATCGACAGGGTAAAGGGCGATTGCGAATCGTCTCCTTCCACCATGAGTGGCAACGCCAACTCAGCACAGCGTGCGGGGGTCATGGCCAAACAAACCAACCCTCTTGCTTGGCGCGCCATGAAAGCAATGTGGTCAGGCTCGCAGTGCTCGCCTGCAACAACAATAAAACCGGTCACACCGCCGGCACTGTTCTCATTCAGCATCAAGCAGCTTTGCCCGTGCCGGAGCGCACTGAGGACTTGATCTATCTGGGCAAAATCCGTCATGAGGCAGAGGAGTCCGTGTCGACTTGATCGTGTCGCATCAGCCGCTCGAGGTACCGGGCGATAACATCCACCTCCAGATTAACGGCACTGCCTACCGCATACTCGCTGAATACCGTCTCTTCCCAGGTTTGAGGAATGATCGTGAGTTCGAAGCGAGCGCCAATCACCTGATTCACTGTCAGGCTGGTGCCATCGACACAAATACTGCCCTTTACAGCGATGTAGCGCGCGAGATTGGCCGGCGCCTCGACGCTGACCCGCCAGAACCGCGAGTCATCAACAATGGATTCGATTCGCCCCACGCCATCAACATGGCCGCTCACCAAATGCCCTCCGAGCGGAGTATTGAGCGTCAGCGATGGCTCCAAATTGACGGCATCACCGACACTTTTCTGGCCTAATGTAGTGAGAGACAGGGTCTCGGGAGAGACGTCGGCCCAATAGCCATCGCCCGGCAACCCAGTGACTGTGAGGCAAACGCCACTGGTGGCGATACTGTCACCCAAAGCGACGCTGTCCAGCGACAGCTTCCCCGTTTCAATTCTCAGGCGACTGTCCTGACCGCCGCCCTCGATTGCCGCGATACGACCTACTGACTGAATAATTCCTGTAAACACAATGACTCCCTAGCGCATGTGCGACGCGGCTCACTCACTGCCGATTTGAGCACGGGTGGCAATAATACGCAGGTCTTCGCCGATACGGGTCACATCCTCAAAGACAAAGCCCGGTGCAGCAGATAGCTGTTCTACCTCGAAAGCGCCGATTGGACGGGCGGACGCGCCGAGAAACTTAGGCGCCTGATAAAGGACCACACGGTCGACCCAGCCTTCACGAATCAACGCGCCGGACAAGGTAGGACCCGCCTCGACCAAAATCTCGTTGTACTGTGCCTCGCCCAGCACGCGTATCCAGTCTTCGAGCACTATACGTCCGGCAGGATCAGACGCCACCTGAACCGATGTCGGGAAATGAGTTACACCCGCCGTGACGACAACGGTCGGGGCACCCTGCAGCACCGCCGCGTCAGCGGGCGTCCTGCCCCGAGAGTCCAGCACCATCCGGATGGGCGGATGGGCAAGTGCCCGAGCTTTATCGCCATCCTCCAGCGACAGATCGTCAGCGCGCAACGTCAATCGACAGTCATCAGCAATGACGGTTTCAACCCCAGTAACAATGGCGTCAGATTGCGCGCGCCATAGCTGCACATCCCGCCGCGCCGCCACGCCGGTAATCCACTGGCTTTCTCCCGAGGCCATGGCAGTTCTACCATCCAGAGACGCGGCCACCTTGAGTGTAATTCTGCCCCAGCCACGGCGCATGCGAAGCAAAAAGCCCTGAAGATCGACCGACACGCGATCGCCGAGCAATCCCACCTCGACGGTTACACCTGCCTCGCGTAACGCTGCAATACCCCGGCCTGAGACGTTAGGGTTGGGGTCCTCCAAGCCAATGACCACACGGCTGACACCAGCCTCAATCAGTGCGCCGATGCAGGGCGGCGTTCGCCCGTGGTGGCTGCAAGGCTCGAGGGTGACGTAGGCAGTCATACCCTGGGCGTCGTCGACCCCCTGCAAAGCCATTATTTCTGCGTGGGGCTGCCCCGCCGGCTGGGTAAAACCGGTAGCGACAATCGTGTCCTGGTTTACCAGTGCGCAACCCACAGCAGGGTTCGGTGCTGACCAAAAACGGGCGTGGCGACCTATCTCAATCGCATGCTCCATAAACACGCGATCGCGCTCGCGACTCATGGGCTGGTGCCGCTAGGAGGCTCTGCTTCAAGGAATTCAATTGCATCTCGGAACTCCGCCAGGTCCTGAAAGCTGCGGTAAACCGAGGCAAAGCGCACATAGGCCACATGATCCAGCATTTTGAGCGAATCCATCACCAACTCACCGACCTGCAGCGACTGCATCTCTCTCTCACCGGTGGCGCGCAATCGATGTTTAATTTGATCTATCTCCGCCTCAATACTCTCAACAGAAACAGGTCTCTTCTCCAGAGCGCGCAATAATCCGGAACGCAACTTTTCTTCATCAAAGGGTTCGCGACTGCCGTCTTGCTTAATCACGCGCGGCAACACCAATTCCGCTGCCTCATAGGTGGTAAAGCGCTCGGTACAACTCAGGCACTCTCTGCGACGACGCACCTGTGCGCCCTCGGCAACCAGCCGAGAATCAATCACCTTGGTTTCGTCGTTGCTACAAAAGGGGCAGTGCATGATCGTCAGTTTCGGCTCGGGGCAATCGGGTTGTTAGCGCGCGTATACGGGCATGGCAGCGCAGAGCGCCTTAACCTGATCTCTGATGCCGAGGATCACCTGCTCAGAAGTACCCGCTTCTAATGAGGCCAACACATCGCATATCCAGCCCGTCAGCTGTTCGGTTTCTGCCTCGCCAAACCCCCGAGTGGTAATCGCGGGGGTGCCAAGACGCAAGCCGGAGGTGACAAAGGGCGACCGCGGATCGTTGGGGACAGCGTTTTTGTTAACGGTGATATAAGCCTCGCCCAGCGCTGCGTCAGCATCCTTGCCCGTGTACTCCTTGCCGATCAAATCCAACAACATCAGATGATTGTCCGTGCCTCCTGAGACAATTTTATGCCCCCTCGCCATAAAAGTTGCCGCCATCATCTGAGCGTTACGGATAACCTGCTTCTGATAATCAATAAACTCCGGCGCCATCGCTTCCTTGAAGGCAACAGCCTTGGCTGCAATCACGTGCATCAGGGGCCCGCCCTGAGCACCCGGGAAAATCGCCGAATTAAATTGCTTTTCCAAAGCTTCATTCGCCTTCGCCAGAATCAGCCCGGATCGCGGCCCTCGCAAGGTCTTATGGGTGGTAGTGGTGACCACATCGGCAAAGGGAATGGGGTTTGGGTAAACACCGGCCGCGACCAGCCCGGCAACGTGGGCCATATCTATCAATAAATAAGCACCCACCTCGTCGGCGATCTCTCGAAACTTCGCCCAATCAAGGGTGCGACTGTAAGCAGAGAATCCACCAATGATCATCTTGGGCTTGTGTTCGAGAGCAAGCGCTCTGACCGACTCGTAATCAATCAAGCCCGTCTGTGGGTCGATGCCATATTGCACCGCGTGGTAAATCTTTCCGGAAAAATTGACCGCCGCCCCGTGGGTCAAATGCCCCCCGTCTGCGAGGCTCATGCCGAGCACAGTGTCCCCCGGCTTGAGCAACGCCTGGAACACCGCGATATTCGCGCTGGAGCCAGAGTGCGGTTGCACATTGGCAAAATCGGCACCAAACAGGCGCTTGGCGCGCTCGATGGCGAGGGTCTCCGCCTGATCAACAAACTCGCAACCGCCGTAGTAGCGCTTACCGGGATAGCCCTCAGCGTACTTGTTGGTGAGCACAGAACCTTGGGCCTCCAACACGCGCGGGCTGCAGTAATTCTCCGAAGCGATCAGCTCGATATGCTCTTCCTGGCGCACCGTTTCGGCGTGCATGGCCGCCCAGAGTTCCGCATCAAATGCTTCGATCGTCTGTGTGTCGCGGTCTAGGTACTGGGAGAGATGAGTTGCGGCGTGGTTCATTCTGCTGTCCTAATCGGGGGCGCCATGCTCAGAGGGCGGCGTGAATCGGAAGCGAAATGGTAGCCGAACGGCGGGCCGGCGTCAGGCATTTATCCGATAAACACTA
>Ga0181559_10003401_pt1 | contig 15638 bp, 11 predicted proteins | sample 011ome_21_FD_133752 | JGI IMG/M metagenome (GOLD analysis project Ga0181559, IMG submission 133752) | Coastal salt marsh microbial communities from the Groves Creek Marsh, Skidaway Island, Georgia - 011508AT metaG (megahit assembly) | ecosystem: Environmental > Aquatic > Marine > Intertidal...
CGTTTTCAATCGGAGGCGCCGCCCTCAGCGGTAGGCAGCGCGATATTGGAGGCTCTGGGGAGCGCCCTGAGGGTACGGAAACCGAGAACGATGAATGGTCGTTGAATATCAAACATGACCTAAACGATACAATGTCGATTAGCTGGACCAGTGGATATTCAGAGTATTACTTCGAAGATGGACTCGATGCTGACTGGGGCCCACTGCGCTTCATAGGCCGTAGCGATGATCAAGAATTTGATCAACAGTCCCACGAATTTAGATTGTCTTCTGCTTCGGATAATTTATTTTGGACCGTGGGCGTCAATTACCTCGAGTCAACACAGCAGATCAACCGCTTAACTGTCCTTGATGGCACCTTTGGTTCACCCGCCACTGTTCAAGCAATCTTCGGACTGCCCACTGCGTTTGCATATGCCCCGGCTCAGTTGGCTGGCGTGAATGCGCCCAATCCAGCTCTAGGGGGCGCCTCGCTTGCTAACCTTGCAGGCTACCAAGCGATTACGCCAGGAATGCCCGGTATCAGTATGTTTAATGCGATGGGTGGTATGGCCGACTGGACTCAAGACACTGAGTCCTACGCCATCTTCGGGCAGGTGTCTTTTGACCTGACAGACACATTGAATCTGACGGCTGGCGTTCGATACACGGAAGAGAAGAAAGATGTGGTTGCGATCACAGATATTACCTTCGCTGAGCGCGGTATTGCAGAGGCAGTAGACTATGCATCAATAGCTCCCGGCTTCGACATCGGGGCATTTCTCGGGCACGAGTTACTGGCCTCCTTGCTGGGACGCTACGAAACCGATTTCGTTCAAAATCGAAAAACAGATCAGGTCTTGCCTGGAGTGTCTTTAGCTTGGACGCCATCTGACACAAGCAGTTACTACATTTCTTACTCTGAAGGCTTCAAAAGCGGCGGATTTAACGCCGCTATTGACCAAAATCCTGTCTTTGCACAGGTCAACGGGCAACGTGTAGCACTGCGTGATCAACCAGGGGCCGGGTTTGAGTTTGACGACGAAACAGGTAAGTCCGTGGAAATAGGTGGTAAGCACCAGTTTCTTGATGGAGATATGACTTTTAACTGGAACGTCTTTTTCAGTGAGTACAAAGACCAACAGGTGTCTACGTTCCAGGGGACCGGATTTGTTATCGCGAATGCGGGTAGTTCGTCCTCAAATGGATTCGAAGTTGATATGCAGTGGCAAGTCACTAATAAGTTCCGCGTTATCGCAGCACTGGGTTTGCTTGACGCAGAATATGACGAGTTCGACGGTGCCGCCTGTACGGCTGAGCAGTCTAGTGCCTTACTGGGTCTAGCACGAGCCGAACCAGGTGGCGTGTTAACGCCCAACTCACCGGTTACCAGTGCATTAGGTTGCGATACGCTCTTCCAGGCAGGTGCGAGGACTGGAGAGAGTCAAAGCCTTGCGGGCGGACAACTTGGATCTGATTATAGTGGGTCTATCATTCTCGAATATAACCAACCACTGACTGAGAACCTGATGTGGTTTACTCAAGTCGATGCGAACTTTACGGACGGTTACTTCATGACAGGTGACCTCGATCCAATCGACTATCAGGACGCCTTTGAACTGTATAATTTCCGTACTGGACTTCGGACTGATAACTGGATGATCATGGCTTATGGTAGAAATATTGGTGATAAGGTCTACGCAACGGGGGCGGCTGACTTGCCAGTAGCGCTGGGGTCACACTTCCAATACACAGGAACCACTGAAGTGTATGGCGTGCAAGTGGCGTATGAGTTTTAAATACGACGTACGCGAGTAAGAAAAAGCCACTCGTCAGAGTGGCTTTTTTTTTGCGCTGCAGCAAAGGTTTACATCAAAACTCCACCGCGCACTGAGGTTGGAAGTGTGTACTCTCGATCCGATTCTGAAGTGCAGAGGGCTGACAGAATCTAAAAAAAAGACAATGGTTAAAGAACGGATTGACCACTAAGGTTTGATTTGCTCTAACAATCCACTCCATCCAAAGGCCCAATAAACCAATACCAATGCAGTAAAACATTCTCTAATTTCGTATTGAAAGTTATCGCGTTGAAAAATGTCTGACGCGCCGAGTCCAACAGCAAATCCGATGCCGCAAACCAGCATCGCTATCCACAGAAATGGGTCGTTGACTCTTTTTTTGTAGATGAGCATTAACACCAGCCCCAATGACCAGGACCCCAATAAAGCCATCGTGTCGCTGTAAACTTCAGGAATTAACCACCCATGAAAACACTGGGCGAGCATGAGCAAAATTGCGATGGTGATTAGTGGGATATAGGCGCCCAAGTTGTATTTTATTAACAGCTGGCTGAGGCGATTGTTTGGAAATACCCAATGGGTAAACGGATATAATATAAAGCCAACATATAAAACTACATTGATAGTTGTCGAAAACAGAATCGGATTCACTAGATTATGTAGTTTGGTTTCCTTTTGATAATTATGAGACTGGAAAAATTCACCAGATTCGAATTTTAACCAGTGCTGTCCCCAGCTGATTTCTTCTCCGGCGCCGATTAAACAAAGTAGAGCCATTGCTATACAGCGAAGTCGCAATTGCCATGATGACGAGGAAAGCGTCATCCAGCGCCATCCAAGCCCGATCGCTCCGGCGAGCAGTGTGAGCGCGGTGGCCACCTCATAGAACCCGTTTTCAATGGTGGCTTGCGCGAGTAAATCGGTTTCTGGCCATAGTTTGGACACCGTGATAAGCCCATAAGCAAGACACACATTGCTCAATTAAAAGTAGCGAAAGACCATGTGCAATATCCCTGCGCGGTAGCCGATAAAATTCTGATTTATAGATGCAATATAGCATTCCAAACTCGAGTCGAAGCAGTAGGAAAATATTAGAAAAATGTTGAGGTTTAGAACATATAACTGCGGGAATAGGGAGGATGTCCGCTGCGACTTGAATGAGAATGGTGGGCCCAGTAGGACTTCAATCGATGACCAATCGATTATGAGAATTCTGAAGAACCCGGCGAGACTTCTATAAAATGAGGCTATGCTTCTAGCGCTTCAAGCTGCGTTTTGGGCAATGCTAAGGCAGCGACTGAAGCCAAAAGCGCAAGAGCACCGGCGAGTAACCAGGCAATAAGATAATCATTGCTGATATCGCGGATGAAGCCGCTGAGCAGCGCCGCAGCTGCGGCGCCAATCATGTGAGATGCAAACACCCATGCGAAGACGGCGATGCCGGTGCTTTTTCCAAAAATCCTGACACTCAATATGGCGGTTGGGGGTACTGTTGCCACCCAGTCTAAGCCGAACAACACCATTACAATGAGCATTGGTGGTTCAATGGATGGCCCTAAAATTAAGGGCATAGCCAGAAGCGCAATGCCGCGTAAGCCGTAGTAAATAGCAAGCAACTTCCGCGGATCAAACCGATCAGTTAGCCAGCCAGAGCCAATAGTGCCTACTAGGTCAAAAATACCGACAACCGCTAACAATGTCGCAGCAGCCGTAACGGCCATACCTTCATCCTGCGCAGCAGGAATGAAATGGGTGGAAATAATGCCATTGGTAGTCCACCCGCAAACAAAAAAAGTTCCGGATAGGATCCAAAAACTCCTGTTATGTGCTACTCGCGATAGTGTTGTTAGGGAGCTGGCTAGCGTCTCAAAAATGCCGCCATCGACATTTTTTTCTAGCGATGGAGGATGGGAAGGATCAGCGCCATAAGCAAGTTGCCCCACATCGCTGGGCCGGTCTCTTATTACAAGCCACACCAATGGAATCATGCACAGCGCGACTCCAGAGATACCAAACGACGCTACACGCCACCCGCTTGCACTAACGTAATGGGCGATAATGGGCAGGAATATAAGCTGCCCCATTGCCCAAGCCCCGCCCATCACGCCCAGCATGAGGCCCTGATGGCGAACAAACCAGCGAGTGACCACCAGCGAGCCAAAAACCAAGGCCGTTGCGCCAACACCCAAGCCTACAACGACTCCCCACAACAGTACCAAATGCCAAGGTTCGGTCATTATGGTGGTGAGCCCAGTGCCGATCGCTATGAGACCTAGGGCACTAACAGCGACATTACGGATCCCCAGTCGCTCCATCAGAGCGGTTGCGAAGGGTGCTGCCAGCCCGTAGAGCACTAAATTTAATGCCACAGCTACTGATGTTGTTGATCTTGACCACCCAAACTCCGCCTCAAAAGGTATCACCAGTACTCCCACGGAGGATCGGAAGGCAGCCGAAGTCAGCAGTACCATGAAGGTTACGGCAGCTACTAACCAAGCTAGATGAGGACGAGTTTTCAAGTCAGTAAATCTCGGGTTTGATCAATCTGCTGCGACAGATTGCAAGGGCTAACTTAGAGAACTGTTATCGGCATGGGTGCTATTGCGATTACGCAATGGCCTTGTACCGAAGTCAACAACCTTTTAGGTCTGGGGGTTGATGCGCCCTGGATTGCTCGCGAATCAGTGTAAAGTACAGGACAAATAAACTGCCCGTGAGGCGCAGAACTCCTCACCTACTCTGCTGACTCAACTGGATAAGTTCGCTTACCTTCGCACCGCAGGGGCTAGACGGCAGGAGTAAGGTGACAAGGATGCGAAACACCTGAGCGCAGGGCTCGTGTGTGCCGGTGTGCCTAAGTAGGGAACATCCGAAGCGGTCTCAGTGTGCTTCTGAGAACTTCAGGTTAGCGCCTGCGTGTCCCTGCTCGTCTGCCCTTACTCTGCTAATCATGTCGGATAACTTGGCGTCAGCGGGCAGATCGTAGTAGTCAATGGCAAGCCGTGGTGCTGGTAAGTCTTCTATCTCGCCTGCTTCGATCTGCGCTAAGTAGCTGGTGTAGCTCCTAACCGCCTCTTCTTCGAAGTAATGGATCATCTTGTGTGCTGTCTTGGGCGACACGATGTAGAGGACGAAGTAGTAGGCCATGAAGACCAACTGTGCGGTGAGTATCAACGCCCTCTCTAGCCAGCTTGGCTGTGCGATGTCGATGAAGAACATCAGGTGCATGCGCTCGTTCTCGGCCTCGGCTAGTAGCTCACGTATCAGTGGGCCGTAGCCTGTCTTGGCGTGCCGCAGGCTCTTGAGATGAACCCACATACCAGCAACCATCCCCGGCACTCCCGCAACTGTCTCAAGTACAACAGCACGGTGGCCGTAACGGCTGGCGAAGAAGGCATCAGTAAAGAAGCGAGAGAACGCCGTCATGCTTCGTGCGAACCAATCACTCATGGTCGTCTCCTGTTCCTGTGGCATAGCACAGTAGCGAATCTGTGGAGGCGAACGCAGTGGGTATTGGATTTTTAAGCCCCCTATGCGCACCGCGGGGCTAGACGGTAGGAATAAGGTGACACGGAGAAACACCTGAGCGCATAGCTTGTGTGTGCCGGTGCCTCCTCGCGGGGAGCATCCGATGTATCCAGCCACTAGTCTATATTCGAGCAGATCCGCTCACACCCACCGACTTCAGCCTATGAATCAGCACCCACTCTAGCCGCTACGGTTTTTTAGCTGACCTGTATACTTTGTTAATAAGATTAGAGCTTGCGACCAATCGATTATGAGGTTGGGGGAGGGTCCGGCGACACTCCTATAAAAGGAAGAATCGTAAGGTCTTTTTTGGGTACTGATTTTTCGATTTGCACTAGTCCGAACCTATCCCGGACCTTAGCTGAACGCTAGACCAATGCGAGTTCAGCAAGTCGAAGGTTCATAACAAGGCGTGCCAATCGAACACCGAACTGAGGCCGAATCGACCCTGTCGTTTTCGAGACCCCCTATCAGTTACCCCTCCGAGATTACTGTGGCTGTCCTCAGGGGGTCCTGCGGGAGAGCTATAAGATTCCTCAATTACCTGCGTCTAATTAGTGCGGGCTTTTGGCGGTGCCTTGGGAGGCATAGAAATCTGTGACCAGAGCAGGTCAACGATGACTTGAAACGTAAGTGGTGGGCCCACCAGGACTTGAACCTGGGACCAATCGATTAAGGCGAGGACTCGCGAGGCCTTTTTTGAACGCTTAGCTATGGATGGAGAATTGGCATCGTGAAAACGACAGTTGAGCGTACTTCATCATTGGATATGCGCTTCACATCTTTGCCGCGTTTGGCTGGCGTGACCATCCCTCGCCAGCGGTGATTCGGAGCCAGGACGCCGTGGTATCGCGTGAGATTGACCCTGGGTTTTGGTACGAGTGCCGCCAACCGTGCGATGAAATCCACCGGTTCGAAGGCCACCTGTGTCGTTCCATCTCGGTACGGTGTCTTCAGGGTGTAGACCACCTTGCACGTGGCGCTCAGTGAAAGTCGGAGAACTGCCACGGCAGGGTGGCGCGTTTTCTGGGTGATATCACCGCGTCGTCTACGGGTGGCTGGTATTCGGTGATCAGCTTGCATGGTGGGCGGTCGCCTCAGGCGATGAAACGTGAAATCTACCGCCGCTACCCGGTCGAGGAGCGTCGCTCGTTGGTCGAGCGCTTGCTCGACCGGGGTGTTGCGGAAACCGGTTCCTCGGGCGCGCCCAGCCGGCAAAAGCAGCCGGGTCAGTGCTGCGTAACGGGGCGTCAGCCGCCCTCTAATGCCGAGGCAGATCCAAAAAAAATCGAGACTTAGATCAGGACCAGTGTGCGACAGTGTGAACAGTGCCAGCCGCGCACTTGTTGGCCTCCAAAACAGCTCTCTGTATTCGGACAAACGCGTCCGCTTTTTCCTGCAACGTTAATCTGGTCTGGGCCGTTGCGTTTCCGCAACACCCCCCTTTCGTTATCGGAGCTAGTTTTTTTTTGCCTCATGTGCCTTGTATATTAGATAACAAGCCTGTTTCATACCATTGCCATAAAAGCTGTGTGAAACTGGGCGCGTGGCGCGTCTAAAGCTCTTTGGGTTGACAGCGCGCTCGAAGGCGGAACTATTTGGGCCTTTGCAACTGCGGTCTTCAGAGAAACCACGTTCGGGGTGTTTATATGTTGTCAAGTCATGTTTCGAGGGTGCTGTCAATCGGAGGGGCAGTCGGCAAATTCAGCCGCATCGCGACTTCAACACTGATTTCTGCCGGCCTGATAGCCATAACTTCAGCGCAAGCTCAGGAGTCAGACGAGGGTTCCTCGGGGGCTACCGGAACCGCTGATTTAGAGCCCAAGATTGAAGAGGTCTATGTTACTGGCTCTCTTCTCCCTAAAGGAGACTTTGTCTCCAAAGCGCCCATTGCTACGATCACATCTAGCCAGTTTGAGATGTCGAATGCGGTAAATGTCGAGAACCTGATTAATACCATGCCACAGGTCGTTGGCGGAGCAGATCGGTCCTCTAGCTTCGGTCAAGGCATCGCGACTGCAAATCTGCGTGGCCTTGGCGAGAACCGGACGCTGGTTCTCATTAATAGCCGGCGTTTTGTGCCAACCTTTCCCGATGGTGGAACCGTAGATCTCAACTTTATTCCCGTCGGCTTGATAGACAGGGTGGAGATTTTAACTGGTGGAGCTTCAGCAGCTTACGGCTCGGATGCAATGGCGGGCGTCATCAACTTTATCCTCAAGGAGGAAACGGAAGGATGGGAATTTAATGCCGGAGCCGAAATCACGGAGCAGGGAGACTCCGAGATCTTTAATTTTAACCTAACAAATGGAGGATCGTTCGCGGGTGGTAAGGGTTCTTATCTGGTGCATGCGGACTACTTAGAGCGCGAGCCTCTTTATTTTACTGATCGAAATTTAACAAAAGCGGGCTTGATTGATTCTTTGGGGGCAAACGGTGATCTGGGTCTGCAGAATGCGCCGAATAGATTTCCAATTACTCCCACAGCTGGGATGTTGGTGCCCGATTTTATCGGTGGTCGGCCGAACTGTTGTTTTGCGTCGTTTAACAATACTGGAGACATAGCCTTAAATCAGTTTACTGCGTCTGACACCGGCCCGGAGTTCTGGGGAGTTTCTGACGGTAGCACTGAGTTTGACAATATCAATGGTTTCTCCTACCTGCAGTTGCCGCAGGAGAGGGTCTCATTCAAAGGCAAGCTGGCCTACGATTTTGGGAAGATCGAAGCGTACGCCGACATTTATTATTCCAAAAGCGAAGTGCCGTTCAAATGGGGTGGACCGTTTATAGGATTTCCAACTTCTTACGGTTACACGACCTCCGTCGAAAACAATCCCTTCTGGAGTGACGAAACCAAGCAGCACATCTCGGCCAATTACTTTGTCTACGGCCTCTTCTTGCCTCAGCGAGTTCAGTACAAAGACGATAATAGGAACGGTATTGCCGATACCTTAAGGCTCCCGTTTCTTTTCAGGATGTTCAGTAGGGACGTTGGCGTCACAGAAAACCCACGAACTTTCGAGTCTGTGCAATTTGAGTTTGGCGTCAAAGGTGACCTGGGCCAATCTTGGGGCTATGAGGTTTATGCGCAGCTTGGTGAGGTGGAAAGCGTGCTCGACCCCTATCCGCTTCTAAATCCAGAGCGTATTCAGCAAGGGCTACTATTGACAGAAGACGGAGAGTGCCAAGATCCTTCAAACGGATGTGTGCCCGTGAACCTGTGGGGTGACGATATCGGGTCGGAGGCCCGGGATTTTATTACTTACCCTAGGGGGGCGGCCCGCTCTGTGACGAACAACGAGCAGAATGTGGTGATGGCAACTTTGTCTGGTAACACAGCGGACTGGTTTACGTTGCCCGGCGATCCCGGCCCTATTGGACTCGTGCTGGGAGCGGAGTACCTTGAAATAAATGCGACGATTGATACGCCAGAGTTCATAGAGCAACAGTTGTTTGAGGGCTTTAGTAATAGTCCTTTTAGTATGGACGCCTCCACCGACATCACCTCGATTTTTGGTGAGGCACTTATACCACTGGTGGCAGGTAAGCCTGGTATTGATTTTCTTGAACTGGAGCTGGGGTGGCGGTTTTCAGACCATTCTCTGACAGGCTCTGCTTCGACTTACAAGGCGGCTGTTGCCTATTACCCCAATCCCGATATTCAGCTGAGGGGCTCCTATAACGCGGCAGTGAGATCACCTGCCATCAACGAGCTGTTCCGCTATTCGCAGTTTCAATACAACTTTGCGGAGGATCCTTGCACCCAGCCGGGACCGCAAGCAAATATTGCTGGACCGAACGATCCTGGCGAGATTTTGATAGATAAGACACCGGAACTGGCGGCCTCTTGTTTGGCGACTGGAATGCCTGCGGAGAATTTATATAACCCCTTATATAAAGAGGTTAGTGGCACTGCTGACTTGGGAGGTAATGCCAACCTCAGCAATGAAGAAGGGAAGACTTTCAGCCTAGGTGTCGTCTGGACTCCATACAGTATTGAAGGCTTGTCAATGAGCTTAGATTATTTCCATGTGGAAATTGAAGACTACATCAGTACTACGCCGGTCGATGTCTGGGGGTTAATAAAGAACTGTTTCGATCCCAGTTTGGGCATAGGAGGTCCCGGATCTGCCTCTTGTAACTCCCTTGGTCGAGACGCAGATGGACGACTCAACTATGCGAACATGGGTTACCGAAACTTGGGCCTCCACAGAGTACGCGGCTTTGACATCAACATCGATTACGGATTCCCCCTTTTATCTGGGTACATGGATATCAACTACTTCGCCACTAAGATTCAGGAGCGCTCGATCAAGGACAACACTTTTGGAGACGTAAATTTTAAATGTGTTGGGGAATTTAACGGCGACTGCGATAATCTAATCAGCTATCCGGTTTTTGACTTCAAACATCGCATGACGGCGAGCTGGTCCAAGGGTGATTTGGATATGCAGTTGGTTTGGCGCTTAAATGGTTCCTTAAGTGATGGCGATGATTCGAGGGTCTACACGCGCGAGAAGCTCAGCACCTATTCGGTATTCGACCTGTCTGGCCAGTATCAGATCAACGACAACATGCGTTTGACGCTTGGGGTGAGGAACATGTTTGACGAGGAGCCGGAGGCCATTGGCTCTAATTCCTGGGAGCTCAATCAGGTTATAGGTACCGACTCGGCGCCGGCAATATCAAACACTTACTCGCAATACTATGATGTCTACGGACGAACATTTTTTCTCAAGCTTGGTGCGACCTTTTAGTAATGCCTGTATTGGTTAACTCATTTGCTGCTGCGTCTCACTGTTTCGGAGAAGCCAGCCATGTCTAAACGGCTGGTTTGTGTCTTTGCTCGATCTAGTGGAGGGAAGAGTTTCGGAGCTCCTCATGGCGGTCTATCCTGGTCAGCGGGGCTAGCATGGTAAGGACTGGAGTTTCCCCCCTGAGCTTTTTTTCTGCTTTGAAAGCATGGTGGTTCGCGTTGCTGTTTTGCTCTCTGGCCTCGAGCTTCGCCAACGCAGCTGCTATTCTGGGTACCAACGTGGGAGTGGTAGCGACCGCATCTGGCGTGGCGCAGGTGCCCTGTAATTTGATTGGCGCGGGCCCTTTACGCTATCCGCCAAAAGCCCGGCGTTACAAGTACACAGGTCAAGTGATTGTTAAATTTGGGGTTGACCAGAGTGGTAGGGTTACTGATCCCTATGTGGTCGCGAGCGAGCCTCCCGGGGTATTCGAGCGTGCAGCGTTACAGCATATTAAGTCTTATAAATACCAGCCCCCACTTTTAGATGGGGAGGCAACTCATGTAGACGAAGTAGCGATCAAACTCGTTTTTGATCCAAACAGGCGGTGATGTGGGTGAATTTAAGTGACTAGAGGAGGTGGCCAGCGCTAATGTCGATTAAAGCTCGAATAATTCTGCTTTCGCTTTTCGGCAACGTTGTTATCGGCGCTATTTTCTTTGTGCTGTATGAGTACCAAGACAAGCAAAAAGAAGCCTCATCTATCGAGTCCAGCGCCACCGTGTATGGGCAAGCTTGGCGCACAGTCCTAAACGATACATTCGCCTCCTCTCTTGGGTTGTTCCATCCCCAATCCGGTGACCCGGACAAAACCGCCATATGGGTCGAGGCAATCGACATAGAAGGTGAAGTGTTCGATCTTACCGCGGCCGTCGGTAATACCCCTAATCAAGAGATGATCTGGGATGCCTTAGACCTCTTTTTAGAAGACGCATTCGTCTGGGGCGAGATCAGTTTTGCGATGGTTTTCGATGAAAAGGGCAACAGCCTCTATTGCGGGACTGCAGAAGAGGGTTATGGCGTGGACCCCTGCGAGGAGAATGCCCGGCCTGACTTCATGTCCTCGTCTACAGGCCGTCTCAAGGCGGGGCGAGCCGATGAGTTTTCGTTAGGAGCCGTCAGGAGTGTCAGCACAATCCGGGATGACGCGGGGGAATTGGCCTCAGGGTTCTACCAAACTTTGCTGATAGACCTGAATAATGATCAAAAGAAAGTGGGTGCTGTATTACTGGGGAAGAACCTCGCTGAGGCGATAGAGATTTTCGAATATGACTTTTCCGTCAAAGCCATTCTGGGTTCGCGAGAGGGCACCGTTGACCTTAATGATTATTTTGAGGCGGAGGATTATGCTGAGTTAGGCGAATTGGAGCCTGTTGTTCATCCGCTTGGAGCGCTGCTTGACGAAAATCTTGTATCCATGCAGGAGCGGGGTTTTTGGGGGGAATTAAACCGTGAGCTGGGCGTCTCATACGTGGCAATCGCGCTCAGCGATTTTGCCAAAATTGAGGACGGCAAGCTGGTGGTGGTCGCCAATAAGCAAGAATCCGTATCCAAACAGCTCGCCGCGGACAAGTATGCCTTCGGCGTCTTCGCAGCAGTATTTCTCATTATTTTGGGCGCCATTACCTGGTTAACCAGCTACTCCTTTGGTGGCATCAGTAAAGCGATTGGTGTTTTGTCGGCCCTGACCCGTGGTGAGCTCGATGTGGCCATGCCTAAGCCTGGATTTATGCATTCTCAAAAAGATGAGGTGGGCCAACTCAATACGTCTCTGGAGACCTACCGAGGGCACTTGCTGGAAATGGAGTCGATTAGAGCGACGCAGTCCCAAAAGCGCCAGCATCGTGACAAAGTCGTTTTGGACAAAATGGCCTCGCTGTCGAGTCAGCTACAGGGAGATGCTAAGAAACTCCTCGAGGCTGATATAGACCGCATGAAGAGCCTCACAGAGACAGAAGACTTTGAGCAGGCTGAGGAGGCATCAGCCGAGCTCATGTCTATTGCCGTTTCGCGTATGTCCGACGAAGTGGTCGCACTGATTGAGGCGCGCACTGGAGAGATTAAGTCCGCCTTGGACCGCAATGAGGAACTGCTTCTTAATATCCTTCCTAAATCTATTGCGGACAGAAAGCTTGCGGATGAAAAGGTCATTGCTGATGCGCACGAATCCTGCAGCATTCTGTTTGGCGATATCGTGGGCTTTACTCAACTTTCGAAGGACCTTGGCGCGGAGAGGTTGGTGGAATTTTTGGACGAGGTATTCACCAAGTTCGATGATTTCAGTGACGAGCTGGGCTTGGAAAAGATTAAGACGATTGGCGATAACTACATGGTCGCTTGCGGCGTGCCTCATTTCGACCCAGAGCATCCCTACAAGATTGCCGAAATGGGCCAGAGGATGGTCCGGTACATCAAAGGTATGAAGGCGGTAGAAGGCCATGTTCCAGCCATGCGCATTGGTATTCACTCGGGGCCTCTGGTTGCTGGTGTCATTGGAAAGCGCAAGTTTATTTATGATCTTTGGGGCGACGCGGTTAACACGGCAGCCAGGATGGAATCTCATGGGATCCCCAACAAAATCCATGTAAGCGCTGATACAGCGGGTATCATCAGAGACAGGTTCACGCTCGAGAGCCGCGGCGTTGTTGACATCAAGGGCAAAGGTCCGATGGAGACTTTCCTGCTCAGTGCATAGTGTAATGTTCTGACAATCAATTGCTTACGAAGGGTTTGTGCGACGTTTTGGCACTTTGCACGAGTCTGGTGTCCTCGATGCATTGTTTTGGTATCTTCAGCGCCTTAACCATTACTTGGCGGCCCGCCGGCGGGGCTAAAGCGTTTAATGGTATCTAAGGGGTAGTGCATGGACAGTATTAACCTTGCTATCGAAGCCGAACCGCTCGTAACCGAGACGGTGGACACACTCGTTTCCGATCTAGATCCCACGCTCTACTACCACTGCCCAGCGCACACGAAGGACGTACTGAGGCAGACGCTTGAGCTGGCCGCAGCGGATGCGCTTGATGATCGCGATGTGATGTTATTGGCGATTGCGGCGGCATTCCATGACGCGGGCTTCCTACAACAGCGACCTAAAAATGAGCCGATAGGTGCCAAAATGGCTGTAGAGGCCATGGCTAAATCTGGACGTTTCAGCCAGGAAGAGTGTGGTCTGGTTGAACAGATGATTCTGGATACGCAATTGGTGATGGAAGGGCCTGCGCAAATTTCTAATTCCAGGCTATCGCCATGGCTGCTCGACGCAGATCTGGCTAATCTCGGCAGAGATGATTTTTGGGATCAGACAACGTTGTTGGCAAAAGAGCTAAATATTGACTTACAGAACATGCTTCCCATGACAGAGGCGCTAATGAAGCGCCATCACTGGCAGAGCCCCGCCGGGAAACGTCTCTTTGGAGCAAAAAAAGAATCCAATTTTGTGGCGTTGGAACGCGAGTTAAGCAAACATATTTGAGGAGGGTCCACCTCCTAGTGCGATTAATCGATTTAGGATGCGGAAACAATGAGCGGTATTACAAGAAGGCCCTCCCAAGCCAACCCCAAATTATCCGAAGTGAGTATGAGCTCGGGCACCGTTTTATTCAGCGAGGGCGATCGCGCAGACGCGATGTATATCGTTCAACAAGGTGAGATCGATATCGCTATTAATCAGGGCGCACATGTGCTGGCTACCCTTGATAAGGGAAGCAGTTTTGGTGAGCAGGCAGTAGTCGGCACCAAGTATCGGATGGCCACTGCCACAGCCAAAACCGACGCAGTGTGCCTTGAAATACCTGCCGACTGGTTAGGTAGACAGATCAGCAGCGCCCCACCGTTACTGACCCATGTTTTCTCCGCATTGACGCTACAGTTGCTGCAGAGAAACTACATAACCGCTCTGTCTAGTTCACAAGCGAGCGAAGGAACGTTCGAAATCGAAGCGGGCGGTGCGTCTGGACAGGCCTGGTCCACTTTTTCTCGCGGCTCTACACTAAACTCAGTCTACTTTTCGGACGGCGGCGCTATTCAGAATCATATCGTTGCTGGTAGGGCGATCATTGTCAGTTCCGGCAGCATCGAGGTAAGACGCGGCGGTGTTAAGTGCGCGATGGGGGAGGGGGCGGTGATTGGTTTGGCAGAGGTTTTAGCCGGCACCCCTATGGACGACGCGATCGACGTGCTGTCCTCAGTGAACGCTTGGAGTATCGGTGGTGACGCGGCCTACGCAATGGTCTCCAAACTCAATAAAGGCTTGTATGGTGTTGTGAAGGGCTTTGTGGGCAGAGTGCTTGGTGATGGCAAGCCCCTTGGCAGAATGGCTCAGGCGCCCAAATAACTTTGCTTAACTGCGGATAGCCCTTCGTTCGACCTCGCCTAATGGTTTGAATCACAACCAGTCGAGCGCCTCAGGTTAGCCAATCCTCGCGCTAGGTTTCACTGTGAGGGCACGGCCCGGTGCGCTAGGTTTTATTAGAATGGCATCAAGGATAGGAAATATTAACGGCCTATTGAGAGTACGCCTTCGCTGATTCTATCGACAGGACCTGCTGGTCTGTCGAAATTCCCGGCTATTGACCCGAGCATCCTGTTAGCGGCGTTAAGCATGCCATTCAAATCCGTTCATTCCTGAACGGGTGCACGCGGCAGCTCATGGCGTGCGGTTTTCACTGGCTTCCTTGGTGGTGGAGTGCTGTTGTGCTGGAATCCTTCCCAGCGAAAAGAGGCAACGTCTCAGGTGGTGCTCTGGTCGGTGGCACCAGGTGTGGCAGGGTGGGGGTGTCCTGTTCCTTATTGCGAAGGTGAGCCAGTATCTTGTCTATGATGTCCTGGTCTTCGATGCAACCGATCACCCTCACAAAACCACCGCAGCGGCCGCAAACCTCGATGTCGATACTGAACACACGTTTTAGGCGCTGGGCCCAGGTCATTGCTGCATGACGTTCGGCAGATGTGCGGACTTCTGCGTTGGAGGTGGACTTGATGCCTCTCCCTCGCCTAGCTGGCGTGACGAGCCCGCGCCAGCGATGGTTCGGCGCGAGTACGCCGTGGTAGCGGGTGAGGTTGACCCTTGGCTTCGGTACTAGGGCTGCTAATCGTGCAATGAAATCCACCGGCTCGAAGGCCACCTGGGTCGTGCCATCTCGGTACGGAGTTTTCAGCGTGTAGACCACCTTTCCTGTGGAGCTCAGTGACAGGCGGGGAACAGCCACGGATATGAACGCGTTGGTGGGACGCTGCAGATCAGTATTATTCGGGATGGATGGCGTCGGCTTCAGACTGCCGGGATGGCTAGGGGTTTTGGCGGGTTACGGCTTCGACGTATTGGCAAAGGTCAGTGGTAAAAAACTGCCGATTAGCTCCATACGCGTAAAAAAGTTTATGGGGACAACGGCGTTTAACACGTCTATCAGTAAAACGGGGTTCATACCCTCATGTAAGTTAGAGGATGGGATTGAGCGTACGCTGCGGTACGAGTTCATAGAAGATCATACAGGTGATAAGTTATTCTTTTCCGAATAAGTAAGTCATCGGTAAG
>Ga0181559_10003408_pt1 | contig 15614 bp, 10 predicted proteins | sample 011ome_21_FD_133752 | JGI IMG/M metagenome (GOLD analysis project Ga0181559, IMG submission 133752) | Coastal salt marsh microbial communities from the Groves Creek Marsh, Skidaway Island, Georgia - 011508AT metaG (megahit assembly) | ecosystem: Environmental > Aquatic > Marine > Intertidal...
CAAATGCGGCACGCTCCGAACCGTGGGTTTGTTCGACGCCGTCAAGGCGGGCGGCGCGCACGTGGAGGACGACGCGGTGTGCTACGTGCAGGCCACCTCCGCGGCGCTCGCGGCGGAGGACGCGACAGACCTCGTCGGCATCGACGGAGAGGTCAACGTCAAAACGCCCATCACCATCGAGTGCTGCAAGGGGCAGTTCAGGACGCTCGTGTGAGAGAGTAACTACGGCATCGGCGCGACGGCGATTGGATTAAGCTGCGTGCTATTGTTCATAAATATCGAGGTTTTATGCGCTCAGATTGTACCGCGCGCGCGTGTGACTCTTCCCCGCGACACGATGCTCGTTCCCGTGACCACCTCGGTGTGGGGCATGGAGTACTCCGTGCACGCGTGCCCCAAGAAGCACAAGGCCGAGGCGGAGGCGATGTTCCCCGGGCTGGACGTGTCGGACCTGCTCGTCATCCCCACCTGCCAGGTACGTTTCCGAGACCAACCACAACCCTAACACGTGTCTTTTCGCCATGACGTCGACGGCGCACGCGGCGCGACGGAGCCTCGCGTCTCTCTGCGCGCGCACGCGACCGCGCTGACCTTTCGCGGTTCCCCTTCCGCCTCCGCGACGCCTCCTTGGATGCCCCGACCGTAGAGGACCAAGATGGACATCGTCCAGACCGGCGAGGCGGTGGACGAGGAGAAGGATTTCTGTTTGGAGCGTTTCATGGAGTTCGCCAAGAAGGTGACGGATGCGCTCACCGCCGACGGCCACTGGGCGGATTACATCGACCCGTGCTCGGGGTTGTCCATGGTGCACAAGGACTCGCAGAGCATCTACGGCGAGGTGGACGCGCTCGTCACGCTCCTGAATTACCAGACCACGAACAGTGGGTGTTGCAAGGTGGTGCTGCACCCGCAGTGGGGGAGCGCGGTGTACCCCGCCAGTCTGTTCACGAAAGCGCCGGTGGAGGCGCTGCGCGCCGCCGTCGCCGACGCCGAGAGAGCCATCAGAGCGGCCAACGCGGACGCGTGATGACGAGTGAGAGGGGTAGTATCGCGAGGCACGCCGCGCGCGTCATTCCATCACGAGTTCGCTCACTAAAAAAAACGTCGACGCTGTCCCACGTAGCTCGCTATCCGCTAGAACTAGAGCTCGCCGGCGAGCGGAACGGTGAGCGGCAGGTTTGGGTGCGCGAGGCACAGCATCAGTTTCACCACCGCGCATTCGAGGGTCATCATCGGCCCCGCCTGCGCGCCCATCTCCATGGCGAGCGAACCGGTAGCGTAAAGCTCGGGGTGCATGTCCCCCGACTCGCACTGGCTCGTGAGGTAGATCATCATGCCCTGGTCGCGCTGCGACCGGAGCCAGGGGATCCAGCCCGACGCGTCGTCCTCGCTCATCGGCATGTTGCCCACCCCGAACGCCTCCAGCACCACGCCGCGCACGCCGCGCGCGTACAGGTCGCCGTACGCCTTTTCCGGCGCGCACCCCGGCACGATCGGCACGCGCAGCACGTTGGGGTTTAGTTTCAGGCGGGGCGTGTACGTGGCGTTCTGGGACCGTCCCAGAGAGCTGGAGAATTGCAGCAGCGCATCCCGCCGCCACTCCACGCCCACGCCCAGCTGCGCGAGTGGCGGGTACTGCGGCGACCCGAAGGCGCTGTAGATGGTGGCGGAGGTCTTACGCGTGCGGTTCGCGCGGAGGAGCTGCCCGCCGAAGCACACCGCCACCTCCTCCAGCGCGACGTGCGGGGGCGAGAAGCCCGCGGTTGCGCACGTCACCGCGTCGATCAGGTTCTGGCGCGCGTCCGAGCGGGGCATGTCCAGCGGGAGCTGCGAGCCCGTCAGGATGATGGGCTTGCGGAAGCCCGCCAGCATCAGCGACAGCGCGCTCGCGGTGTACGCCATCGTGTCCGTGCCGTGCACCACGATGAACGCGTCGAAGTGCGGCCGCTGCGTGTCCAGCTCCTTGGCGATCGCGATCCACTCCGCCGGGCCGATCTGGCACGAGTCCTTGTTCATCAGCACCTTCACCTCCAGATTGGCGAACGTTCGCAGTTCCGGGACCACCGTCACCAGGTTGAGCAGCAGCTTGCCGGGCTGCAGCGTCTTCGTGTAGTCGCCCCCGGTGCCCTCCTTGAACACCGTCGGCGAGCCTTCCAGGTCGTCCCGCGCCTCCAGCGCCTGCGAGGACATCCCGAGCGTACCGCCGGTGTGCAGCACCAGCACAGAAGGCAGGGGGCGCGTCTGGTAAACGATCGGGCGGTGCGACTGGCCGGGCGCGGGGACCAGGCACGCCTTGCCTCCCGGGCCGAGTGTTTCGCCGAGCTTCGATCCCGCGGCGTCCAGCCTCGAGGACTCGGGAGGGGGATCTTCGCTGAGGAACGCGCGGTACACCGGGTCGGGAGGGCCGGCGGAAACGCGCGCGGGGGGTCCGCCGTCGAGGAGATCCTCGGAAGGCCCCAGACCCTCCGCCCGAGCGGGGCGGGGAAGGGAGACGGCTCTTCCTGGCCTTTTCGAGAAGGGCATCCCAGAGACGAACGCGTTTCGCGTGCGACGCGAGACGACACCGAGGCGCGGCGTCTGCGCCGCGGCGCGCGCGGCGCCGCAGCGCGCGAGTGACATCGTGGACGCCGTCGCTGAGCTGGCCTGCGCGAAGGCGAGCGGGCGCCGATGTAGTGGGCGGGGTAGAAGGAAGGATGCGTCTCTTCGAACGTTCGAACGATGAGAGGTTCGTGGACGTCGTGACGCGTCTTCGCGCGAAAATTTTGCCGGGAACTCACGTTCGAACCAATTTCACCCTGAAATCAACGCAACTGACCCAATCTCACGCCAAAATCACATCTAATTCCCTCCATAAGCTGTGGGGTTCGTCGCTGTACTTGGTCGGCGCGCAGGAAGATCGGCTGTTTTACCTCGACTAAACACGGTGTACACGAGGACTACGGGATCCTTCTCTGTCTATTTACAAAACCCTATGTACAATCTCACAGTATATACATATGGATCCGTCGCGATCTCGCGCTGTCAGCCTTGCGCCTGAGATTTCTTCGAGAACAACAAGGCGTTGCACAGAGACGCCAAAAACGTCGGGGGCCTCTCTTGGCGCCCCACTTTGTGTACAGTCCCAGCGTGATCTTCTTTGAACGAATTATGCATACGTTGAACTTCAGTTGAGCAGCACAGCGATGGCAACAACGAGCGCTGAGACGTACTTGGCGACGGCAGACGAGGAAACCGACGGCTCGACGACATCCGTGTCGCCGCCGGAGTCGCCGCCGGAGCTGGAGCCGGAGCCGGAGCCGGAGCCGGAGCTGGAGCCTCCGCCGTCGCCGGATCCGCCGCTGGATTCAACCTTTCTGACGCCGGTGTTGATCTCGGGATCGTACATGAAGAAGGTTCCCTTTGCCCACCCAATGGCGCTGGAGCCGGCGTCATTCTCGGGGTTGCCAAGGACGGTGCGAGTACCGTCCTCGTCCTCCAGTTCGAGATGGACGTCGATGATGTAGCACCTCAGGTCACCCGGCTCGCAGTCGATGATTTCTTCCGCCCTAGGGGACTGAGTGGAAGGCGCGGATTTCCATACATGCTGATTGTCGGTCCAATCTTCTTGCTCGGAAGCCAAAAACCAATAGGGACAGTCCTCGGGTGCGCCGGGCCACGTCGTATTCTTCATGCCGCTGCCGTCGGGGGAACCCGCGGGTGTGAGCGGGCGGCCAACGCAGCCTCCGTGCTTGCGCATGTAAATTTTGACCGCGCGAACCTCGGTGACGTCAAGCTTGGGCGCACCCGCCATACCCGCGAGCTCTTCCCTGGTGCTCGCAGGACTCTGAGTCGCACCGTCGTACGCCGAAAGGTCGCATTCCGAGTTAGCTGCTGCGCCAAAATTGCACAGATTTTCTGGTATACTGGCAAGGCCGCCCTTGCCCATCTTCTTGACCCCGTCGTTTGAGCCGAACGGGAAGCTGTCGGGACTGTCGTCGAAGCCGGTGAGGTCGCGCATGCAATCTTCCATGCGTCCACTGTCCGAAGAACACGACTTCCCGGTTCCGGGAAACTCAGCGTCGAACGCGTCGAGATCGCGCGAGTAGTTTCCAGTGGAGTAGTAGGGAGTGAACTTGATCTTGATCTCGTCCTCTCCCGAACCGGGCGACACCATGTGGAGCGTCGCGTTGGCGATATTGGTGGTGCTGGGGATGTTCGTGAAATTGACTTCGGTGCCGTTCGCGAACGCGACCCAAGCCGAGCGTTCACTGAGGTTCGCGCCGACGTTCGTGATGTCGAGGGTAGTGGAGAGAACGAGCGACTTGTACTGCGCCAGGTCGCGATAATTCGTCGGGTCATCCAACGCCGCATAATCTGTCGGGTACGTAGCGGTGTGGTCGCTGTTGATCATGGAGCCGAACAAGAGGCCGAGGATAGAGAACTTGAAGCTGCCGGGGATCATCGGAACCCTCGGGCACGCGTAGTTCATGTTGGCGGATGTTTGGCCCGGGACGTAGTTGGGGCAGCCGTTGAGATAGTAGTTGGCACCACCGCCGCCGCTGGTGAAAAACTGGTTGTAGCCGAGGGATAGCATGCCTGTTCCGTTGCAGTCCAGCCTGAGGCTGTCCAAGCTCGCTTGTGTGTACCTGCCCGATGCGATCAACTCCGCGTCCGTCTTGTTGAAAATCGCGGCGCGTTCCGTGTCCGTGCACGTGTCCACCGGCGCGTACGAGACGTACCCGTATTCTAAGTTGCTGCGAACGGCACTAGCCCCTGGTTGCGCGTCGCCTTGCTTGTCCCCGTGAAAGGTGGAGTGCGCCTGGGCCAACACGCCGGGACGGCCACCGCCCCAGTTCGTCGAAGCCCAGCCGGCGTTAGGGCTGCCCCACCTCGAGGTCACGCTCCCGTTTTTGGAAACGAGCGAGATGCCGTAGTCTTGAACGCTGACCCACGATTTGGGCGCGGCGGTGGGGGGGTTTGGGTTCTGCTGTTCAGGAACCCCATGCGTGTTAAACGCGATGCTCGTCGTCGTGGGCACGCCCGCCGCGCACTGCACGATACGGGTGGTTCCAAACTTGTAATCGTTGGCACACATGCCGTTACTGCCGCTCGAGTCGACCACCGAGGGGAGCCATTTCGAGTCAGCAGCGTTCGCGGGGACGCAGAAAAAGACGACGGCGAGGACAAAAAGTGCCCGCCCGAGCGGTGGGGTTCGTGCTCGCGAGGAGCACGCAGACGCCCTTCCCTGGACTGATGTCATGGTTGTGTTACTCGCCGTGCTTGTTGTCGCGCGCTTTCCGAGTGTGCGTCCGGGTGGATCGGCATGGCCGATGGGCCAGAATTGTCGAATTGTCGAATTGTTGTCACAACAAATTTCCAGGTCACCAACGATCCTCTTTCGAGTTCGGGACGAGTTCGGGTCGAGTTCGGGACGAGTTCGGGACACGTCCGACAAGGACGTAGTCACGTTGTGACCATCTCACGCCAAAATCAGGGAAGAACTCTTTCCTGATTTCTCGGAGCGAAACCGCGCGCCACCTGCTGATAGCGCCTTACCGTCGCTGCCGATGATGACAAATACGGGCCAACCGCAGCGCCGCGCCGCGGTCGACACCTCGCGCGGTCGCCGCTAGCATCGCGAGGTTCGCGCGATGTTCGCCGCGACGCAAGGCGCGCGCGCGGCGGCGTGGACCGCGCCGCGCACGCTCCCGTCGTCGTCACGCGACGCCGGAGCGAACGCCCGCGTCCACGCGTCCGCCTCCGCGCGGCCGAGCGCGCGGTCGCTCCGGCCGCGCCGCGGCGCCGGTTTCGTCCCCGCCGCGCCCGCCGGACGCGGCGCCGTCGTGGCGCGCGCGGGACCCGGCGGCGCGGGCGGCGGGGACCTGTACGCGCTCCTGAACGTGCCACCGACGGCGACGAAGAAGGAGATCAAGGCGGCGTACAAGAAAGCCGCGCTCAAGTTCCACCCCGACGTGAACAAAGCGCCGGACGCGGCGGAGCGGTTCAACGAGGTCAAGCAGGCGTACCAGACCTTGTCGGACGAGGACTCGAGGAGGCGGTACGACGCGCTGCGAGGCGGCGGGTTCGGCGGGTTCGGGGGGTTCGGAAACACGGAAAACAAAGGGAGGTCGAGAGAGACGAGTCGAGAGCGGTCACCCGGAGGCGCCCGGAGGCGATCGTCGTCGTCGTCGCGGGGCACGCGGGAGGAGGACGAGCCGTTCTACGGCTTCTCCGATTTCTGGTCGGACATGGAGAAGGAGTTCGAGGCGTTCGAGAAGAAGCGCCCCGATCCCGGGCGCCCGCGGACGCTGTGGGAGGAGCTCGAGGCGCTCGGCGAGGAGCTGGTGGACTTCCTCGAGGAGAGCGCGCCCGAGGCGACGACGACGTCGACGGACCCGTTCGGAGCCGAGAGGCGAACGACGTCCTCCTCCTCCTCGGGAAGCGCGCGGAGGAAGGACGGGACGGCGAGCGCGTCGTACGCCTCGTCGTCGTCCAGGACCGCGAGCTCGAGCGCTTCTTCGGCCACGGCGCGCTCGAAGGCGCCGCCGCCCAAGCGCGAGTCGGTGGACGAGATGCTCGAGAAGCTCAAGCGCGACATGGGCATGAAGTGAGGCGCGCGCGCGCGGGCTACGCGCGCCGTACCGCGGTACACAGCCGGGATCCCGGGGGGTGCGCGTGGCGGAACCCGCGCGTGCGTTTCGTTTGTTGAAACAGAGAAGCGCCGTAGAGAAAACCAACCTTCGCGCGTTCGTCGTCTCTGGCCGTTCCCTCGCGCGCCTCGCGAAAGCGGCGCGAGAGACGAGCTCATAAAACCTCGCGGGACGTTCAGAGACGTCCATTGGTGTCCGACGAGAAAAGCCCGAACGTTCGTCGTGGCGCTTTCCACAGTCGCGCGCGCGACCCGGCACACGCGCCGATGGCGCCGTTCGCGAACTTCGTGACGCGCGAGCTCACCGGGCACAGGCGGCGCGTGCACAGCGTGGCGTGGAACTGCACCGGCCGGAAGCTGGCGAGCGGCAGCGTGGATCAGACGGCGAGGGTGTACGATGTGGAGCACGGCTCGCATTCCGGTCGCGACGTGGAGCTCAAGGGACACAGCGACTCCGTGGACCAGGTGAGCTGGGACCCGAGCTCGCCCGACCGCCTGGCGACGGTCTCCGCGGACAAGACCCTCCGTTTCTGGGACGTCCGCGCGGGCGGGCGCGCGGTGGCGACGGTCGCGCTCACCGACGAAAACATCAACGTGGCGTGGAGCCCCGACGGCGCGCAGGTCGCGGTGGGCAACCGCGACGACGTGTTCGCCTTCGTGGACGCCAAGACGCACAAGGTGACGCGCACCACCGCCAAGTTTCCGTACCAGGTCAACGACGCGTCCTGGAACCGCGCCGGGGACGTCTTCTACTTGACCACCGCGGACGGGTTCGCGGAGGCGTTGCGTTTCCCCTCGCTCGCGCCTATGCACAGGATGAAGGGGCACACCTCCAGCGTGTACGCGATGGCGCTCGACCCGGCGCGCGACCGCGTGGCGTTCGGAGGCGCGGACGCCATGGTCAGCGTCTGGGACACGCACGAGTGCGTGTGCGTCGGTGTGGTGGCGCGACTGCAGGCGCCGGTGCGCGCGGTCTCGTTCTCGCACGACGGCGCGTTCTTGGCGGCGGCGGGCGACGACGACGCCGTCGACGTCGCCGACGCCGCGACGTTCGCGCGCGTCGCCTCCGCGCCGGTTCGAGGCGGGAGCGTGAGCAGCATGCGGTGGTCGCCCACGCACCACGTGCTGGCGTTCGCGGGCGAGGGGGGTGGCGGGGGGAGCGCGGGGAGCGTCGCGCTGTGGGCCGCGCCCGCCTCCGCCCTCCGAGGGGCGTGAGACGAGATGATCGGAAGCGAAGGTTATCTTTTTCCTTTTTTCTTCTCAACGCGCGTACTTCTCGCTCCGCGTAACGACGACTCTCTTACGCCGTCGCGCTCCCGCGCGCTACGTACCAGACGTACGCTACGTACCAAACGTACGCTGCGCGTGTCACCTCCCGCGCCCTCCCCCCCCGGTCGGGCCGATCGGGATCGGGATCCCGTTCCAGCCGACCACGCAGACGGGCTGCGTCGGGTGCTTGAGCGCCGCGGCGGACATGCCGGTGGCGACGGCGCCGGCGTTGCTGAGCGTCGCGCCCGCGCGGAGCGCGGCGCCCGCCGGCACGTGCGCGGCGCGCCGGAGGCTCGCCAGCCGCGCGCGCGCCGCGGCGACGGCGCGGAGCGTGGGCGGGCCCCCCGCGGAGGCCGCCGCGTGGTTCGGGGTCCGCGGCGGCGCCGGCGGGACCTCCACGCTGAACAGCAGCCGCGGCGGCGGCGGCGGCGGGCGCCCCAGCGGGATCTCCACCACGGAGACCACGGTGCGCCACCCCTCGTTTGACCCGGAGGCGGGATGACGGCGCCTCGGCGGCGCCTGCGCGCTGTCGTCGCGCCGCGCCCTGAGCACGCTGACGACGGCGGCGACGGCGGAGGTCTGCGCGCCCTCCGCGCCGTGCGCGACGTCCAGCAGGTGCACCTCGTAGTCCACCAGGCAGTACCCGGCGCGGAGCGTCGCGGCGAGCGCGCGCGAAAGCACGGCGTCCGCCTCCGCCGCCGTCCACGAGCGCATGGACGCGACGCGGCGACGCGACACGGAGTGTCTGTTTCCGGAGTGTCTGTTTCGGTCGTCTCCGTCTCCGGCGCCCTCTCGGGATCCGGATCCCTCGGGAAGCGCCCAGCGCACCGCGGCGGTGGGCCCCTCGGACACCGACAGAAGCGCCTCGAGGACCGGGCCCGCCCCCGAGAGCGGCGGGTCGTCGGCGTCGGCGGACGCCGGCGCGACGCGGACGCCGATCAGCGCGTCTCCCGCGTTGAGCACCGCGTACTGACTGGCGTACTGACTGTCGCCGCTCTCCGCGACGGGCACGCACCCGGCGATCCGCGGGTCGAACGGCCGCGCGCTCGTGGACAGGTAGCTCATGGACGTCGCGCCCAGCGGGGGTCGCGCCCTCCGTCCGGAAGCGGGCGAAGAAAAAAAAGCCGGCGACGGCACGGCGGTGAGGAAGCACCGGCGCGCTATCGGCGCCTCGGTGTCCCCGAACCTGCGCCCTCCCGCGGGCTCGCCGTGCACTAACAGCGTCGAGCCATCCGCGCTCTCGCACACCGTGATGCGCAAGTGCGCGTCCGCGAAGTCCGGAAGCAGGTCGCCCCCGATCCGGTCCTCGTCGCGCGATGGAGTCTGATGGAAGGAGAAGAGCGGCACCGACGCCACGAGCTCGCACCTGGTTCGCGGGCGGAACGTCCAAATCTGGAGCTCGTACCGCCGCGCACCGTCGAGCGCGGCGTACGACACGAGGTGCTCGCCGTCCGCGGTGAAGCCGAGGAGCACGCACTCCAGAAGCTTCGCGCGTGGCGCGTCCACCAGGGTCGCCACCGGACTCGCCAGGCGGGCAGGTATCGCGGTGAAGATCTTGTTCTTCGCGGGATGACCGGAGACTTCGCGCTGGCGCAACCGGAGGAACGCGTTTCGCGGCGGCGTGCGCCGAGAGGACGCGAGTTTCGCCGCCATGGTGGTGCGCGCTCACCGACGCGGCATGACCCTCCTGACGTGCGAGGAACCCAGGGTGCGCGCGGGCGAATGTCAACTTTGAAACGTTTTTCCCGGGAAAAGCGGGTCGCGCACGCGTCCTTTCGGCAAACGCGTTTCCCGTTGCGCCAAAAGCGCCCCTCGAACTTTTTGTTATCCCCGGCACCCCGGGAGCACCTGTTCGTGCCGCGCGTCACCGCTGAAGCCGAGAGGACGACATGGCCGTCGCGCTCGTCGCGCCCGCCGGCGCGGGCGGGGTGCGGTTCCGACGCGCGCCCCGCCCCGCGCACCGCGTCACCCCCGGGGCGCGGAAAGTGCCGGGAGGAGCTGAAAGATCTCCAAACGTCGCGCGGCTCGTGCGGACGCCCGTTCCCGGCGTCGGCCTGGGACGGTCGCGCGCGTGCGTCGCGCGAGACGCGCCGCGCGAGGCGGACGAGCCGCGGGACGTGCGCGCGGAGGCTTCCGTCGCGCCCGCGCGCTCCCCCTCGTGGGACGAGGCGGACGAGCTGGAGGTCGTCGGCGGTGGGGGCCTGCCCAGCACGTCCAGCGACGAGTACGTGCGCCAGGCGCGCTCGGGGGTTGCCGGGCTGCAGCCGTCCTCCACGGTGTGCGAGGACATGTACTGCACGGACCCCGGCTTGAACCAGCTGCTGATTTCGGAGGGCTCGTCCATCTCGCGCTTCTTCTCCCAGGACGAGTGGGAGAGGCACAGGAGCGTCGGGCGGTACTGGCGCCACCTGTTCAGCACCTGGAAGAGCACCATCTTCCTGCGCGTCCTCGAGCCAGTGCTGCTCATCACGGCATTCGCCGTTTTGCTGGCGGCGTGGAACGCGCACTTCGCGCAGGTGTTCGGCATGCCCGTCCTGCAGACCGCGCCGCTCGCGCACCAGCTCTCGGGCGGGATCGTCTCGCTGTCGCTGGTGTTCCGCACGAACAACAGCAACCGGCGCGTCATCGACGCGCGCTCGCTGCTGGGGAAGATGTCCAAGTGCACGCGCGACCTGACGCGTATGAGCCAGTACGTGCCCAACGCCGGCGGGCTGAGGCTGGACGTGCTGAAGCACTTAAGGGCGTTCCCGTACGCGGTGGAGAGCCACGTGCGCAAGGGGCGGAGCAGGGAGGACGCGCGCGACCCCACGGCGTTCAGGGTGGACCCCGTGCCCGGGATGGCGCGCGCGCTCGGCGCCAAGAAGGCGCAGCGGCTGGCGTACTACGAAAACATCCCCGTGCAGGTTTTGTTCGACACGAGCCAGATCTTGAACAAGGCGCTTTCGCTCGGGATGTCCACGCAGATGCACCAGCAGTGCGAGATCATCGTCAAGGAGCTCTCGTCCGTGGTGTCCGAGAGCGAGAAGATCCTGTACACCCCCATCCCCATCTCGTACACCAGGCACACCAGCCGCACGCTCACGCTGTGGCTGCTGACGCTCCCGTTTTCGCTCTGGGGAGCGCTCGGGTTGGCCACCATCCCGGCCATCTTCATGCTGGGATGGCTAATGCTCGGGGTGGACGAGATCGGCATCGAGATCGAGGAGCCGTTCTGCATCCTGCCGATCAGGCCGCTGTGCGACATGTGCGAGCGGGAGGTCGTGGGGGGGATGGCGCAGGCGCTGCGCGCGGAAGACTGGTTGCCCGCCGCCAGGAAGTGACGAGCGCGCGAAAGGGCGCGCGAAAAGTGTGATTCATTTTTTCAAGCAACGACCCGACGTTCGTCATCGTCTCGTCCTCGATGAGAGTCAACGCCAGATCGCGAGCAGCGCGGGAGCGATGTCCCTGGACCCGCACCACGTGCACAACTTCTGGGGCGTCTCCCCCGCGCTTGACCTGCGCGATGTGGTGCGCCGGTGTCGCGCGGACCAGGCGACCTCGGAGGAGGGGGCGCCTCCCGACGCTTCCGACGCTCCGTTCTCGACGCTGCTGGTCGGCACGAACGACCCGAGGCACATCGTCACCACCTTGGCGCGCGCGAGGCGACACGTCGGGCCCGCGCTGGGGGAGCGCAGCCTGTCGTTCCATGTGTACGAGTCCAGCATGGTGGAGGCGGCGAGGCACGTGCTGCTGCTGTGCGTGCTGATGTCGGATGACCTGCCCCCTTCCGAGCGCGTCGAACGTTTCCTGGAGATCTTCATGAACGCCACGCTCCGCGAGAGCACCGCCGAGCTCGTGGAGACGTGCGCGGCGCGCCTCGAGCGCGTGGTCGGCGCGATGTTCGCGGGCGAGGCGGACGCGCCGGACGTCGCGAGCGACCGCGTGTGCCAAGTGTTCGACTTCTCGCTGCTCAAGTTCAAGGAGAAGGACGAGCTCGTGGAGTGTTTCCGGTCCTGGCGAGCCGACCCGGAGCTCGTCTCGGCGGCGAGCGCGGCGGCGCGCGCGGCGCGCGGCGCGCGCTTCGACGCCGACGCGCTGCGCGACGCGCGCCTGCGCAGGTACTACGACGACCGGTACGACCATCGCCGGAACGTGGTGGACTGGGACTACAACATGCGCGTGGACGCCGCGGGCGCGGGCGTGATCCACTTCAAGCACTTCGCGCAGTTCCGGCTCACCGGGATCGCGTACCCGGTGCGCGAGGCGACGTTCCCGCGGCCCAACCCGTCTTTGCTTTCCGCCGCGCGCGGGACGACCAAGGAGTTCAAGGACCGCGAGCTCAAGGACCGCGGACGATCCGTGGAGACGCGCGGGTTCTGGGGGGACATCCTGAACTCGCCGTACCATTGCTTCGGCACGGACGCGGAGGACAAGTCGTTGTTCCGCGTCGCGAACAGGCAGCGCGTGCACGACGCCGTGGAGGTGAGCGAGCACAACGTCGCGGCGTGTCTCTTCGAGATGCGCGCCGGCGCGCCCTGGCGGCGCGACGGCGGCGCGCCTGGCGGCGTCGCGACGGAGGCGATGAACGCGTGGTCGGGCGATGTGGACGACGAGGTGGCGCATCGCGGGACACGCGCGGATACGCCGGAAACGCGCGCGGAGTGGTGCGGCGGCGACGGCGCCGTCTTCGAGGAGACGTGGCGCGCGGCGCGCGTCGCGCTCGTCGGCCCGGCGGATCTGGAAAAGGCGTTCCTCGCCAAACCCAAGTTCGCCGGCGCGTTCGACGCCGCCGTCGTCGGCGCGTGGCACGCGCAGAGGATCACGCCGGCGCTCGGGAAGACGCTGAAGTCCTCGCGGGCCGCTGAAGCGGGCGAGCGCGGCGCGACCGGCGGCGACACCGGTGACGCCGGTGACGGAAAAAAAAAAAATCAGGGCGTCTTGATCGTGGAGGGCTCCAAGTATTTCGTCTTCGCCGACGCCAAGGCGTCGGCGGCGTTCGCGGAGAAGACGCGCGCGCTGGCGCGAGACGCGGGGTGTGCGCCCGTGCCGGCCGCCGAGGATGAGCCCGAGGACGACGAAGACGTGCCCGAGAGCGGCATTCGCGCGGACGGGTCGCGGCGCCCGCGGCGCGCGCGGGGGGGGGGCGTGGTCAAGGGCGTGGACGACGTGCACAGATGCTACGTGAAGACGTCGTGACGTTGATAGAACTACTTTCAATAATACTTCCACTTTTCGGCGTCGCCGATGGGCGCCTTCGTCTTCCCGTTCCCGCGCCCCCCGGCGAGCCACGGCCCGCCGGGCGGCGAGTGCGACATGGAGAACCCTCGCGCGGGCGAGCCCCCGCTCGCCTCGGCGCGGCGCGCGTCGAGGCCCCCGAGCCCGAGCGCCTCGACCGCCCCGAGCTCGTCCTCCACGCGCCGAAGCCGCCGCTCCCACGCCTCCGCCGCCCAGCCCGACCAGGCGCGCGCGGCGAGTTTTTTCTGCCGCCCGTACACGAACGCGCGCGTCAGCACTTTGCGCGCCCAGTGACCAGAGAGCGCGGCGAACGAGCGCCCGGCCAGTCTCGCGCGCGCGTGTCTGTCGGCGGCGGCCCCGGCTTGGCGCTCGAGGGCCAAAGCCGCCGCCGCCGCGCGCCACGCGCGCGTCGCGCGCCGCGCCGCGTTACGCGCGGCGAGCGCCGCGCCCAGCGTCGCCCGCGCCTCGCGCAGCCACGTCGCCGACCAGGCGTCGAACGCCGCGCGCGTCGCCTTGGCGTTCGCGCGAAGGCGCGTCCTGGACACGAACGCCCTGGTGACGCGCCGCCGCGCCGCCACGCGGTGCCACGCGCGGACGCACCGCCGCGCGGCGTTCTCGCGCCGCCGGTGGCTGACCCGCATCTCGCGGGACCAGCCGCTGAGGCACGCGCCGGCGACGACGCGCGCGCGGTGCTCGTCGGCGTCCTCGGCGGCGACGGTTTCGCGCACGCGCGCGATCCAGCGGTTCGCGAAACGCCGCAGCGCGATGCGCCTGTGCCGCTCCTCCGCCAGGCGCCACTGCTCGCGCGCCAGCATCAGCTCGAGCGCGCGCTCGCGCCACGCCGCGAACCCGAGCGTCAGCAGGCGCCGGCGGAAAAACCGAAACGCCTCGGGGTCGAGGCGCGCCGCCGCGCGGCGCTCCTCGCCAAAGACGAGCCACCGCGCCCACGCGCCGGCGACAGCCCGGCGCGTCCAGTGCGCGAGCGCGCGGCGCGCGAGCAGGACAGACTCCAGGTTGTGCACGAACGCGACCAAGCCCCGCGCGCGCGCGCGCGCCGCGAAGTGCGCGTCAGCGCGGAGCGTCGCGTCCCGCTCCGCCGAAGCGGAGCGCGCGAACGCGCGCCACGTCGCCATCGCGGCGGCGCGCGTCCTGGACACGAACGCGCCCGCGGCGCGGCGCGCCGCGTCCCGGCCGGCGCGCGCCTCGTCCGCGAACTCGGCCCACCGGGAAAACGCGCCGGCGACGTTCCGGTGGTTCCAGAGCCCCACGGCGCGGCCGAGCATCTCGCGCGCCGCGCGCGCCTCCTCGGCGACGTCCAGCCACCTCCCGAACGCGCCCGCGAGCGCTCGCGACTCGAAGCGAGTCACCGCGCGGCGCAGGAGCTCGCGGGCCGCGCGCGTTTCCGCAACCGCCTGGTCCCACCTCGAGAACGCGCCGGTGAGCGCTCGCCACCTGAAGCGCGCCACCGCGCGCGTCAGACGCTCGCGGTCCGCCGCCATCGCCGCCGCGCGCTCGGCCCACGTCGCCATCGCGCGGCGCGCGGCGTGAAGCGTCCAGTGCCTCGCGGCGCGCGTCGCGACCCGGCGCGCGTCCCTGGCCTCGTCCGCGAACTCCGCCCAGCGCGCGAACGCGGCGCTCCTGGTGCGGTCCACGAAGAACCGAGCCGCCCAGCGCGCGGTTTTCGCGTCGACGACGGCGTCGCGCCATCGGAGCCACGCCGCCGTCTTCGAGCGCGCCATCCACCAAGACATCGCGCGTCGGAACAGAGCGCGTCTCGCTTTTCGATCGTCCACCCGCTGGACCCACCGTTTGAACGCCGCGCTCGACGCCCTCGACGCGAACGCGCCCGCCGCGCGGCGAAAAAGCGCGCGCGCCTCCCGGGACGCCGGAACGAACGCCGCCCAGCGCGAAAACGCCGCGCGCGCGGCGGTGGATGCGAAAAAAAACAACGCCTTCGCGAAGAGCGCCTCCTCGCGCTTTAGAAACGCGCGCCTCGCCGCCGAGCGCCACCGCGCGAGCGCGGGGCGCGCCAGCGCCTCGAGCATCGCCGCGCGGCGACGCGCGCCGCGCTCGGCGGTCCGGTCGCGAGAGACGGCGGCGAAACGCGCGCCCAGGTTCGTCGTCTTCGCGGGCGCCGAGAAGACAGTCGCCGAGGAGGCGTCTCCGCGGATGCGCGCGCGCACCTCGCCGAGCACGGCTTCGATTTTCTCCGCCAGCGCCGCCTTCTCCGGGTCCATGGGCGCGCGCACGGGCGAGTCCGACGGGCGGCTCCGGAACCCGCGCAGCGGACGCGTGTCCGCGTGCGCCGACGCGCGCGCGTGCGACGGCGGGCGCCGCGGTGCGGTGGACGCGAAGAGCGGGCGGCGGGGGAGCGTCGACGCGCTTCCCCTCGGGCCCCCCCCCGGCCCGCGCCTCGGAGCCGTCGCCGCCGTCGCCGCCGTCGCCGCCGGCGCCGCCGCCCTCTTCCCCGTCAACGCCGCGGCGAAGAGGCTCGCGGACGCGC
>Ga0181559_10003417_pt1 | contig 15597 bp, 9 predicted proteins | sample 011ome_21_FD_133752 | JGI IMG/M metagenome (GOLD analysis project Ga0181559, IMG submission 133752) | Coastal salt marsh microbial communities from the Groves Creek Marsh, Skidaway Island, Georgia - 011508AT metaG (megahit assembly) | ecosystem: Environmental > Aquatic > Marine > Intertidal zone...
AAGATTCCATACGAAATTACGCGTACTGTACTCATACGCTTCATATGGGTTTTTAGTCTCAATCGAATTAGCGCAACTGCGTGGTCGAGATCAGCGAGAAGCGTAGCAACGACGATGACGTGGTGGGGCGTTCCTCCTCCGCGTAGCACTTCCACGCGCGCGAGCTCACGTCTCACGCCACGGAAACGCTCTCGACGCTCGTCTCGCGCGTCGTCCTCCGCGCGCCGTCGCCGCCCAGTCGTCGCGACAGCGAACCCGACGCCCGCGCGCGCCGCGAACGCGTCGGTCGGCAACCCTAAAGGAAAGAGGGCGGAAAGAAAAGGGCGCTTCTCGCGCGTAGGATAGATCTCGGCCGCGATGAGCATCGCGCGACGCGCGCTCCTGAGCGCCGCGGCGTCGACGTCGCGCGCTCACGTCGCCCCCGCGGCGACCGCGGCGACCGCGCGCGCGTACCACAAGAACGTCGTCGACCACTTCGAGAAACCTCGCAACGTCGGGTCGTTCGATAAGAAAGATCTGAACGTCGGGACGGGGCTCGTCGGCGCGCCCGCGTGCGGGGACGTCATGAAGCTCCAGATCAAAGTCGACGACGACGGGAACATCGTGGACTCGTGCTTCAAGACGTTCGGGTGCGGCAGCGCGATCGCGAGCAGCAGCGTCGTCACGGAGTGGGTGAAGGGGCAGCACATCGATCAGGCGGTGACGATAAAAAACAACGAGATCGCGAAGCACCTGAACCTGCCCCCGGTGAAGCTGCACTGCAGCATGCTCGCGGAGGACGCGATCAAAGCCGCGGTGGACGATTTGAAGAAGAAACGCGCGGAGGCCAAGGCGTGATGGACGAACGGACGACGACGACGACGACGACGACGACGACGAGAGGCGTCGTCGCGACGTGACGACGCATTCTTTTTTTACTCGCCCGCGCCCGCCAAAGGCGGACGCGCGCGGCTCGCTGTAATGATACCTAACGCTACGCTACCTCGTCGTCCGCCTGCCCGCGTCTCGCGTCATCACGCCTGGAACAACCCCGGGACGTCCGCGAGCCCGTACCGCGCGAGGAACGTCGCGTTCGGCGCCGGCGGCGGCTTCGCCTCGGGAACCGGAGGCTCCGGCGGCGGCGCCGGCGCCCGCCGCCGCGCCGCGACGGTCGACCCGGCGGCGACGGTCATTCGTCCGCTGACCGGACGACGACCGGACGCGGGACGCGTCGTCGTCGTCGTCGTCGTCGTGAACGTCTTCGCGACCGCCGCGGTGACGCGCGTCGACCGCGGCGGCGCGGTCGTCGTCGCCGTCGTCGCCGTCGTCGCCGCCGCCGCCGCCGTCGCCTCCGCCGCCGCCGCCGTCGCCTCGACCGCCGTCTTCGTCGCCGCCGGCGGCGGCCCCCACCCCTCCGCGATCGCCCACCGCTCCTTTCGCGCGATCGCCTTCACGTCGTCGTCCAACGCCGCGCCCGCGCGCGCGAGCGCCTCCACGACGAACTCCCATCGCCTCTCCGCGGCGACGACAACGGGCGATCTCGTCTTCGTCTTCGCGCCGCCGTCCGCGTCCGCGTCCGCGTCCGCGCGCAGGAGCGCCTCCGCGGACTTGACGCACCCGACCGCGGCGGCGTAGTGCAACGGCGCGCGGTGGTCGCGCGATTTCGCGTCGACGCGCGCGCCGCCGCGTAACAGCGCGACGACCGCGAGCGGCTTTCCCGCTCCCGACGCGAAGTGCAGCGGCGTCAGCCCGCGGACGTCCGTCGCGTCGACGTCGACGCCGCCGCCGAGGGCGAGCAGCGCGTCGATCGCGGCGACTTCGCCTCGCGCCGCGGCGTAGTGAAGCGGCGTCGCGTCCTCGTCGTCGACGTCCGCGGGGTCGAACCCGACGCGCAGGAGCGCCGCGAGCGCGTCCATCGCGCCGCGCTCGCACGCGAGATGGATCGGTCCCGCGCGCGTCCACGGATCTCGCGTCGTCTCCGTCGTCCTTCGCGCGACGGGCGCGTCGCGCTCGGGGAGGAGCGCGAGGAGGGATTTCGCGTCGTCGCGCGCCGCGGCGTCGAGGATCGCGCGCGCGGGGGAGGTCGCGTCCGCGGCCATCGCGCCGCGCGGACGGCTGTGGCGCGCGCGGCGACGCGTCCGACGAAACGAGCGAACGAACGAACGAATGAATAACAACGTCACGACCGAGATCGGGGCTGTCTCATCAGTCGTCGGGGGCGCCCGGCCGCGCGGGGGGCGATGCGCGACCTTCCCGGGTTCTACTGGGACGAGGAGAGGCAGCGGTACTTCGCGCTGCAGCCCGAGCACGTCGCGCGCGGGCTTCAGCGGTGCGCCTTCGTCACCCCCGCTCCCGTCCGCGCGTCCTGTCGCCCTCCCCGATACGATATTCCTCTCGCCGTCCGAGCTCTCTTCCCTCGAGGATCTCTGACGTCGCGCTCCATCGCAGGCCCGACCTCGGGTCGCACGCGCCCGAGAACGCGCACCTCCGCGGTCGGGGCGGCAGAGGCCGCGGCCGCGGAGGACGGCACGGCGGCGGTCGCGGCGGCGACGGCGCCGCGGCGCGGGGTCGGGGAAAGCATCGGAGGCTGACGAAAAAACGCGACCGCCGTGCGCACGACGACGACGACGACGAAGACGAGCGGACGCCGCGAACGAACAACCGCGGCGGGGCGGCGTCCCCGCCGCCGAGCGCCGCGCCGCGTCCGCGGTCTCCGCCGCCGAGCGCGCGCGACGCGACGCGACGACGAGAGCTCGGCGGTCGCGTCGGCGTCGTCGTCGGCGGCGGCGGCGGTCGCGACGTCGTCGCGCGTGCGCTCCGCTCGCACGCGAGAAGCCTGACGCACGTCGGGTCGATCGGCGCGCGTTCGGATCTCGGGCGATGTCACAACGCCGTGTTGCCTCTGTACGCGCCGGAGAAGGCGGCGCGGTTTCCCGATTCCGAATCCGAACCCGACCGCGAACCCGGCGCGTCGGACGACTGGAATAGTCCGCGGTTTCCCGTCGCCTCCGCGACGCAACTTCTCGTCGCGGGACACCATTACATGTCCGTATTCGACGTCCGCGCGACGTTGGGACCGGGCGCGTGCGCTGTGACGACGCTGCGACCGGTAGACCGCGACGATTGGCGATCTCTGCGGCTCTTTGGGCAGCATCCGTGCGACGCCAGAGTGCGCGTGCTGTCGAGAATGTGGCCGCGCGACGCGGACGCAAACTCCGTCGACGTCTTCGGCTTCGAGTGTAACATGCGACACGTGCTGGCCGCCGGACCAGGCCATGTCACGATGTTGTCGTACGAAATCACCCAGAGGGACGAGGTCAGCCGAGCGATTTCGTACGACATGAGGAGTCGCGTGGGGATATTCGACGCGTCCGCGTCGATGCGAACGGGGAGAGTCGCCGCCGCGCACGAGCGCACGAGCGATCGAGCGAGCGTGACGACGTGGAACTCAGATGGCACCGCGCGATGCTACTACGACATCGGCTCTTCGAACGCAACCGCGATCGCGTCGGACGTGGACTTTTGGAGCGACACCTCGGGGACGGACTCCGCGTCCGGCGCGGCGGAGACCATCGCGCTGGGTCTGCGAAACGGCGCGTTTCAATTCATCGACACGCGCGAGCATCGCGTCCATGCCGGCTCGCGCAAGATGTCGTCGATGGTGACGGACATCGCGCCGCTCTCGACACACCCCGGGCACTTCGTCGCCGCGAGCGCGGACGGCGGGCTGTCGCGATGGGACGTCCGCGCGTTATCTCGCGGTCCGGTGATTGCGTATCACGCCGCGGCGTCCGCGAGTTTTAACCCGCGGCGTCGGATCGGCATGGACCCGGGCGAGACGTTCGTCGCGATGGACGTCGGCCGCGACGTGCGCGATCCACAACGTCCGTGGATCTATGGCTCCGAGGCGGTCGCGCTGTGGGACGTCCGGAGCGGCGCGGAGCTGTGGCGGCACGAGAGAGTCTCCGGGGAGGACTTCGACGCGCGCGCGGAGGCGGAGACGTTCACGGCGGTCGCCGTCGAGGCTTCCGCGGCGAGGGGCGGGCGCGGGACGCCGTCGATCCGCGTCTGGGCGGGAGGGTTGGACACGCTGAGGATGTACGTGCCCGAGCCGTGCGTCGACGGCGTCTCCACGCTCGCGTTCGGTTGGGGACAGGAGGACCAGGAGGTGATCTGGTTATGATTCGTGTACAACCGCGCGCTGTTTACGACAGGACTCGATATGATAGTGGATAGAGATTTGATTAGTAGGGTTGCGCGCGCGCGGCGTCCGCCACTTCGCGCGCGCGCCGACGCGGACGATGGCGATGTCGCGCGCGTCCTTCGCGCCGATCGCGCCCGCTCGTCGCGCCGCCGCCGCCGCCGCGGCGGCGCGCACGCGCGCGCCGTCGTCGACGACGTTCGGGTCGATCGTTTCGTCTCGGAAAAACATCCAGCGTCGTCGTCGTCGCGAGACGATGTTCCCCGTCGTCGCCGCGTCGTCGTCGTCTCGTCGTTCTCTCGTCGTCGTCGCCGCCGGCGCCGCCGCGGGCGCGGGCGGGGAGATGGAGCTCCTCCCCCCCGTCTCGAGAGACGACTCGTTCGAGCAAGCGCGCGTCGCGATCGACGCGGTCGTCTCCAAGCGCGCGAAGAAGAGCGGAAAAAAACGTAAGTCCAGCGGCAAATCCCTCGCGCAGTTCCGCGTCGCCGTCGAGCTCCCGCTCGCGTCCGACGCCCCGAGCGCGGTCTGCGCGATGGTCAGAGGCGCGTGCGGCGGCGGGACCGTCTCCACCGCGGTGTACGGCGACCCGGAGTGCGCGACGCTCGCGGCGGGGAAGACGAAGGCGGAGAACGACGGCATCGCGGAGCACGTCTCGTTGGACGACGCCCTCCGCGGGGACGGCTGCGACCTCGCGGTCGGGACCGGCGCGGTCGCGCTCGTGGGCGTCCCCGACGACGCGATCGACAAGGCGCGTCGAGTCGCGGAGCTCAGCGGCGGCAGGCCGATCGTGGGCGTGAACGTGGAGTGGGAGCACGCCGGCGACGGCGGCGTCTCCTTCCGCGGGACGCCGGCGGCGTCGACGGCGACCCCGGATGAAACCTTCGCGAACTCGTTCAGCGTCGTGTACTCGTACCTCCCGCTCGCTATTCAGGGCATCGCGGGCGACACGACGGAGGGCGCGGTGTTTAAGTGCGTCAGGGGCGGCGCCCCGGAGGGGTCGCCGTGGCGCATTCTGGTCAAAGACGACGGGAAGGAATACCAACAGGTCGGCGCGATGCGACGGCGGCCGGAGGCGGAGGATCTAGAGTCCGCGCTGTACAACGCCGCGGCGGCGAAGTCGCCGGTGAACAAGGGCATCGGCGTGTTTCGAGGGCTCGCGGATAAGGTGAAGAGCTCGATACCGAACCCGTTAGACGGGCTCGGCGGCGGCGGGAAGAGGTAGAGAGATCGAACGCGCGCGAGCGACCGCGTCTAATAATAAGATTCGTAATACGTTTCGTCCTCGTGCGCGTCGCTAAACGCGGCCGCAGCCGCCGCTTCATCACCGCTCGAAGTTTTGCGGGTTCATCGGTGACTTCTGGAACGCCTTGTGCAGCGCCTCCTTGTACTGCGACATCTTCAACCCCGGCCTCTCTTCCTTCAAGCGCGGCAGCTCCTGCTCTTCGAACATCGCGTACGCGGCTTTCATGTTCGTCGTCCCGGGCTTCGCGCCGCTTCCGCCCCCGCCAACGCCCCCTCCGACGCTCATCCCCGTCATCGCCTCCACCGCGGCGTCGATACCGGACGCCTCGATCTTATCCTCTTTGTTCTCGTTCTTCACGTCGACCATCGCCGCGTACGCCTCCTCGCTCGTCTCCTTCTTCGCCTCTTTCGCCCTGGCGTACTTTGCGATCATCGCCGCTTTCGCCTCCGCCTTGCGCGCGTCCGCGATCTCCGCCTGCGTCATCTTGCCGCCCTTCTTCCCGCCGCCGCCCTTGGGCTTCCCCATCCCCGCGATCTCCTCCTCCTCGAGCTTCGCGAGGCGCTTCGCCTCCGCTCGGGACGCCGCGCGCGCGTCCGCGGCGGCGTCGCCCTCTTCGCGCTTCGCCTGCGAGCGCGTCTTTTTGTTCTCCGAGCCCGCCCATCTCGCGTCCTCCGCGGCTTTCGCCGCGGCCGCGGCGGCGCCGTCCCTCTTCGCCTGCTCGCGCTCCGCCTTCTCGTTGCGGCGCTGCCCCGCGGTGCCCCCCATGCCGAGAAGACGCGCGGACGACCGACGACGTCCGTTCGTTCGTCCGCGGCGGGTTCTGTCGCGAAGAAGAGTGATGTCGCTGTCGGCGCGTCGAAGATCTGCCAGACACTTGGACTCGTCGAACGAGAACGAAAAGTTGATGACTGGATGAGAACCAACGCTTCTTCGTTTCCGTAGTCACTCATACGCCTCGTCCATCTCGCCTCTCTTTACCACTCCTATCACGCTACAACTCCCCCCTCCCCTCCCCCCGATCCGCGCGGCTCAGACCCCGCCCAGGGCGCCGCCGTCGACGACGACGACCCCCGCGTCCTCCAGTTCCCGCGTCGTCGTCTCAGTCGCTTCGGCCCGCGTTCCCGGATCCCCCGCGCCCACCGCGCGCGTCGCGTCGCAAACGAGCACCGTCGCGAACCCGGCCGTCCGCGCGTCCAGCGCGGTGAACCGCACGCAGTAATCGAGCGCGAGGCCGCACACGAACACCCTTCGAACGCCGATGGACTTCAGATGCTCCGCCAACCCCGTTGACGTGGACCGATCGTTTTCGTAAAACGCCGAGTACGAGTCTACGGACGGTCTGAACCCTTTCCGCACGACCCACGGCCCGAGCCCGCTCTCCTCGCTCTCCTCGCCCCAGTCCACGATGAGCTTCGGGTGGAAGCTCGCGCCGCGCGTGCCTCGCACGCAGTGATCCGGCCACAGCGTCTGCGCGCCGTACGGCGCGTCGATCGTCTCGAACGGCGCGCGCCCTGGATGCGCGCTCGCGAACGACGAGTGCGCGGGCGGGTGCCAGTCTTGGGAGTACACGACGCGATCGCGTTTAAACGCGCGTATCAGCGCGTTGCACAGGGGCACGACGTCGTCTCCGCCCGGTACCTCGAGCGCGCCACCGGCGCAGAAGTCGCACTGGACGTCGATCACGAGGAGCGCGTCGGAGGGGCCGGGGGCGAATCCGTCCGGAATGCGGACGTTTTGGTGCGACGCGTCCGCGGCGTCGTCCGGCGCGCGCGCGACGCCCGCGTCGCGAAGCGGGCGCAGCGGCGGGCCGTTGGCGTCGACTTCCTCGGTCGTCGCCATGGCGCGACGAGAGCGCGCGCGAGGCGAGGCGAGGCGCGCGCGGCGAGACGTGATGCATGTGGGAGGAATCGCCCCGCCCGGAAATAAAGTCGGACACTCCCGACGTCGCGACGCGCCACGCGCCACGCCCGTTGAGCCGAGCGAGCGTTTCGATTTCGTTTCTCTCTCGTCCGCGGCTGGCTCGCGTTCAAATTCTGGGACGCCGCGACGGGCGATGTCGTACGACGCGAGAGGGTTCATCCGGCGGTGGCGGCGCGCGTCCGCGCCGCGACGACGCTCGCGGTGCCCGTTCGAGCCCCCTACCGCCGCGCGCGTGAATTTCCCGGACGTCAAAGACGTCTTCGGCGGCGCGCGCGAGGAGGAGGAGGAGGAGGAGGATGAGGAGGCGATGATCGGCGTCGACCGAACGCCGCGCGGCGCGACGATTTTACCGGCGTCGCTGGAGGACGACGCGGAGGCGGCGCGCGCGCGCGAGCTCGCGGACTGCACGATCGAGAAGATCGCGAACGAGTGCCCCGCGGACATCACGACCCCCGGCGGCGGCGGCGGCGGCGGCGGCGGCGGCGGCGACGGCGACGGCGACGACGCGTCCGAGGACGAGCTCGTCGCCGCGCGAAGGCTCGCGAAGGAAGCGCGAGAGGAGTTCCGATGCCACGAGTACTTCGCGAGGAAGACGACCGCCGCGCTGGCGGGCGCGCGCGACCCGGTGCTGTCGTCGCCGTGGTCGCCGTGGTCGCCGACGGAGGAGGAGGAGGAGGAGGACCCGAGCCCGGCGTCGTCCGTGCCGTCGCCGTGGGCCCCGCAGACGGCGCGCCCGCCGCCGCCGACGACGCGCGGCGAGAGCGTCCGCGGCGGGCGCGCGCGCGTCGGCCTCGGTCGGAGAGCGGGGACGGCGCGCGACGGCGACGACGACGACCAACTCGACGAGTTCTCGCCCGTGCGCTGGCAGTCCGCGCGGATCCCGTCGCCGTCGCCGATGCCGCCGCCGCGACGCGCGCGCGGGCGCAAGAAGAAGACGGCTGGCATCGCCGTCGACCGCGGCGTCTTCGTCGACGTCGACGACGGCGACGCGGCCGACGCCGTGTCGTTCACCGCCGCGCTGGAGAAGAGCCTCTCGTTCGACGGCGTGAAGAGCGGGCTCTACGAGCTGTTCTCGCGGTGCGCGACGGAGCCGGAGCCGGCGACGACGGCGGCGGACGCGGCGACGGCGACGGACGACTTGACGGAGAACGACGCCGGCGGCGACGGCGACGCGTCCATCGACTCGTTCGAAGACGACGACGACGGCGGGAGCGCGCCGGGGATCAAAGCGTTCGCGGACATATCCCCGATCGCGGTGTACCGCGCGGGGCCGCCGCTCCGCGTGGCCGCCGCGAACGCGGTCGTCGTCGTCGACGCGGCGGCGGCGGCGGCGGCGGAGGAGGAGGAGGAGGAGGACGACGACGCGTCGCCGTCGAGGCGCGCGCTGTTCGCGGAGGAGGGCGCGGAGGCGGAGGAGGAGGAAGATAGCGACCGACATGCGGATGATGACGCGAGTCCGACGCGGACGCCGGCGAGGGACGCGTCGTCGTCGCTCCCGCCGCCGCCGTCGCGGCCGCCGCGGCTCGCGAAAGACCGGAGGAAGTCGCGCACGCGGGTGTACGACGAGGAGACCGAGCTCGACGACAGCGTCGTCAGCGCGATCGCGACGCGATTGAGGATGGAAGACGTCGCGCTCGACGACGTCGCCGAAGTCGACGTCGGCGTCGACGTCGAATCCGAGCTCGCGTCGGACGCCGCGGAGGAGGTCGACTCCGACTCCGATCTGGAATTCCCGTCGATGGTCGAAGTCGATGATGATGATGATGATGAGGAGGAGGAGGAGGAGGAGGACGCGATGCCCACCCCGACCGCCGCGTTCGCGACCGCCGTCGGACCGACGCTCGCGCCGGCGACGCCGAGGCTGGACCCGCCGGCGACGCGGCGCGGATTGCTGCCGCCGATTCGCGGCGCGCGCGTCGCGGTCGACGAAAATTCGCCGCTGTCGCCGCCGGCGCCGCTGCCGCCGTCTCCCACCGCGGCGGCCGTCGGCACCGCCGCGGTCGGGGAGTCGATCGTCGTCGTCGTCGACGACGACGACGACTCGCGCGCGACGGAGGAGACGCGAATCGCTCTCGACGCCGAGCGCGAGCGCACGCCGGGGAGCGCGTTCGGACGACCGGGGTACGCGGCGGCGTCGCCGTCGGAATCCGCTGAATCCGCGGAGAGCTCGCGCGAGATGACGTCGACGTCGACGTCGACGGCCGCGTCGGCGTCGGCGTCGGCGTCGGCGGCTGGCGCGACGACGGCGGGCGCCGACGCGGGGGTATTTTTGGACGACTCCGCCGCTCGAAACTCGTCGATCGGAAACTCGGCGACCAAGCAACGCGGGGACATGACCGACGAGATGAAGACCTACCTCGGTCTGGACGCCGACGGGCTCCCGCGCGAGGACGATTCGGCGGGGAAGAAGCCGACGCGCGGCGCGATCCTCAAGTTTGGCGGCGCGGGCGGGAGCGAACGGAAGCAGCTCGACTTCGAGGCGATCGAGACGCACGCGAACGCGACGAGCGAGGACCCGCGCGCGTTCACGAAGGAACTGAGGCGCATACTCGCGGAGCTGAAGTCCGAGGACGCCGCGACCACGCGATGACGACGGTAGCTCGCCGCCGACGACGTCGTGCGATGTACTTCCGTACCTTCGTAATACATTATTGCTACGTATCGTAATACCTACGCGTTTTCGCGAATAACAACCGGCGGATCGACGACGTTGCTGCGCCACTCGTCGCCGAGCATTAGGAGCCTCTCTTGCAGGCGCACGACCTCCGCGGCGAGGTCGTCCCTGGACGCGGTCCCGACGTCGATGCCGCCGCTGCCCTCGTTTAAGCGATCGAGGCGGCGCGCGTCCGGAAGCCCCAATCGCGACCGGCCGCCGCCGCCGCCGTTCGGTCGTCGCGAATTCGGATTCGCCGTCGTCTCCTCCGCGAGAATTTGGTTTTCGAGCTCCACGCTCTCCGCCAACGCCGCCAAGTCCATCTCCGGGAGCGACTGCGTCCGCGCCGGCGCGGCTCTGGCTCTCCCCCCCACCCCGCCGCTCCCGCGATCGACGCCGCCGCCGTTGATCCGCGGCCAGCGTTTCAGCACCGCGGCCGCGCTCGGTCTCAGCTTCGGGTCGATCGACATGAGCTCCTTGGCCAAGCCGGCGTGTTTCGGAAAGCGAGAGACGGCGTCCTCGCGCAAGTTGGACGCCTTCGCCTCCGCGATGACCGTCAGGCGTTCGCTCTCCGTGGCGTCGTACCCGAGCGGAGTGATCATCTCCACGAGCACGACGCCGAGGGAGTACATGTCGACGGCGGTGGTGTAACGCCCATGACCGGAGCGTTGTTCGGGCGCGACGTACGTCGCGGTGCCGACGCCCACGGTGAACGCGTCGGGTCCGCCGCCGTCGGATCCGCCGCCGTCGGATCCGCCGCCGTCGCCGTCGCCGTCTCCGCGCCGTCCTCCTTCCCTCCCCGCGCCGCTCGCGTTCTTCTCGTGAAACACCGCCAACCCGAAGTCCATCAGCTTCACCGCGGGCTCTAACGGAGAAACGCCGCGGTGCACGAGCACGTTCGCGGGCTTCACGTCCCGATGGATGATCCCGTGCGCGTGGACGTATCGCAGCGCCTCCGCGACGGATGAAAAAATATGATTCAACGCGCCGGGCTGCACGTCCCCTCGCGGGCGCAGCCGGATCCAATCCCTCAGCGTGCTCCCGGGGCAGAGCTCCATGGTGATATGGAGCGTGTACGGCCAGCGGAACGCGTTCGCGGCGAGCGCCGCGGGCGTCCACACGACCGACGCGTCGCCCGAGTCGCCGGCGGCGGGGTCGCGATCTCCGCCGCCTCCGTCGTCGCCGCTTCGATCTCGATTTAAATCTTCGCGCGTCGTCTTCTTCGGCGAGAGCGTCAAAGCGCTCTCGCTCCCCGCGAGCGCGACGCTCCCGCTCGTCGTGTCGTCGTACTCCGTCCCCGAGTCCGACGACGACGCGCTCGAGAAACTGAGCGCGCTGTCGCGTCGCACGATCGCGCCGCCGACGCCGTTTTTTTTCCGCTCGCTGCCGCCGCCGCCGCCGCCGCCGCCGACGCCCGCCAGCTTGCTCCACCTCGGCTCGATCCACGCGCCGTGATACCGCACCAAGCACGGATGATCCATCAGCGCGAGCGCGCGCGCCTCGCGCAGCAAGTCCTCGTGCAGGAGCTCCAACGAGTCGTTGTCCGCCCAGGGGGGCACCGCGGACTTGAAGTGAATCTTCTTCACAGCGACCGCGCGCTCGTCGAGCCTCCCGACGGCGGCGCACACGCTCCCGAAACCGCCCTTACCGATGCGCTTCAGCTCTCGAAAGTTCGATTGGTACGGCGACATCAGTCTCACGAGCCCGCGCGGGAGCGCGTCGCGGCCGGACGCGGCGATGAGCCGCGCGACCGCGAGCGTCGCCGCCGCGCCCGGATCTGTCGCGTCGAGAAACGCGGGCGTCGACGCGCGGCCGCGTCGACCCGTCAGCGCGCGGTCGAGCTCCTCATCGCCGCCGCCGCCGCCGCCGCCGCCGCCGCCGCCGCCGCCGCCGCCGCCGCCGCCGCCGCCGCTCGCGTCCTCGTTCTCCTCTTCCTCCTCCTCGAGCAGCGCTCGCGACGCGCGCCCTGCGCCCGGTCGAAGCTCGAGCGACGCGCGAAGCGGCGAGCTCGCGCCGTCCCACGACGCGTACGACGCGACGCGCGCGAGCGTCGCGGCGCCGTATATCCCGTTGTGCCCGACGTGATCGAACGCGTCGTCGTCGTCGTCGTCGTCGTCCGAGGCGCCGTCGTCGCCGTCGACCGCGTCCGTGACGTCGCGGAAGCGCGTCATCGTCCCGCGCGGCGCCCGCGCGCGTCCGCGAAGTGCCGACGCAGCAGCGCAGCGGAGCGACTTTTTGGAGATCGCGAAATTTTTTATTCGTTGACTCCCAGCCCGCCCTGCCGTCGCTCGGACGGGACGACGACGGCGCGGCGTCAGATCTGAGACGCGAGCGGCGACGCCCGCTTCTCCGCGTCGATCTTCAAACCCCGGAAGCGTCGAACCCGCGCGCGACCCGCGATCGAGCGCGTCGTCGAGTCGAGTCGAGTCGAACCGAGCGAGGACAATCTCTGGCGTTCGTCGCGCGACAAGAGACGCGCGTGCCAACTGCTGAACAAGAAGAGCAGAACGAATTACCGTCGAAGCGTCGGCGGAGATCTGACCGACCCGGGGCCTGCGCGATGTCCTCCGCCGCGGATAGGCTCAACGCGAAGCACGAGAAGGCCCTGCGGGAGCTCCTCAAGCTGCCCGGGAACAAGCGATGCGTGACGTGCGTCGGCCCGGGGTCTCTCGCGCCGCAGTACGCGTGCGTCACCTTCGGCACGTTCCTGTGCACGACGTGCTCGGGCGTCCACAGGGAGTTTCAGTTCCGCGTGAAGTCGATCAGCGGGTCGTACTTCACCGCGGACGAGGTCGCGATGCTGTCTCGGTGCGGGAACGATTACGCGCGGGCGAGGTACCTCGCGGGGTGGACCGGGACGGACATGGAGCGCCGGTTTCCGATCGTCATGAACACGAAGATGCGGCAGCTGAAGGATTTCGTTCGCGCGGCGTTTCACGAGAAGAAGTTCGAGAACGAAGGCGCCGCGCCGCCGCCGCAGTCGCAGTCGCAGTCGCAGTCGCAGTCGCAGTCGCAGCCGCCGCATCAGATGCAGTTCTCCGCGCCCGCGCCCGCGGCGCCGGCGGCGGTGAACGACGACCCGTTCGGTCTGGGCGGTTTGATGGGGTCGCCCGCGCCCGCGCCCGCTGCGGCGGCGCCGGTGGATTTGGCCGCCGCGTTGGCCGCGCCGAACCCGCCGCCGCCGCAGCAGCAGCAGGGGTACCAGCAGCAGCAGTACCAATCGCAGCCGCAGCAAGGGTACCAGCAGCAACCGCAGTACCAGCAACAACCGCAGCAAGCTTACCAGCAGCAACCGCAGCAAGCGTACCAGCAGCAACCGCAGTACCAACAACAGCAACAGTATCAACAGCCGCCGCAACAGCAACAGTGGGGCGTCGCGCAGCCGACTTCCGCGCCGGCGGCGGCGCCGGCGCCAGCGCCCTCGCAGGTGCCCGCGCCCGCGCCCGCGCCCGCCCCGCCCTCGTCGCCGCCGTCGTGGGCCGCGTTCGGCGTCGCCGCGGCGAAGTTCAAGGCGGCGGCTCAAAACGTCGCTCCCGCGCCCGCGCCCGCGCCCGCGGCCGCGGCGGACCAGGGGATGGGCGGATGGGACGCGTTCGGGACGGGATCGGCCGCGCCGCCCGTACCGGAGGCGTCGAACGATCCGTTCGGCGACCCGCCCGCGTCCGCGCCGGTGCCCGCGCTGGTCGCGGACGCGAACGATCCGTTCGGCGCCCCCGCGCCCGCGGCCACGGCGCCCGCGGCCGCGAACGATCCGTTCGGCGCGCCCGCGCCCGCGCCCGCGCCCGCGCCCGCGCCCGCCGCGCCCGAACCTCCTCCCGCGGTGCCGGAAAAGCCGAAACCGCGCGTCATGAAGATGATCACCGACGACTTCTTCTCCGCGCCCGCGGGGATGCCCCAGGGCGGAGGCGGCGGGTTCGGAGGCGGCGCGATGCCGGGTATGGGCCACCCGCAGATGGGCGGGATGATGCCGCAGGGAGGGATGATGCCGCAGCAGCAGCAGCATATGGGCGGTGGGATGATGCCGCAGCAGCAGATGGGCGGCGGCATGATGCCTAACCAAGGGGGATACGGCGGGATGCCGCAACAGCAGCACGCGATGCCGCAACAGCAAGGGTACGGAGGAATGCCGCCGCAGCAGCAGCACGGCGCGTACGGAGGAATGCCACCGCAGCAAGGGATGATGGGCGGCGGCATGGGTCAGATGGGTCAGATGGGCGGTGGCATGGGTCAGATGGGTCAGATGGGCGGAGGCATGGGTCAGATGGGTCAGATGGGCGGCGGCATGGGTCAGATGGGTCAGATGGGCGGGATGCCCCCCGCGGACCCGTTCGGCGCGTCGTCCTCCGCCGCGCCCGCGGTAGACGCCGGACCGGACCCGTTCGCGGAGCTCGGCGGCGCGATCGGCGTGAAAGCGCCGCCGCCGAAACCCGCGCCCGCGCCGACGCCGTCGCCGCCGTCGCAAAACGGATTCCCGCCGCGAGGAGGGATGATGACCGGCGCCGCGCAAGGAGGCATGCAAGGAGGGATGGGAGGCGGTGGAATGATGCAAGGAGGGATGATGCACGGTCAGATGGGCGGCGGAATGCCTCAGCAACAGCAGATGGGAGGCATGGGAGGCATGGGTCAGATGGGCGGCATGGGTCAGATGGGCGGCGTGGGTCAGATGGGCGGCGGCGTGGGCCAGATGGGAGGCATGCCGCCGCCGCAACCGCAGTACGGGGGGATGCCACCGCAGCAGCAGCAGCCGTCGCAGATGGGCGGCGGCGGCGGTGGCGGGGGTTACGACCCGTCCAATCCGTTCTCGGGAATGTAGACTCTTATTAGATGTCCCGCGTCTCGTCAGTCGCGACGCCGAGCCGGCTAGTCTATGACGTCGCGCCTCTCACGTCTATCTCCTCTCTCGCGTCGAGCGAGCTCGCTCACATCTTCAGCGTCCGCTCGTAGTTCTCGACGCTCTTGAACAGCTCCGAGAAGTTCCCTTTGCCGAACCCGCCGCACCCGCCCGCTTGCTCGATCCTCGGCGGCGCGTTCGCGTCCGCCGACTTCACCTCGCGAAGACATCCGATCCTCTGAATGATCTCGATGAACACCGTGGGCCGGTCCCCGAGCGGCTTCGTGAAGATCTGCACGAGCACGCCCTGATCGTCGCGGTCGACGAGCAACCCGAGCTCCTCGACCTCCTTAAATTGTCTCTCCGTCAGCGCGTCCTCGCCGACGCGCGCCTTGAGGTTCGCGTAGTAGTCCGCGCTCGCGGGTTTCTGAAACTCGAACCCGCCGCGACCGCCGCCGTGTTTTCGCATCTCTCGCACGGTCGCGAACACGTCGTCGCTCTTCAGCGCGAGGTGCTGCAACCCCGCGCCGTTGTTGCACTCCAGATACGTCTGAATCTGGCTCTTCCGCTTCGTCCCGAACGTCGGCTCGTTCACCGGCAGTAAGATCATCTCGTCGTTGTTCGCCAAGACCATCGAGTTTAATCCGCTGTCCACGGTGCCGACGTCCTCCGCGGTGAACTCCGCGAACTCGTGCATGCCGGTCATCGCGGTGATGTAATCCACGGTCTCGAGGAGATTGGGGACGTTACCGACCGCGTGGTCTAAGCGC
>Ga0181559_10003418_pt1 | contig 15593 bp, 21 predicted proteins | sample 011ome_21_FD_133752 | JGI IMG/M metagenome (GOLD analysis project Ga0181559, IMG submission 133752) | Coastal salt marsh microbial communities from the Groves Creek Marsh, Skidaway Island, Georgia - 011508AT metaG (megahit assembly) | ecosystem: Environmental > Aquatic > Marine > Intertidal...
TCAAGCTTACCGTGTCTGAACACGTCTCGTGAACGCATCCCGAGTATTTTTGCAGCGGCAATAAGCGCTTGTGGAGCCACGACTTCCCCACTGGGTGTCGAAGAGAAGGGAATATTCGGTTTAGAAATTGCCAAACCCTGAGGTTCGTATTCTACCTTTATTTTTTTTGCAGGCTCTTCGGCGGCGAAATGACGTTTGCGTTTCTCACCAAACGTAGTTGATTTCCCAAGGATTGTTTTTACGGGCTCGGAACTGCATTCAACGCGTTCTGTCATGGTAAACATATCAAGCTTCGAAGTAAAACAGTATGCGTGACAATGTTAGTAAACTATGTTCTTTGAATTGAACGTGTTTTTAATTTAATTTAAATTAAAATCGTGTTGGTGAACTGATTCAGCGAGTCGCCTCACATTAAATAAAAGTTGTGTGACCCGCCGGCCTCTATATTTTTTTCCGCGGGTGTGACCATTTTAATTTAAATTAAATTAAAACAGAGCCGGCCTCTATATTTTTTTCCGCGGGTGTGACGATTTTAATTTAAATTAAATTAAAACAGAGCCGGCCTCTATATTTTTTTCCGCGGGTGTGCCGAGTTTAATTTAAATTAAATTAAAACAGAGCCGGCCTCGATTTTTTTTTTCCGCGGGTGTGCCGAGTTTAATTTAAATTAAATTAAACCCATGCACGTCCACTTCGACCTGAAGAACAACCGCTGCGTCTTCGAGTTACAGGGCGAGACCCACAACCTCGTCACGCGCGATGAGACCACGGGGCCGTTCTGGACGTATACGTTCGCGTCGTGTACCGATAACGAACAGAACCAGTACAGCGTGACCTGGAGGTCGTGGAATAATCACGAGCAATTTGTCGAAGTCCAGGTATTTGACCGAGACGCCAAGGTTCCATGGAGGACATTGGTTAGCTGGTCGTACGTCGCGAATCCGCAGGCAGGGACGTCTCAGACGCGCAAAATCAAGCACAGGGGCGCGGAGGGCAGTGTGAGCGTGACCGGGTCGCCAATCGGCGACTGGAGTAGTAGTCGTACCTGTTGGTAGCAAGAAAAGTAGGTATGTCCCGGGACGAATGAAAGGTCTGTATTTAGGGGTTGGTGTGTCCAGTATATTCATGTCAACATCAGGAAATGAATCGGATGACGGTTGGGGTACTGACGACGACTGGGCTCAGTTGGCAGACGAGCTCGAGGCCCCACCGGCACCCGCTCGTGCGCCAAAGCGTGCCCATGTCCCGCGGACAGCCTCTGGAGACGCCCGGAAACTTGATTTTTGTACAGACACAACACCGGATAAGGTGGTGACTGCGCTGGAGAACCGGGAGATGTACAAGGACGCGAGGACATTTACAAATCTGATAAATTTCTTAGTCTTTCGGAAGTCGAACGACGGCAAACTGATATGGAAATCGTTGAAGCCGTACCACGCGAATTTGTTGGCCTATCAGGTCGCCGCAGGCCTCCAGACAAAGACGCTGACAGATGTGCGGATGATTCGTGCCTGTTACACTACCATTGTCCGTATAATGGAGTCTCATGTGCCGGAGGGGCACGCTGTGTATACACAGTGGGTTGGTCGCGAGTCTGTCGAGGAGTTTACGAACATTGCCATTATCTTCGAATTTTTGCGGAAACACGACGACGAGATAGCACGGACGGCAGGGCCAGGCAAGCTTCCCCAGTGAACATACTTGTTTGAGTTTGTCCGGTATAAAAGCGCTGAGAATTGTAGAAATGCCTTATCGTCAACATACTGCAAAGAAGGTCGACGGACTGTCCGATGAAATCGTCAAAGTGGAGTGTGAAAAGTCTGGGACTGTATATTTCGAACACGTACGTACTAAAACGCGCGGGTGGACTAAATCCGAAGTTAGAGTTCAAAAATAAGTATTTCTTATCGAGTACCTTGACCGTAATAGTTTTATTTAGGATGGTGCCTCTGTTGTTGTTTTATTTGTTGTTGGGCTTTAATTTTGCCTTTCCGTCCGTTGCGATGCGCTACTGGATGATGGACACTGTGAAGGTGACCCCCGCGCAGATGAGCGCTATTTTTGGTGTCGTGAGTATCCCGTGGTGTTTGAAACCATTGTTCGGCTTTGTTTCGGACTCGCGTCCATTACTGGGGTATCGTCGTAAAACCTATATGATTTTTGCCTCTTACTTGGCCAGCTTCATGTGGATGGTTCTGCCTTTCTGTCCGCATGACGAGTTCCTTATTACCCTTGTGATGACGATGTCGTCCGCAGGCATGTGTTTCGCCGACGTGATGGCGGATTCGTTGCTGGTGATGGCTGCAAAGAACGAGAGTGAAGAAAACCGCGGTTCCATTCAATCTTGGTCATGGGGGTTGCGTTTTGTCGGCGGCTTGTTGGCGTCGGGTACTGGTTCAATCGCGTACGAACAATTGGGGTACGCACAGGTGTTTCTACTGAACTCTATGATACCAGTGCTGGTGGCCGTGCTCGCGTGTTTCATTGAGGAGGATACAACGGTCGAGCCGTCGGACTGGCGCAAAACCGGGGCGACGCTTGTCAAGGCAATTCGACAGCCAGGTATATTCAAACCGGCATTATTTTTGTTTGTAATCTGCGTCACGCCTGGTTATGGCGGAGCTCTGACATTTTTTTATGAGCGCGAACTTGGATTCACGCCGGCCGAATTCGGTATGCTGGATGTGATGGGGCACGTTGTGTCCATAGTCGGCATCGTAATATACAAGCGCTGGCTGCGCAACGTTACATTCCCGAAGATATTCGGGACCGCTTTGTTGTTGTCTTTTGTTCTTGAAAATACGATGTTGTTGTTGGTCCTGCACACCAACCGTCAGCTGGGCATCCCGGATTACGTGTTCGCGTTCGTCGAACGGGTGACGATTACGTTAGTGGGTCAGTTCATTACGATGCCTATGGTAGTGTTGGGAGCTCGATTGTGTCCTCCAGGAGTCGAAGGGTCGTTATATGCGTTGTTGATGTCGATCACGAATATCGGTGGCGTCGTGTCGGAGGAGTGGGGTTCGCTTCTAACCAGCGTGTTTGGTGTGACTTCTGAGAACTTTACAAATCTGTGGAAGCTGATGCTGGTATGTCATTGTTTGGACCTCGTCCCTATCGCGAGTTTGCGCCTGCTCCGTGGTGTAACACAAGAAACGTCTATTTAGGAGCGGCGCTGGTACAGCACATGTCGCGCAACAAACGGCGCCTGGGCAAGAAGATTATGCCTGGCGACAAGAGGCAGAAGCGCGAACATCCGTTCGTCGAGCACTGGCTGTCACTCTCCAACATTGCAAAGGCGGTCGCGCAAGAAACGAAACAACAGCACCAGTATACAGCCCTGTTGATGCAGGTGTCAGAAGTGACACAGCACGACTCATCTGTGCCGGACAACAAATGGTCCGGTGAACAAGTGGACTTTGAGGACGTTCGGAACTACGTATTGTCGTGGATTGACGACTATGATGAAAACCTGCGTCATATGACCTTGTCTTGCGAATCTGCTTTAGCGACGTTGAAAAACGCAGATTCGCAAGACGACGACGCGCTCAAAGCAGCAGCAGTACAGTTGACGGAAGCAGAGATGAATCTTAAAAAATTGGATACATTCAACAGTCGCTGGCAGCGTATTGTTCGTTACAAGCCGTCTTTAAAAACGTCGTTGCGAGACCACACTGATAAGTGGCTCACACGGTGGTTGCGTCAGTGGGAAACGACGAATCGTCAGAAAAGTCATCATGTTCTTCAGTTTCATGACGCACTAGCTGCTGTGTCTCGTGACTCTGTAACTCCCGTCTTGGTTCAAAACAGGACACAAGAGCCGCCGTCGCGGCTCCAGAGAACATCAAATACACCGGAACAATGTACATGAACGCCGTAAGGGAATCAAACACCAATCGAAACACCACGAGTAAGACAAACCCCGTCATGAATACAGCAGTAGAAATATAGAAAAAAATATCGCGCATATGTACCTTATTTTATCGCATGTTTATATGCTGTACTGTTCGTCCTCTGCGAACCACGAGGGGAAAGCACTTTGGCTTTTTCGTGTGGTGTTTTGTAGTCTACAGGCGATTTTGTTTGTTTTCGTATGTACAAAATTGCTTGGTGTCAAGGATATGAGTTCCAATTCGTTCCTGTGACGGTGAGTATTGTATCGGCGTTTGACGTACATGATATATCGTTCGATAGCTACCCAGTGACAGGCTCCAGGCCTGCAGGTGGTGTATACGTCAGTCAAATTGGCTCCGTGCTCGTGTAGAAAATCCACGACCGCTGTGTTTGTGCGTTGGAGAGTTTGGTCGATCATGTGCGGCGTGCAAACCGCTGTAAAGCCTTTAAATGTCAAATACAACGGTTCGGTCATGCTGTGATGCATAGACTTTCCACTGGCAGTTGTCCTCATATCCAGCATTTGTGTTTGCACATATGTTGTATTTATGTGTTTCGTGGGTGATATAATGTGGGTTATATTGGCTGTCATTGCACTGTGTTCGCTTGGCGCATTGCCTGAACTTCGCCACGAGGTGTACATGGTTCCCGCCGGCGTTGTCGTCGCGTACTTGGTGTTTAACGAACTCCCGTGGGTGACACGGCGTATGCACACCCGCAAGTTGACGTACGAGGATTTGGAAGACATTGAGGACGCAGACCCAGAACTGCGGCGGCGATTTCAAATCGTCTTCACGCGCATACAGCAAATAGGCGGCTCGCTGTGCGTCGGTGTCGTGATTATGTATGGGTTTCACGTTTTCCAGGCGAAAAAGTCACTTTTCGAGGCGTGTGGTATTCTGGGGGGGCTTCTCTCTCTGTATGCGCGCATATTCGGCTACATAGGCAACTTTTGTATAACATTCCTTCACCGATTGAAACGCAAACAGTACGGTCCGACCGCAGAGGCGAAACGGGGCCCCGAACAAACACACCCACACTCTGAAAAACCACAAGAAACAAAACAGAGTCATTACGTGTTGTAACATTTTACATAAGACAGACTGCACATAAATACTTTATTTCATTTTTCTTTTTTTGTAACCTTTTTGTACGTAGTACAGAGCGATTAAAATAGCGTCGGCGACATCGTCGCGTTTTGATTTGTCGAAGCGCTCGAACCAAATTTTGTTCTTGTGTGGGATGTCGAGTTCTGAAATTTTGTTGACCGACGCTTTTTTATTTTTCGAATAGTTTCCTGTGCTAATGTCAAAGTGACAGCGGACCGACCTTGGCGAAATGAGATGCGATTTTTCCCAGAAAAAACATTCGAACGCTGTTTGAATGACTTTGAACTTTGCCACCATCTGTATTTCGATGACGATTGCATCCGCTATGTCGAATACGTCCTTGGAAGCTTCCACAAAATCGCGGACCAAATTCGTGTATTTCGTGTGCTTGGCTTTTGGCTGGTCTTTCAACAAGTCGTACCGCCCAAAACTGACGAATATCTCTTTGTTGGTGTCGTACACGGACCAACCCAGATTTCGAAGACCCGGGTCTATCGCGACCACAATCATTTATGAACAACTCGCCGCATATATACTTCATTGGTACAATCCGTGTACACTATAAAGGGTCACGCTGACAGCATCAAAGATGAGTGTCGAGAAAAACCCAGTTTGGTTTCAGAGTCCCGAGATGAACAACTGGTTGTCGGACCCCCTTTTTCCATACACAGAAACCGCCATGCTGCAGTATATCGAAGTCAAATGGCCCGAAGCTCTCGTCAACCGTGTTGTCATCGACAAATCCATTCCCCAGTCTTATGCACATTGGTGGGTAAAATGTCGTGTCCGATACAGCCAAGAACGTAAACCGGATGCCGTGTACAATCTCATCGAACATTGGCGACCCGTCGCCTCTGCGTGGCTCGAAACGAAATCAGACAGCGACGAAGATATTATCGCCATGTTCAAGACATGGTTGGACCTTTTGTTTATTGACATGACCGCCTTCGACGACGAACGACACAGGGCCGGGGTGCCCAGGCTCTACCCAGACGGCTCTGTACTGACATCAAAGCGTCACAGTAGCAAAAAAGCCACACGACGCGCAACTGTGCTGTTCATCGCACAGCAAGGTCAGGCCATTTTTGAAGAAAGGGGATTTACAGAAGGTCTCGAATGGTGGAATAATGAATGCAAATTAATCAAGTCTTTGTAGATTGGAGTGATATGTTTATGTCAAGTAAATGCAGAGCCAACATGAACCCAGACAAGCACCCCGTGAAGAATAGTATGGTTAACAGCAAAATGATTCGCATCTCTCCGTGGTTGTTGCACATGACCATCAACGCCATCAGCATAATGTATGCAGAGACGCCGACTGACGATAACAGATTCTCAGCCATAAACACATCGCTGAACGTCCCATCTGTCAAGACCAATGCCAATATACACCCGACGGCGAAGAAACACAAGACCACCAGCCAATATATTTTAGAAATAAACGATTGCAAGTCGCGCAGTTTCATCAACTCGTACACCGTGTCAGACTTCATCTTCCCGGACTCTATGTCAGATTGAATCATCGAATCTGTTTCACTTGACCCAGTACCAGGTCTGCGCGACATTTCAGCATGAATAAAAAACAACCTATATACATTAAAATGATACGCTGGCTTGGATTTGTAATGAACGCGACTGAATACCTGGGCATATTCGCCGCTGTCTGTTCCACTTCTGCCTCTATGCCACAGCTATGTTCTACGACGCCTCAAACACTCAGCGTGGGCTCATTGCTTCTTAGGTGCACCGGCGGCATCACGTGGGCGACATACGGAGCGCTAAAGAAAGATTACCCCCTCGCAATAGCGTCGTCCATTGTTGCTTGCGTGGAAATTATTCTGTGGGCCAAGCGTCATAGGGCTTTGTACCGGTTAAAGTCAGACGGTATTGCGACACCTCCAATTGACCCTGTAGTTTCTGCTTCTCCTGCAACAAGTGCAAGCAAGCGCGCCGAAGTACGACGTTCTTAGACGTCAGCTCGGTCGCGCGCTCCTTTTCGGCGTTGTACAGTCCTCGCAGCTGCATGATATGGGGCACGAGGAACGCAATGGCCTCTTCCGCAGTGGGCACCGAAGCGCGCATCCTTTTCTCAAGGCGCCGCAATTCTTGGTCGAAACATCCGGCCGAACGCTTCACACCCACACACGTTGTTTCGCACGGTTCCGCCAGTCTGAAGCGCTTCGCATACTCTTCTACGTTTTCGCGCTTTCGTTTCATGCGTGATGGCACGGGTGAAAACCCCGCGCAGGGTCGTTTTGACTGCAAAACGACCGGGCCGTCTCGCAGACGCTTGGTCATTGTTTAATACAACACGTGCTTTATACTTGATTTAGAATTGTATGAACATATGCTACTGACGATATGACGTTTCATTTTTTAATTTAAATCAATATGGCATCTGTACATATTTCCACGGAATGGTTGGACCAGGCCTGGGGCGGCACCACAAAACAAGACATGTTACCCGTGGTTGCCATCGACGGTGAACAGCTCAAAGTCACCATCTTTCTGAATGGAGGCGCGGGCATGCGCGTCATCACGCGCAAGGTACACAAGACCGGTCATGTCACGTTCAACGTGACCGAAGGCATGCGCGCCTTCATACGGATGCTCAAGGACTTCCCGCACATAACCTTAGACATACATGACAACAAAATGACTGTCACGGCGGAGACCTCTTGCTCTGCAGTTCAGTACCACTTTCCGAACATCAAACTCGTCGACGATAATGTGATTCCAGACCATGCCAGTGACGTCGAGCTCGTGGTGCCCACTACATACTGGCACAACATGTGGAAGTCTCTCCCGGTCAAAGGCACTTGCGAACTCAATTGCAACAAATCCAAGCGCTCCGTGACACTCAAACACTCCAAAGGCAGGTGGGCCGCTGCCATTCAAGCCCGTGAAAAACCACAAGCCTCACGAAAATTCACCGCGGACGCACTGGTCGCCAGACGCATATTCAGATTCGTGCAGCCGTCCGCCACGTTCTCAACACTCGTCTTCATGGACTGTGGTGTGTTGAAGTGGGTGCACGAAAACACCACGGTATTCATCGCGCCCTTTGAATGAACAGTGTGTCGCCACACGCTGCTCGCGGACAGCTATCACCACATACAAACAATTGCCCATGGTTTATTTATTTAGAATTAAAAATTTATACTCCTTTCTGATTTGGAAGCACACACGACGACGTACGAGTCCCTCGATTACGCATATAAAAGGTGGTCACGTTGCCGCGTCATGAAACGGTTTCGCCTTGACCACATTGTCCCTCCCGAATCCCTGTTGACAAGGGAGGAATTCGGACACTCCGACCAGACCATCTCCCTCCAAACACACGTCGAAACATCCCTGGCAACGTTGAGAAACGCGTGCCACATCCCCGCGGTACAATACTCGGTCGCGTGGAAGCACGCGTTGTCGAACAGTCTGGCGACCACGTGGACGTACATGGAACAAAAGGTAGACGGCGTGTACGCGCCCGCGCTGCGCTTCGACATCGAGTTCAATACACGCTTTCTGTGGTGGGCGGGCGAATGCGCGCAAAAACCAACTTCGCATTACGACCTCGACTCGGTGATGATGCACGAGCTGCTCCACGGTCTCGGTTACATGAGCACCGTCGACGGGGACAAACGTGCGTGGCCTTCGACCTTCGACATGTTGCTCACAGACATTCACCAACAGTCGGTGATCGCGCAGGACAGATACACTGGCGAATTCGGAGACCCCGTCTACATCGACCATGTACGCATCTACAACCCCCAACACTACGAGCCGGGTTCGAGCTTGAGCCACGAAGACCCGCCGTCACAGCTCATGTCCAAGTCGCTGCAGAAATCCACCTGTCACCACACTTTAAGCGACGATACGCTCTTCGTGCTCGGCAAACTCGGCTACCACTGCAACGACGTTGAACCCGCGGGTCACCGAACGGGCGGCGGCGGCGGACAGGACACCACGCTGCCCATGGTCATTGGTGGTGGGGTCGGTGCCCTCGTCCTCATCGGTATTCTCGTAGCGGTGATGTATGCCTCCAAGAGCAAAGACCCTGTCGCCAAAAAGCCCGCGAAAACTGCAGACACAACCAAGACACTCCTGAAGTTTTAACGTGAGCACGCGCGCGCGCACAACCAGCACGTGCCGTACACCATGTCCACCAGGAAGACCAACAGCGCCACCGCGAATACGGACGAACCAAGATTGTTCAAGGTGCCCGTGTGGAACGTGGCGAACAGAATAAAAGATAAAGACAGGAGCGTCGACGTCGACCAGATGGTATACTTGACATTATCGCAACAGTGTTTCATTTTAGTTTAGTTGTGTACCTATATATTCGTTGTAAAGACGGTCATTCAACGCTGCGAATGAATCCCCGGCGCAGGCAGACATTGTCGGAACACTGACGGATATCCTTCGTCCAGTATTTGACGAGCGGCCATGCTGCTTCGGGAATGCCCGTGTATTTGGCGCGCATGGCCGCAACTTCGTCGTCGGAAACGGTCGCGAAGGGCAGTTTCTCAAAGTAACCGTGGTCAAAATCTTCGCAGCCGGCTACCAGTTCCGGTGTGATAATTTCGTAGTTGTATTTCCCGTTGGCATCGAAGCAGAAGGGCAAGAGCTTCGGTTTGAACGCATTGAACGCCATCATGTGCATAAGGAAGAACGTAGGCTTGTCCGAAGGCCAGTACGCGCCTGTCGAGTGGAACAAGGCTCCGAAAATCTCCGTTTCGCGCCTCGAGAGGCCGAAATATTCCTTGGGGTGTTGCCGCCGCTGTCCCGGCAGCATCAGAGTCGTTGGGAGCGGCGGGGATACCGTCAGCGATTTCTTTCGGGCAATCGCTTGCTTCCTGTTCAGTCCGTGATAGAACTCCCTCTCGTCCACCGCTTGGACGGGGTCGTACGGCGATAGAAACAGCGAAAGCGAGTTCTTTCCGAGGCGGCTTATTTCGTGCACCACTGAGTCGGCGAACAGAATGATTTGGCCCGGTTGGGTCGTCTGTATGGTCGTGCGCGGCCAGTGCACCAGTTGCTCCTGTGTGGGTTGTACGAAAAGACTGGTCTTGCCTCCGAGCTGTGTGAACAGTTCGCGCGCACGAGGGTCGTTGTTAGAACCCTTGTAGTACGTGAAGGTCCGCCCGGCTGTCACGCACAGGATTGCGGACACACCAGACTGTTCCGAAAGCACGCACGGGCCCTCGATATGAGCCGCCTTGTAGCCATCGTCCTTGTGCACAGGGTTGAAACGAAACCGGTTGGGCCGAATCCGCCAATCTGGCGTGCCGGTCGTTTCGGTGAATATCGCGTCCACAACGGGCGAGTCGAGCGCGAAATCGTGCGCACTGGACGCGTAGGTGTGCCACATGCCACCAGCAATGCCTGGAAGACCCTTGAACGTCTTGGCGTCGATGTCACACCAGTGTTCTGGCACGGGCACACGGTGGCCAGGAACAGCACGGGCATTCCAGTACCGAACCATTTGGTCGCCAGGACAGGCAATGACGAGGCCCGCGTCGATGACAACAGCTTCGTACTGACCGCTTTTGAGACCAGCAATCGCTTCCTTGACGTTTTCCGGTTCGAATACGGGGGCTTGCTCGTGGTGGTTCGGGTTCCCCGCGAGTTTGCGACGGCGTTTGGCGGGAGGGCCTTGTGACATGTTTGTATGTACGGAGAAACAATGAGTTTTAATTCAAGTGTTGCGATTGAATTAAAACTAAAATGGATGGGTGGAAATCACAGAGTAGTCAAAGGTTCGTAGAGAGCGCCAGATATTCGCACCCAGACATAACTCGTGTAAAGTATGCATAAACCCAATACCAATAGAAAAATCTGGGTCAAAAACATCGCCGAACGGCGTGATATAACGTCATATACTCGCATCTACCACTGAATGTAACTCTTTAAATACTATACGTGGTTCGTGGTCAAAATAATGTGACCACGGTACGTTTTTGCAGTGGTCGTGCCATCGCGTCATCACGTAATATTGGTTTCGAATCATCGCCAGGCCATGCGTTACACATTGACCTGAAGTTACTGTTCCGTTTGACCGTGGTATTTGGATGTCGCCAGTGACTTGAAACGGCGACGTGAGTACATGGATATTACTTGTAGACAAGTCGCGTATCATCGAAAACAGCGCAGAAGTTTGACACATGTAATGATGACACGTGACTGTATAGCGCATGTATGAAACAGGTACTGCTTTGTGAGAAATCCAACGCGGTTCATCCACATGTTTCAAGCAGCACATACACCTGTTCGTACGAATGAAGGAACGCACGCCGAGTACATCCATTCGATACTGTTTCTTCGCAACAATATCGTGTGTATGCCTGCACAAAACGCGCGCCACTGACCATTCGCGAAGATTGCCCAGGTAACGCAATAAAATATCGACAATAATATGCACTTCCATGGCGTTTTCATTACAGTACGACTTGCGTATATAAAAAAGATTATGTGAAACGTTTTCTACATGTTCTACTATTGTAATATCACACGCATCCATTACATTCGTGAACAATATTTAGGAAATCCACGATGTTGCACGGTGTTTTCTGCTTGACAACGGCCCAACGATGTTGAAACTTGTCTATATTCGCGTCACTTACCATAACTTGTTCAACCGACCTGATATCCGTATCCCACAACCCGCATAAAGCCGCCGTCTGCGCCACGTACGATAACGTATGCCATTCTGGCGTGGGTTTCGCAGTGGCGGTAAACGAAAGACACGGTATGTCTCTCAACAATGCTATTAGAGAGCGCTCCACATTGAGTAAACGCGATTCTTTGGCACGCTCGTACAATACACAAGCCCTGTCTCTCCGCACAATATTTCGCTTTAGTCTCGACATACGAAAATGTATTAATCCTTTAAATACACATTCTCGGTCTTTGAGGTGTGACTATCCGTAGGCACTTTCAACGAATCCTGGATGCATTTGCGCATGCACGTGTCGTATTCCATCATGTTCCACGCCACGTGACTCGCTTTAGTGGTCCAGAAATACTGGTGCCGCCGACATTTATGCTTGCAATCTGTTTCGAACTTTTTTTTCGGCATCGCGAAGTCGTTTAATTTAAATTAAATTAAATAGGTCAAGCTGAACTTTTTTTTTCGACAACGAGAGGTCATTTTAATTTAAATTAAATTAAACTGGTGAATTGTTTCAGGTTTCTGTAGTATTCGTTTTTGCCATGTGCGCGAATATGTTGTGTGATTAGCGTGAGTGCTACACGCTTGGGTAGCCATGTGCCGTACCACCCTATGAACAATGGCAATACCATGGGTATATTAGTCTTCCAAGACCAGTGTACTCTGGTGCGTAAAAACGGTGCTTCGGCCATGGTAAACGTCGAGCACTCGCCTTTCACGAATACAGCTTGGATGGGAACATTGGCCTCGTTGGCGATGTGGATGAATCCACTCCTTTCAAACCATTTTCTATCGTTACGCTGTTCCGCCAGTACTAACTCAGGCACGCCGCCAGGCACTACAATCAGCGAGTGTCCACTGCGTAGACATTGAAGCATGATATCGCGCTGCGCAGGCACACATCCCAGAATACGCATACACCACCCGAGTATGGGAACATAGAATAACAATGGCGCTATACAGAATACAGTCGTCGAACCAGGAACAAAATGAATGCCAGCGAGGGCGCCACAACAAAGCAACCCGTGTGGGTGCACGGCTACCACACATGTTTTTTCAATGGTTATGGTATTACAAGGAAACCATTCGTGCCATGGGATGTGTGATATTATACGTCGTAGTGGGTGCTGCGTGATAATTTGACCGTGTTGCCAGTACTGCAATGTGACAGATACACTTAAACACAGAGGAAGACCCACAACAAACGCGGGTACACTGAGCAAAAACCCCATTACGAATAGTGGAAGCATCCAAATCCACAAGAACGTTAACACGCCCATCATTACCACATGTTTTAGTTTCATTGTCAGACATCACACCAACTAAATACTTAGCGTAGCAATTTCATATGGTGAGGCAAATAACGTGGACAGCATGTCCTGACGAAGGTCCACAATATTTGACACGAGCAATACAACCCAAACAGAGCAAATGCTATCATGACAACACGCAATACGATTTATCTTATATATGCAACATGGTTCCATTTGTTCGTACATCCAACATGGTGCCGATTTAGCATGTTACCCAGTAGTGGAAGCAACGTTTGGAATACATGTAAGTTTGGTGTATTTGTTCGCATACTTCATTGTAACCGTTTTGGTGTGCGTGTGCTTTATGCCGTCTCTTTTGTTCCCAGGCGTCTGGATGATTCGCCTTAGGATTTAGGGCGGGCCTCAGTGGCGGGGTTATTGCTTCAATGTTATAATGTTTGAGCAAAAGACGGTCTCTGAACGCATCGCCTTCTCCACACCACCAGCCCCCCACATCGTTCGGAAATCCATTGACGCTTTTGAAAGTGCCTTGGTGCATCATCAGTAGGCCACCCCCATTGGATTCGCCACCGTTGCGCTTCACACGCGTACTATGTCGAACAGTGTTGTCCGTTAAAGGCGTGAAAAAAATGTCGATTATACTCTCGCTCAATATAAAATCAGCAGGTAAAAAGCACAGAACATCAGTGTCACTCATACCCGCCACTTTTACGCCAGCGTTCAAAAGTCCACCAGGGTTGAACGGTTGGTCGTTACATTGTTCAATTACATAAATATATGCATACGGTAGGTACTTTGCGATTGACTTTACTAAACAAAGAAATTGGTGGACGCATTCGGATTGTGGTGTCGAGCTATACGGAATAATAATCGCAAGCATGTGTCTCATCTCGTTCGCCTTTAAATACTACAAGCCTACTGTTTCAGCACCCGCATGCTTCAGTATGCCATACAAGATAGCGATAGAGACGACTATGGCGCCTATTTTGGGTAATAGCATGATTCTTTCCCCATCTAACCAATATATAAAAATGACCACGCTGTTAGTCAACACCTGAATTATATTTGCGATAAAAGAAGCTTTCCCGTCTTGATTTGCCCTTATGAGTCTGAACACCCCGGCGATGAAGATCAGCACCACTGACATCAGTTTGACGGGGAATTTATACTCGGACACATAATTTCTTTTTCTTAGACCAGCAACTTTGAATTCCCAATACGTTTTGTCCCATCTTTTTATGCATCGGTCTGTACAAACCCCGTAGCAGGTTTTCTCGAATGGCGTTGTGTTCTGGAGTTGTTTGTCGTACATACGCAAATCGTCTGCGATGAGTTTCCAAAATTTCTCAACGGTTTCTTTCTTAGCCGGGCCAGGTTTGAAATGCTTTTGCTGAATTCTGCGAATAAGTTGTGTGACCTCTTCGGTTGGGGACGCTGGTTTCAACCATTGAATATCAGGGACTGCCATCAACGGATTCGATACCTCCTCATAACCGGACATGATGAAAACGCAATACGAGTTTATATACGTGGAAACTATTTAAGTAGCTAACAAGAACGTGATGTCGAACGCCTGTTTCAATTCCCACAATGCACCAGGGCAACGGTGCCAAGACGCCCCTCGCGGAACGTTCCAAATACCAACTGGTGGACCTTTTGTGAACGTGGGCGAATTCAGGCGCGTCTACAAGGTGTCATATTTCAAATATGCCGCATCGAAAGCATACCGCGTTGTATACGATGGTATTGGTCATCGGCCTGTATGGACGTGTACGTGTCCCGATTTTGAACATCACGACCGCGGACAAACCCGAACATGTTGTAAGCATATTCAGTGCTGTATAGACAGAGAACTCGGTATAGACAGAGCAGGGTCAGGTGAACCATATGAACAATTCAAAATAGAACATATACACATGCAACATGGAACATAAAAAAACGGGTATAAATGTAATGTCGGATAGCCGGCCTTTGGCTTTAAAATCGTTTGACGCCAAGTATCGTGTTCCGTGGACAGGCACAACATTGCAAAAACAATTCTTTCGCGCAGTCAATCCCTTTTGACTGCGACTTTCACGAACCTTTTAATTTAAATTAAATTAAAACGTCGACCTGTTGTATAAAAAAAATAGTGTGTGCTTTTAATTTAAATTAAATTAAAACGTCGACCTGATGTAAAAAAGTTTTTTTTCCCGACGCGGCCATGAGTTGTAACAGTTTGTCAGTATATAACGTTGTTCCGCCTTTATAAAATGTCGTTCAAGCAATTGCACAAAAAATGTCACATGGTCCCTGGCGCTACTACCGTCCCTCGAGCCGTCGGCCCTGAGGAGCTCGCTGTGTGGGACAAGGTGCTCGCACTTCCTGACGCAGGCGCCGAACTTGCAGCGAAGGGCGCACCAACGTCAGTGACATCTCAAGTCGTCTCCGGCATGAACTACACTTTCACTTTCGTGGATGGTAGCACGGTCACTGTGTATCATCAGTCCTGGACAAACACGTTGCGAGTGATAAAGACAACTGAATAAAAGTTTTTGCGGTGTGCATTTAATTTAAATTAAATTAAAACGACGACCTTGTGTAAAAAAAAGTTTTTGCGGTGTGCATTTAATTTAAATTAAATTAAAACGACGACCTTGTGTAAAAAAA
>Ga0181559_10003420_pt1 | contig 15591 bp, 16 predicted proteins | sample 011ome_21_FD_133752 | JGI IMG/M metagenome (GOLD analysis project Ga0181559, IMG submission 133752) | Coastal salt marsh microbial communities from the Groves Creek Marsh, Skidaway Island, Georgia - 011508AT metaG (megahit assembly) | ecosystem: Environmental > Aquatic > Marine > Intertidal...
CAAATCGCCAATTGGGTTGTTGGTCACCACACTAAACATGTTGCCAAGCGGTCCCTTGAACGTATTGAATACATACCCACCCGCAGCTGCCGCAATGAACACCATAACCGCGTCGCGCGCCACCTCCTTGAGCGGTTTCACTTCCTTGTCAACATATTTCATATCGAGAAAGCGGACCACGCAGTACACCAGGGTAACTAAAGCCGCCAGAATCAATTCCTGTTCCATATACTGTTTCGTCCCAGGAAATTATCCGCGCGAGTACGAATTAGAGCTCCTCAATATCCCCAAGAAGGGCGCGAATATCATCGTCGTGGGGTTCCGAAGGGGTAGGCACAGCAGGAGATGACGACATGTCCTCGAAATCGGTGAGGTACACATTCTCGTCGTGAATGACAATCCCGTTATCAGAAGGCGTGCTTGTCATCTCCTCCATCTGACGCTCGAGCTCGCGGGCGCTGCTGAGCTCCTCAAGACGCTCGATCGATTTCGGGGCATCTACCTGCGCCACCTGGTCGACCTCGTTCAGGACCGTGTCCAAGTCGTCGAATTTGACCTCGGACGCAGGCTCCGGTTGGACAGGTGGATAGATGGGAGCGGGCATGGGGATTACCGCCATCGACGTGGGCTCTTGGGGCACGGACGGTTCAAATGCCTCAGTAACCGGAGCAACCGTTGCGGGAATCACAGCCGCGGTCTCCGGCGGAGGCAAGGGAATCACCGAATCAGGAACAGACAGTTCGGGCTCAGGCACTGGCGCAGGTGCCACAACGGTCTCCGGAGGGGGTGCCACCTCTTCAATCACCACCTCTTCCTCTTGCTCTACCGCGTCGTCCATGTACGCCCGAATAATGGACTCGGTAGGAATGCTGTCCCGAATCGTCACCATGATGCATTCCTGGACAATGACCTCGAGCTCACGCGCATTCTTTTGCTGCTGCAACGACCCCACGTTTTTCTCAAACAGGTAGACATTGCTGTAGATCTTGCGAGCACAGTGAATGTACACCTTGTGAATGAACTCGTCCAACTTGGGAACCGCGAGGTCGATCTGCTTCTGCTTGGTACCCACCCGAATGCACGTAAGCACTTTAAGCTGGATAATGTGCACACAAGTGATGAGATCCTCTAAATAATTGCACCCGCTGCGCCGGATGATTCGGTCGCGCTCTTGACCGATGATCTCACTATTCCATTTGGGGACGCGCACAAGCAGCTCCTGGAAGGTCATGAGGTACTTGCCGAGCTCGTCGTTCTCCACGCACATATTCCAGCCCTCGTTGAAGATGGACCGAAAGCCCTCCACCACAAGAGGGGTCATGATAGTTACGAGACGCCCACACCATTCGTTACGTGATTCGTGTAAGTTTGTGATTACAAAGTCGTCCATTATAGTGTATCGAAAGCTTAAAAAGAGACGCATCAAACGAGCGTTGGTCGTTCGGATGACAGCGAGGCACGGTAGTGGTAGTTCATAATAAACAACATGAGTAGTCGCTCGTCTCTGAACTCGGTACGACACTCGTCGAATTTCATAAGCGTATCGCAGGTATGGCTCGTGCACCCGCGCGCCTTGAGTGCCTCTATAAAGTGGAAGCTATGCATACCCTTTCGAAATGCGTCCGTAATCACGTCCACGAGTTTCTCCATGTCGACCTCTGTGTCGAGCCCCTCCAACACGCCTGCCATCGCAGTCACCCGGTCTTCGTCCACCATGCGCGGTAGCGTCGAGCGCCCATTGACAAAGGTCTCGGGTACATGGATTTCACAGAACCGCGAGAGGATCGGACTGAGCAGCTTGTATTTGTTTTCCGCAATCATGAAAAAACGGGTGCTGTGACTAAATACCTCGATGCAACGCCGGAGCGCCGACTGGGCATCGATCGTGAGGTTGTCCGCATTTGACAATATAATGCTCTTGAACTGCCGCCCGTACCCTAAATTCGACTTGGCAAAAAACTTGAGCTCCTCGCGGATGAAGCGAATACCCTTTCCGTAAGCACAGTTGACCATCATTACATTCTCGCGCATCACGTCCTTATTGCCGTTGTATATCTTGCCAATGAATTCAAGCAGTATCGACCGTTTGCCTACGCAGTTGGGACCGTGGAAAATGATGTTGGGGATCCGCTTGGTCTCCACAAAGGTATTCAGCATAGTTTTAATATCGTCCATGGTGACTATACGCCGCCGTGTTTATCCCGTTTTCACCACTTTTTTAAATTCCGCGGCATATTGGTATCGCCCCTGGTACATGGTCCGGCGCTCGACATTGCACTGGAGACATGCTATGACTACATTGTCGTTGTTGTGGCCAAAATCGTTATTGATGCGCTCGAGCGTCCACTGCATGGGGTCGCGGGACTCCGCATAAAAAACCTTGACGCGATTCTTGCAATAGTAACACACATTGCCACACTCCAACAGCTTCCCCACAACCTGGTCACGGGTTATAAATGCATCACTGTTGTATTTGCCCTTTGCCCGATCCTGCGATCGATATGCTCCGATCTTGCCGTTCAGCATGCCCGACATGAACCGCACATCCTCGTGCTCGGGCGGCATAAGACCGTCCCGTGTATAATTACGAAGCACCTCGAGTTCCTCGTCGGCCGTTATCTCGTCATACCGCCACTTGTCATCCTCGGTGATCTTTCGGTTTCGCGGCACCTTCACTGGCTCTCCGGTAACCTTGATGCATTTTTTATCGGTTGTTGTTTTCTCCGCAATCGGCACGTTGAGTATAATTCGTTTCATTACAATACCCCAGAAACACAAAAGTAAAATTGAACTCACATAGACAGTTTGACACGAATAATATAATTAGCATGGAATTTACTAACGAAACAATCACCGATATTAGTCTGAGCGGAGGCGATGTGGACACCAGCGACACTGAAAGCATACAAAGCATCGATCCAGAACCAGAACCAGAACCAGAACCCGTATGTGAAGAGAGCGATAAAGAAAGTGAAAGCGAGGACGACATGGTCCTCCGTGCGCGCAAGATCGATAAGGTGGTCGAGGATATTGACGACCTCTACTGCTTCATCACCGAGACCGTTGCCATGTCAGTCGACGACCATGTGGTCGAGTTCTTTCGCCACAAATTTCGAGACATGATCCGCAAGGAAACCATCGAAGGCATCCATCTCGCCATGAACCCAGCCGATCTCGAAGGCATCGAAGACATGATCGACGATATGGTCGATGATGTGCTGGATTTGCAGTTTGACACACTGCCGTCCTACAAGGAACCTCATGTTCCTACGCGCATTGACGCAAACCCCAGTGCCATTGAGCGCGCCAAGACCATACCGCAGGTGGCCCAGAAATCCGAGGAATGGTACAAACAGCGACAGAATATGATGACCGCGAGCAACATGTGGAAAATCATCAAGTCGGACGCCATGCGCAACAGCTTCATATTTGAAAAGTGCAAGGCCGAACAGAACCAGTTCTACAGCACGTCCACCAACTGGGGCAATAAGTACGAACCCGTGAGCACCATGCTGTACGAAAAAATGTTCGGCGTAAAGGTTGACGAGTTTGGATGCATACCCCACCGCGAGTACGCAATGATCGGGGCGTCGCCAGATGGCATTGTCACCGACACAGAAAGTCCCCTTTACGGACGCATGCTCGAAATCAAAAACATCTATAACCGCGAGATCACGGGAACGCCCAAGGAGGAGTACTGGGTCCAGATGCAGATCCAGATGGAGGTGTGTGACCTGGACGCATGCGACTTTCTGGAGACGCGGTTCAAGGAGTACAGCGACGACGAATTCTACAACGACGACACCGACCGCATTCGCGGCGTCATGGTCGAGTCCATCGACGGACCGTCGTACTATCCTCTGGACGCACCCAAGACGCCCGATGCCATCTCCCAGTGGCTTGAGAAGATCGACAATGCCTCTCTGTCCTACTACTACCTTGACGAATACTCATGCGTGACCGTTCGCAGGAACCGCGAATGGTTCGACCGCGCGCTACCGAGCTTCCTGGAAACGTGGGAAACCATCCTTCGCGAGAGGACCGAGGGGTATGAGCACCGGGCCCCGAAGCCGCGCGAGAAAAAACAAGTACAAGTGGTCAAAGATCTGGAAGTAAATATGGCCGAGATCAACAGGGTGGCCAACGAATTGAGTAAACAGTGGGACGTTATTAAGTTTGATTAGGCAAGGTATCGTTCAGGGGTTTGGTAGGAGAAGGGAGGATTTTCTGTATTTTCTGTTTCTATGTCCATTGCTTGGTATAACGCGCTCTGTTGATGCATGCGCGGAGTTGGTGGATGTATAACAGGCGCGCTTTCGTGACTGCTATAGGTTGACTCCCAATGCACGCGTGATGGGGATATGTTGCTTTCGTAGAACTGAATTGTCTCGTCATTATAATTACTGTATACCACCAGTCCGCTCACTTCTTGCAAGGTTTGTACATTACCCATGATAATGCTCGGCTCCTCGTCAGTAAGTATGTCCTCGGGTTGCGTTTCCTGGCGCAGTATATCAATGTCGTCGGGCTGTGCGCTCCAGCGGTCGAGATCGCGCTGGATGTCATCGATGAGAGTGTCCTGCGAAGACACATATGCGTCCATGCGGTTCGCAAAGTCGGTTGACATGTCCATATAGCGGCGATGGATGGGCGTGGGCAGCTGACTGGGCCCGATCACCTCTCTGGACGCCGTGATATTGCCGCGACACAAGGGACATTCGTTCGACTTGCGCGCATGCGTGACCATGCACTCGAGGCAGAACCGATGACCGCATCTTGTGGTCGCGGTGTTATTGTCACCAATTGCAATGAAGCATACGGGACAGTCCTCCTCAAGCTTTTTCTCGTTCGAGGCCGCCACTTGATGGGCGTTTTCTTCGACAAGCTGGGTCCGCTCGACCTGTAGCAAGTTCCAGGCCTGGGTGAGACACTCCACATGAGCCTTGCGTGGCATGGACGACATATATCCATAATGCACCGCCATGCGCTTCAGCATCCGTGTACTAAACCTTGAAAAGTCGGGCAGTTCATTGGACATGGCCATTGTGTAGTCAATCATTTCAGTATCAAGATTACATTTGTCAATGGTGTGCGCGCGCGAACCGCAGTATGCACACTTGCGCTTAAATTTTTGCAACATCTTTTATTTGTAGTTGACTACAGATAAAAATACTTTCAATTTTACTGGTTGGCGTCCGTATTATTGGCTGCCTGCTGAGCTTTCTTCTTCTTGTCTGCCAGCTCAGCAGCCAGCTTCTCCCGTTTCTCATCAATTTTGGCTGAGTCAGCAATGTGTTTTCTCACGATGCGGTTGCTGCGCAGTTTCCGTGTGCGTCGCGATGCCGTCGTTTGTTTCGTCGATGTTGGTTTGTACGAACTCTCATAAACGCCTTTGCGGTTGCGGTACAATCGTCGCGTCTCAGCAATATCCTTATTGTTCGATCTATCCTTAAGCTTGCGTGTCGTGTTCGCAGGCACATAGCCGTCTTTCAAACGTTCCATGATTTCATTTCGAACAGCAATTCTAATCTTTCGGTCGGCATCTTTTCCGGTTCTATAAGCTTCAGCATACTTTCCTGTCGAGTCCGTCATTATATATTTATAACCCTTGCCCGTCTGCCGAATATCAATGTCCCATGTATCCTTGCCCGTGGCCGTCTTTTTCTCGAAGCGCGCATACGCAGAGTCCGAATAATCGTCGCGGGTAGGCGTCTGCTCCATATACTCCATCATCGCAATAAGCCCGTTATCGAGATTCTTACGTATCAGCGTCTCGGTGGCCGGGCGCATGGACTTGTAGAACCGCGCCGGTGGAGTGGTCTGTTTCGGCTTGGGTGCATCAGGCTTGTTAGGTACGACAACGAGTGCGTCGCTAATCTGAGACGCAATTTGCTGCATATTTTTCACCGGATTGCTAACTAATGTGAGTACATAACTTTGGTCCTCGACGGTGGGTTCGGTATCAGTTTCGGTATCAGTTTCGGTATCAGGTTCGGTATCAGAGGCGACATCAGGGTTAACAATGGCGTTGGATTTTACTTGCGCGTTAGACTCAACATCTGTGACGTTGTCATTGTTATTCTCCGGATCTTTAGGTAATTCGTGTCGATCTTTAGATAAAACAATAGGTGGGTTGCCGGTTGGTTGGGTTTCAGGTAGATTATCCGTCTTCTTCTTTTGGAGGAATCCCGGATCATCAGTTTTTCGTTTCACAAGCCAGTTAAGAAACGCGGCGGCTCGTTTAATTACAGAGTTATTCGAATCTTTTTTGTTTAATTCATCCGAATGTTCAGGGGATGTTTCTACGCCGGTTGCATTAAGAGCCGCAACAAGGTCCGCAACAGGGACCGCAACAGGGACCTGAACCGTTTCCCTGGTCTCTTCTTCAGCAGGCTCTTTAGCAGCAGCAGGCTCTTTAGCAGCAACAGCCGCTTCTTCAGCCTCTTCTTCAGCCTCTTCTTCAGCCTTTGTCCTGGCCTCTTCTTCAGCCTTTGTCCTGGCTTTTTCAGCAGCCTTTTGTTTCCTTTCCTTTTCAGCAATTTTCTTTTGACGGCGCTGAAGATGAATAATTCTTTCTCCCAAACTACCTACAACCTCGCTATAGTTTTTTTCCAATTCGTTTGATGCGTCATCCTTACCAAGTTTTTTGAGCTCATTATTGATTTTTTGGATTTGTTTATAAAGGTCATCAAGATGTGTTTTTGTTTTATGTACCTCAATAATATCATCGGAAATTGTTAGATTTTGTTTCGCTTCTATTTCCTTTTCGATATGTTTTTTGTGTTTTAATAATTTATTCATTTTCTTATCATTTGTGTTATCCCCCTCATTTTCAACAGTAGACCCCTGATCAGGTTTGCCAGGAGTATCTACGTTAGTTCCCTTTAACAAGACGTTTGTATTGTCAGAACGTTCAAATTGATTTTTTCCGGAGATAGTACCCAACATATTAGGATCGCCACCCCCCTTTTTCAATGTTTTACGTTTGCCGCCGCGTTTCCTTTTCTGCGTTCGGCATTTTTTGGTTTGTTTTTTCATGTTACAATAACCGCACAAATTTTGTATGATGATAATCGTACAAAATATCTCCATTATTTCTTGGACCTCTTTGTCTTCTTGGCTTTCTTAGCTTTCTTGGCCTTCCTCGTTTTCTTGGCCTTGACCGTTTTCGTCTTCTTAGATTTCTTGGCCTTCTTCGTTTTTCTCGCTCCCCCGGCGATTTCATCTACACATTCCCCATTAACTAAATTCTTCTTGATCCATTCTTTTGTAATAGGTCGTCTTGTCATAGGGCTTTTCGGATTTTCAGTTGCGCGCACTAATCCTTTCATGGATTCGCGATCATAACATGCAGTTGGTTCCCCTGGCAATTTCACGGTATCTTCACGATCAATCTCATCAAGTGTGATAATACTGGTCACAACACCATTCTCGTCCTTGCATTCATTATATTCTTCTTCCGATATGCAAGTTGGTGGTATTGGTGCTGAAGCACCTGGTTTATTGTGTTCCTCCATGGAAGTTGCTCCTTCAAACATGTTATCCATATCTGTTACATTGGAAGTATCCCAATCTGAAATATCTTGGTTAAAATTTGATGCATATATAAACATTTCACGCATATATTTTACCTTAGAAGTGTCCCATTTTCCAATAGGCTGATTGAATTTCCATGCATTGGCAAACATATTCCCCATATCTTCTACATTAGAAGTATCCCAATCTGAAATATCTTGGTTAAATTTCCATGCATTTTTAAACATATACCCCATATCTTTTACCTTAGAAGTGTCCCAGTTTCCAATAGGCTGATTAAATTTCACTGCAGCTGAAAACATATAATCCATTTTTTCTACCTTGGAAGTGTCCCAGTTACCAATGTGTCTGTTAAATTCCCCTGTATTAGTAAACATTTCACTCATATCTGTTACATTGGACACATTCCAGTTAGATATATCTTCATTGAAATATGGTTTCCCGCTGAATAATTCGCTCATATCAGTAATTTCACTTGTATCCCATGTATTGATTTCGCCGTATCTATTAATGGCGGAGGATCTATTAGAAGTCCATAATTTTACGGCTTCTTGTAATTCATTCTTTGAAGAAGGTTTGAATACCATTTTTATATAATAAGTGCATATTTTCTTATGTGTTCGGTATTTGATGCGTTTTTGTATGATTGATCTCATACAAAAAATTGATTTCGTCACGAGCATTGTTCGTATTCATTCTCAAAATGACAAGTTTTATGACCCGTATCCCACAACGCATTGTCCCCGGAAACATTATGGTCTTCGACGTGGAGACCACTGGGCTCCTACCAAGAGGCCTCAGTCTTCTGCCAAGCACCGTCAACCAGTTTCCCTACATCATCCAACTCAGCTACATTCTCTACAATACTCGTCGCAAGTCCATTGAGCAGGTGTCCGACATGCACGTCCGCATTCCCTCCAGCGTCACACTATCCCCTAAGATCACCGAACTCACCGGGATTACTCGACAGAAATGCGATTCCGGTATGCCTATCCTCACTGCACTCCAGAACTTCTACGACGCCTACCAGTCCTGCGAGTGGGTCGTCGCCCACAACATCAAGTTTGACCGATCCATGATCCGCGTGGAACTCCAGCGCCACGCGGATGTACTTGAAGGCCCCCTCGCTCCCATGTCCAGAATGTTCGACAAAACCACGGAAATCCCTCGCGAATACTGCACCATGTTTCACGGGATCGACCTATGCTCCATCATGGTAAAGTCAAAAACCGGCGACCTCTACAAGAAGTGGCCGCGCCTCGAAGAACTCTACAACAAGCTGTTTCCCGACGAACTGTCGCCGGAGGGGTTTCACAACGCCTACATCGATATGCTCGTCTGCCTACGTTGCTACCTCGAAATGAACAAACGCCCCATCACCAAGGACAAGTTCCATAGCCTCTGTGCCGAATTAAAGCCGTTCCCTGACAGTCCGACAAACGCCACCGCATCACATTAACCGCTGCACATCTCGCAGATCTCATCCGGTTCCGGAGCACCATCCGTGCTCTTTTTTTCCGGCTCAATCGTGAACTGCTGCGCGTGATGCACCGCTCGCCGCCGCAGGTAGTAGATGCCCGTCTTCAGACCCTTGTTCCAGCTGTAAAAATGCATCGAGGTGAGCGTGTTGTAATCGGGGTCCTCCAACCAAAGGTTGAGACTCTGGCTCTGGCAGACAAAGACGCCTCGGTCAGCAGCCAAGTCGATGACCGCCCGCATGGGGATCTCCCACACCGTCTTGTACTTGGCCTTGATCGCGTCGGGCACATCGGCCAGCTGTTGGATGCTGCCGTGATTCGCAATGATGTTGTTCTTGATGTCCTCGTTCCAGAGACCGAGGTCCATCAGATCGCGCATCATGTACTTGTTGGTAACGATGAACTCACCCGCAATCGTGCGTCGGTTGTAGATGTTGCTTGTAATGGGCTCGATACACTCGTTGTTACCCAATATCTGGGAGGTGGACGCGGTGGGCATGGGTGCCATCAGCAGCGAGTTGCGCATGCCGCGCTCCTTGACCAGCGCCTTCAGGGCCGACCAGTCATACCTCGACGACCGGGTCGCGGGGTCCACGTTCCACAGGTCGAACTGCAGGATGCCCTCGCTCGCCGGGGAACCCACAAAGGTCTCGTAGGGACCCTCCTCCACCGCCAGCTCAGTTGACCGCTCCACCGCGCCGTGGTAGATCGTCTCGAAGATCTCAAAGTTCAGCTGCCGCGCCTCCTCCGACTCAAACGCCAGGTTCATGCGAAAAAACACGTCGGCCAGCCCCTGCACTCCGATGCCCACCGGGCGGTGGCGCATGTTGCTGCGTCGCGTCTTCTCCGTGGGGTAGTAGTTCACGTCAATGATCTTGTTCAGGTTGCCGGTCACCACCTTGGCCACCGCATGCAGCTCCTCAAAGTCGAATACCGGACCTGATTCTCCCTCCTTCACAAAGGCCGGGAGCCCGATGGACGCGAGGTTGCAAACCGCAGTCTCGTCCTTGTCGGAGTACTCGGTGATCTCCGAACACAGGTTGCTCGACTTGATCACCCCCAGGTTCTTCTGGTTCGACTTGCGATTCACTGCGTCCTTGTATACCAGGTAGGGAGTTCCCGTCTCCATCTGTGCATCCAGCACCTTGAACCAGAGGGTACGTGCCTCCACGGTGGCCTTGCCGCGCCCCTCGCTCTCGTACTTTTCGTAAAGCGCATCGAACTCCTCTCCATAAACATCCGACAAACCGGGGCACTCGTCGGGGCACATGAGGGTCCACTTTCCGCCCTCCTTCACGCGACGCATAAAGAGATCGGGCATCCAGAGCGCGTAGAAAAGGTCGCGAGCCTTGAGCTCCTCGTCTCCGTGGTTCTTGCGCATGTCCAGGAATATCTCCACGTCGGCGTGCCACGGCTCCAGATAAATGGCGAAGCTGCCGTTGCGGCGCCCGCCGCCCTGGTCGACGTACTTGGCGGTGTTATTAAAGACCCTGAGCATGGGCACGATGCCGTTCGAGCGACCGTTGGTTCCGCGGATCAGGCTGCCCTTGGCCCGCACGTTGTGGATATGCAGTCCGATGCCACCGGACCACTTGGAAATGAGTGCGCAGTCCTTCAGGGTATTGTAAATGCCGTTGATACTGTCGTCCTCCATGGCAATCAAGTAGCACGAGCTTAGCTGCGGGTGCGGGGTACCGGCGTTAAACAATGTGGGTGTGCCGTGCGTAAAGTACTTGCGCGACAAGTAGTTGTAGCTCTCCAGCACGCGGTCCATGTCGAGACCGTGGATGCCGATGCTCACACGCAGCCACATGTGCTGGATGCGTTCGACAACCACCCCGTCGATACGGAGCAGGTAGGCGCGCTCCAGTGTCTTGTACCCGAAATAGTCAATCAGGTAATCGCGGTCGTGAACAATAATGCTCTCCCATATATCGCGATGCTTGTTCACCGTATCCATGAACTCCTTGGTGACGATGGGACAGTGCTTTCCGTGCAGGTCCTTGTAGTTATGCAGACGATGCATTGCGCTCCAGAAAGACGCCTTGGTGTTCTTATGGTGGTTCGAGACAATTAGGCGACTCGCCAGGGTACTATACTCCGGGCGCGTTGAGCTCAGTGAAGCACACTGCTCCGCCATCAGCTCGTCAATCTGGGCGGCCTTGATTCCATCATATAACTGATCGATTACCTTCATTGTGAGCGAGGTATAATTGATCTTGACGTCGGCCTCGGCACCTATTTTCTTCACACGGTTAAGGATTTTATTAAAAGAAACGATCTCTCGCGCGCCGTTGCGCTTCTCGACATACATCTCGTCGTCTCCCATGATATAGACGCTATACAAAAAAGCGTCTATACCTTTACAAATACGTATTTAGTTCATGTACATGGCCCGTTGCCCCTTTGTTACCGTCATGGGCGCTGGCATGATAGTTGGCAAACGCTCTGCCAGATTAAAGCTGGGTAGCGATTTCACATCGGGCGTGGTGCGTACAGGACCGTTCACCCAGTCGTTTGCGCGGATCCCGCGGAGCGACGACTCAATGTCGGTACTGTTGTTCGCCAAGCGGATGGCGGGCACATTCCCTTGGATGAGCCCGTTGCCGGCATGGCATGTGCGGGTCGCCGAGTATGCATCGCCGAGCACTTTGGGCTGGCGGTCCCCGAACGACGCCTGGGAGGTCTCCCATATTCTGTAGTCTCCTTCGCTATTTCTGTTTCGTGTACTGGCCATATACACTACGTGTATATTTCGTTTCGGAACAACGTCCTAAATCGGCAGTATCGTAATAAGTTATTGAATCTCGTGCTAAAATTGAACGAAAGTTTTTCGCAATTGGCATGTAAACAAACATGAGCCTCGATTATACAAAGATCAGTTCCACACCAGTCATTAGTCCTACCGGACCCTACGCGCTATTTCATGGCAATGCGCCCCTACTCCCTTACGAGCTATGCTGCCCTATTTGCAACATTGGCGACGAAGAAGTGAATTGCGTAATGTGTGATACGCCCATCTGCACCGGGAAGTCCTGTGCGATGGACGTGAGTACCCACGATAAGAAACAGTACTCCTGCCGCCGCTGCGTGCGCACCATCCACAATAAGCTAAAGCCAGTCTATTGCATCGAGTTGGGAAAACTCGACATCCGGGTGAAACTTAGCAACGAATAAGCTTCATTCCGTACATGATTCCATCTTACATTTTTTGCAGTATGGTGCGATAGGCCGGATGATCCACGGAAAAAGCGTCGGGGTCGGCGCGATAGGCACAGAGGCAGGCATGGAAAAGAGCGGCGTAATCGTAACTAAATAACACCGAGAGTCCGATGGACGTATCGGTCGAAAACATCTTTGCTGCCGCGCGCCAGTAGAGGTCGACAAACGCCGCCGATTCCCGCGTGACCATTTCGATCTCGTCCATGACCTTGGTAACAACGGCATCATCGTAGTTCGATTCGTCGTTTGATACCAGGTCGATGTCGTTGTCGTATTGCTTGAGCTTCATTCCAAACGCCCGGCGAATGCACATGCGGAACTCAAAATCGTTGGTATAGTTCATTTTTGCGTCATAGTTGTACATACACAACTATAAGGCGAATGTTTATGTCATTTACTTCTTGATGCGTGGGTCGCTGCCGCTCTCGCGGGTGTTGGCACCACCACGCACCCATCCCTCAAGGGCAGCTTCCTCCACAGTGTTGGAAGGGTCCTCCACGCGCTTCTTCATATCGCGGTCCACCGGGTAAAGGGCGACGTCCGCGAACGACTTCGAGGTCACGGTCGACTCTCCCTTGGGGACGAACACCGATCGGCCCGTGCGGAGACGGCTCTCCACGTCGGGATTGCCGGCACCTCGGCCCATATAGGGCACAGTGGCGTAGATGCGTTGGTGGAGCTGTTGGGGCTCGGCCGGTCGAGATTGCTTCATGCCATTAAAGAGCTTGGAGCTATCGTCGACCACGGCGGCATTGGTGCCATTGCCGTGTGCGGTGCCGCTGAAATTCATGCCAGGATAGCTGGCCGCGAATTGCACGGTCTGGTTTGACCCACGGTCACTAAAATAGTCGGCCATCATGCGGTTGGCATAACGGATGTTGTGAACCGCCTTTTGACTCTCGTCGATTTTGTCGCTGCCAATTCTGCCCAAATTATTAAACATATAGTCGCTGACGGATGCCATTATACTATACGTATAGACTTTTCTTTTTCGCGTCTAATAATTGGTGTACTTGGCTGCATTTCGCGCGCAGGCGAACACGTTGCCCTCTTTGCACGAAATCATGGATCCGTAGCAGAAATGGGCAAACGCCTCCTGGTCGTTGGGAAGGGTGGTCGACGGATTAGAGGTGAACTGACGAAGCGACTGTTCGAAAGTCAGCTCGGAACCTAAATCCTTGAACAGTTTGTCTGCGATCCCTGGGTTGGAAGGATTTGCGTCCTGGATGGCATTCTTGGCTTGGGTGATGATTTTTTCGCGAACATTGCCATTGTATGCCGGGGGCGCTGGCTTTTTGGCACCCGTGTCAGTTACCAGCACATTTCCAAAGGGGTTCTTGGCACTGGGTGCAGTGAACATCGTATTGGCGTCCATCTTGGTACCTTCCTTCTCTAAATAGTCCCGGGCGACGTCGGTCTGGAAGGCTTCTGCGTCGCGTTCCTTTTTCGAGTAATGATACATGAGGAAAATGACGCCCAGAGTTACTGCCAACAAAAGCAGTACACGCGCATTGGGGGCAATAATGTACAAAACAAGGGTCATGAAAATGGCCGTTCGGGTCACCGCGTTGAGCATTTGCGCGTACTCCATGTCGTCGGTAGGGAACAGCTCGTAAATATAGTCGGAGTGGATGAGAACATTGGGGTTTTCATACCAAAAGGGGATCTTGGACTCCGGTTCCGGCACTTCTTCCTCGGGTTCTTGTTCATATTTGTTTTTATCTTCAAGTGGCTGGCTATCGTTATAGTCAGTATTCATTGTATACATAATCGGCATACAAAAAATGCAGATTATCGTTGGAATGGTTCTCATGAATGGTCAATCGTGAGCGATTCACAATCTTCCGCGTCGGCATCGACGATTCGCATCACACAGCGCTTTTTTGTGCTGTACATGGGCATTGCGCACCCTATTTCACCCACACCCGCGCACCTGGCCCGGAAGTTCTCGTACCGGTCTCTTATCTGTTCGAAAGTGAGTCCAGAGGGTTTTCCCAGCATTTTATTGATGTGTTCATGCAATTCGTAGATATATCTGGAGAATGTCTCCCTGGATTTCAGTCGGGCGTCGGTGAGAGGCAATTCCTTAAAGTTCTGTGTAAGATTGTCCCTACACTTCCCACAAGGGAGAACATACTGCAATGATAAGACGTGATCCTTATACTGCTTTTTCTGGGTCGCAGTTGGCTTTACAGGATAGTTAAAGCTCATTGTATGCAAAAAATGCCATAATGCAGGCCCCCATACCTGAGTAAGCATGCCGTTGTTGTTTTTATAATCGGCGTCTATATACTGCATTTTCGTGTGCTTAGATGGTCTGTTCTTCTTAGTTCTGTTCTTCATATACTATTATTGACATTTTCTGGTTCTCCGCGGTATACAATTTCGTTTGGTATCCTTAATCGAATTATTATGGTTTGCAATTATTTATTGCATTGGCGAATGAAATGTCCAACGTATAATCGGAGAACATGAAATATACAAGTATTACAAATGGCCTCCATTGACGTAAATATCACCAAGCACATTGAATGTTTCACCGATCCTATTACTCTTGATGAGTACAGTGGGACCATTGAAGACTACATTAAAATGAGCACGGACAATATTGTTATTTTACACAGCAATAATCTGTTTTTCTTGACCCGCCGAAGCATGATACTTGACCAATACGCAAAGAGAATAAACCAATATCATGGTTGTAGATACAGATATGAAACGCGGTTAGGAAAATATGATCCGCACATTGATCACAGCGCAACCTATTTTAGCATGCGTTCGATTGGTTTCATTCATCACGGAAACTACTGCGATATTAGTGAAATAGAAAACAATGGTGGATTGCAATTATTTGCAATGTATGAGCTGCGTCATGCATACCCATCCTATGCTTATGCAGTAGGAACAACAGAAATACATGAATATTTGGTAAAAATGGAACCTGACAGATATGTGACCACTGCAAAAATGTTACCGGGACGCCCATCGACAAGTGATAATTTAGTACCGCTTGTACAGCCTAATACATCAGAGCCTATTTTTCTGTATGATAAAGATGAAACTACCAGCATATTTTTCGTCATTGCAAAGTTATATATGCTGTTTCATGGCGGATATATGGTGTTGCAGATGATTTTCAATGCCATCCCAAATAGAGACAATGAACTGTGTGACTTATTAGAGTTAAGTGATTTTGAAAATATGACCGATTTGGTTGATCTGGATGGACTATAAGTCTGAAAGTCTGAAAATCCAAACGGAATTTGAGGTACTTTAGCAATCCCAATACGACCCTTTTTGTATGGCCAAAAATGGCCAATTTGTTATCCATAGTCAATTGCACTTTTCATTTTTC
>Ga0181559_10003421_pt1 | contig 15590 bp, 9 predicted proteins | sample 011ome_21_FD_133752 | JGI IMG/M metagenome (GOLD analysis project Ga0181559, IMG submission 133752) | Coastal salt marsh microbial communities from the Groves Creek Marsh, Skidaway Island, Georgia - 011508AT metaG (megahit assembly) | ecosystem: Environmental > Aquatic > Marine > Intertidal zone...
CAGATCCATCGCCGCCATCGCAGCCTCGCCCACGCCCTCCTCCTCCTCCTCCTCCCGTTTCACCTCGCCCGCCGCCGCCGCCGCCGCGGGCGCCGCCGTCGCCGCGGGCGCCGCCTCCTCCTCCTCCTCGCGCGGCGGCAGCGGCGTCGTCAGTAATATGTTCTCCGGCTTGAGATCCGTGTGAATGATCAGCTTCCGCGAGTGTAGGTAGTCCAAACCCAGCAGCACGTCCCGACACATCGCCTTCACCGCTTTCAAAGGGACGCCGCGGTAGTCGTACCGTTTAATCAGCGCGAGGAGGTTATCCCCTAACACCTCGAACGCCATGCACGCGTGGAGCCCGTTCGGGCCTTTATGATCGAACGCGTCCACGAGCTTCACGACGCGCGTGCTTCCGAGATGCGGCGCCGGCGGCGGCGACGTCGTCGTCGCCCCGCCCTTGGTGAGAGCTCCTCTCTCGCCGTCTTTCCCCCCGGACGACATCCCGCTCCCGTCGCCGCCCTCCGTCTTCGGTCGCAACCGCGCGCCGTTCTCGCCCACGCCCGCGCGGTGATGATTCGGCGGCTTCCCCCCCGCGTCGATCTCGTCCACGTTCGCGATCTTCGTCAGGATGTCGATCTCGTCGCGCGCCGCCTCCGTGTAATGCGACGCGGACTTTTGCACCTTGAGCGCGACGTGCGCGGGCGAGTTTGAGATCTTTCCCGCCGCGGTGTCCGCGCACAGCCAGCACGTGCTGAAGTGCCCCCAGCCGAGCTTCTTGAGGACGACGTACCGACCGTCTTTGTACGTCTCTCCGATCTTGACGGGATGGTACCCGCCCTTCTTGTACCCGTCCTCGCCCTCGTCCTCGGAGGTGTCGCTATCTCCGCTGTCGCTGCTGTATTCGCCGTCGCTGCGCGAGTCGCTGTGGTGCCCCCCGTGGTCGTCCGCGTGCTTGTTGTGCTCGGGCGCCTTGCCGCCGCCGGCTTTCGCGCGCTTCCCGCCGCGCTTCCGCGGTTTCTTCGGACCGCCGCCGGGTCCGGACGCGACCTTCCCCGCGGGGGGTAAGAACGCGGGCGGGACCGTCGGCATGACTGATGACGCGCTCTCTACTCCTACTCCGCGCCGCCGCCGCCGCCGCCGCCGCCGCGCTTCTCCCTAATCGTGCCGCGGCGTCGCCGTGCCGTGCGCTGTGCGCCGCGAGCGATCGACGCGTCGCACGTTTCTGACGATCGAAGGATCGGATCCTTCTGGAGTTTCGCTTTCGGCGCGGCGGGTGCCGCATTCCATCGCGCGCGGCGCCGCTCCCGTCATGGTGTTCCTCGGGATCGGTCGCCCGACGCCCGCGTCCCGCCGCGTCGCGATCGAGCACGGGACGTCGCGCGGGTTTAACTACCCGCGCGAGCACGTCGGGGCGTCGCGCGCGTGCCCGCCCGCGCCGTCGCCTCCGTCGCCGTCGTCGTCGTCGTCGTCGCCTCCGTCGTCGTCGTCGTCGTCCTCCTCCTCCTCCTCCTCCTCCTCGAGCTCGAGCTCGTCCAGCGGCCGCGTCGACGGCGACGTGTTCCGCAACATCCCGTACGCCGTGGACGTCAACTTCACGAAGATCGGCGCGGGGAAGGACGACTTCGCGCGCGCGAAGAAGATGATGAACCGGTGGGCGCACTTCCAGCTCGGATGGTCCGAGGTGGACGAGTCCACCGGGTCCGCGCCCGGGAGCGACGTCTGCGTCTGCGCGCGCGTGTTCGGCGTGTGGATTCGCAACCCGCTGAAGGTGGTGTACAACGAGACGAGCGAGGGCGAAGCGCGCGGCGGGGGGCGAGGGCGGGGGAGTGGGAAGAACGGGACGGCCGGCGGCGCCGGCGCGGGGAACGGCCGGTGCGTCGAGCGTTTCGCGTTCGCGCACGGATGCCTCGGGGGGCACCTCCTCGCGGGCGAGGAGTCGTTCGTGCTAGAGCGGATGGAGGACGACTCCGTGTGGTACGGCGTGAGCACGTTCTCTCGGCCCGCGCACGTGCTGTCGTTCGTGGGGTACCCCGCGGTGCGGGTGCTGCAGTGGAAGTTCGCGCGGGATTCCATGAGGGCGATGCGCGTGCGACTGGAGCGCGCGTGACTGACGACGCGACGACGAGCGGCCGCCGACGAACCTCCGAGATGTCGTACTGTTCAGGCGCTCGTCGCGTCGATCTACATCACTAGCTTAGCTCGATGACTACAACCCTAATACCTCCGCCTTTCCGCCGTCGACGCTCGCTAGGTACTCCGCGAACGTCTTCGTCACCTTCGCGGCGTCTCTCGGAACCAGCATGACCTCGTGCCGACCGTCGTTCATCTTGAGGTGCACGACGCCTCGGTACCCGCCTCTCGGGACGCCGTCCTTCCACTCCGGGAACACGTGGAACTTCGCCGCGAGTCTGCGGAACTCGGCCTCGTCCTTATACAGCACTTTGAACACGCCCTTCGGGTTGGTGATCTCCGCGCGCGTGATCTGCGACGGGTCCCGCGCCGGCGTCGCCGCGTCCACCGCCTCCGCGACGGCGCGTTCGTACGCGTCCGCGTCGAGGTAACTCAAGTCTTCGTTCCCCCAATCGACCTTCTCGCTCGCGAGCTTCACGTTCGCGAGGTGGGTCTTGTACCACTGCCCCTCGCTCGCGCCCTTCTCGCCAAAGTTGAACGTTCGGCACACCTCCGGTCGAATCGTCTCGCGGCCCAAACGCACGGCGCTCTGAGAGCCATTCCATACAAAAATAGTTCACCGGTCAGTTGAAAGGGGGAGCGATCAAATGTTGAAACCGAGCGGTGGGTGAAAAACTTTCACGCACCTGACGCATCCAGTCGTCCCAGTACGCGTCCGGCCACTTCGGCCGCAGCTCCTTCCACAAGCGCGCGTGCATCATCCACCCTAAACCGGGGAAGAAGTCGCTCCTGTAGAGCCTCCTCTCGTCCTTCACGAGGCTCTTTTGACCGTTATCGTTCCAGGACGATATCGCGTACACGGACGGGTCGCGCTCTAACACGTCGCCCAGTCTGCGAAAATACGCGAAAAAATCCGGCGCCAGGTCCATGTCGTCCTCGAGTATCACGACCCGCTCGTACCCGAGATCGTCGAACAGCCTCCCGAGCGCGTGCTTATAGTGCGCCGATATCCTGTAGTACGCGCGATGGCGCGCGCTGTCGCCGTCGCGCAGCTTCGGAAGACGTTCCTGTCGGTGTCTCACGTGGTAAAATTTCCCCTCCGACGTCCGCGCGTACGTCGTCGTCCGCGCGTCGTCGCCGTCCTGTGATATGAACAGCGGGAACTCCTCCCTCGTCTTCTTCGGGTCCGGGCTCGACGCGACCGCGCGCGCGATCGACTCCACCGTGCGCGTCAGGTACTTCACGCGGTCGCACGCGATGACGACGACGGCAGCGTACGCGGTCGGGCGGTCTCGGAGGGACGCGCCGTCGGGCAACGCGTCGTCGCCGTCCATCCAATTCGCGCCGTCGCCGTTCTCGCTCGACGCGTCGCCGTCGCCGTCGCCGCCGCCGCTCGACGCCGCGCGCCGCGGTGGGGAGGTCGTCGCCGCCGTCGTCGTCGTCGTCGCCGCCGCCGTCGCCGTCGCCGTCGCCGTCGCCGTCGCCGTCGCCTCGTCGTCGCGATGGTGCCGACGACGCGCACGGATCGAGTTCGCGCTTCGCGCGCGCTCTCCTCGCGCGAGCGTCCTCTCGAGCGCGTCGTCGACGTCGCGCACGAGCGCGGTGAGCTCGCGCACGCGCGCCGCGAGCGACGCTTGCTTCACCTCGACGCGCGCGAGATGCTCGTACTCCGACGCGATGGAGGAGGAGGAGGACGCGTCCTCCGATCCGATGGGGATCGCGTCGCGCGCCTCCGTCCCCGGCTCCGGATGCCGCGCCCCGCCCCGCGCGAACGCCGCGCGCAGGAGGAGCAGCGCCGCGAACGCCGCGAGGACGCGCCAGCGCGCGCGTCCGCCGCGCGGCTCGACGATGCTGGAGCGCCCGTACTTCGCCCCGGGGCCGCGAGGCGGCGCCATGGCGCGCCGGTCGTACTGGAGGGTTCGCGAGCAGAGCGCGCGGCGCGATTCTACCTGTCGTTCTCGTCGCGAAGCGTCGCGTCGTCCCGTGCAGCCGCGGCGTCGTGCGGTAGTGCGCGCGCTCTCGTCGTCTTTCATTCACACATTCTATCGCACGCACGAAACGCATCGCGTCGTTCTATTCTCGTCGTCGTCCGCTACCGCGCGCTCGCGCGACGACGCCTCCCGCGCCCGCGCCGCCGCGTCCGCTCGTCGCCGCCCGCCCCCGCCAAAGGATCCTTTGTCACCGTGGCCAAAAAAAAGAAAGCCACGCGCGCCACCCCGTCTCGGCGACTTTCGCCGGCGTCTCCGCGACGCCCGTCATAAATCTCGCGAGCGACACCGCGCCTCTCACGACGTCCCTCGGCCCGTCCGTGCACACCGCGAACGCGTTCGGGTAGTACGGCAGCCACAGCCCGTGGACGTCGATGAACACCGCGACGACGAAGAGCCAACACGCGGCGAGCGCGAAAAACGCGAGATGCGACGCCGTCGCCGCGATCGCCGCCGACGCGTCCCCTCGGCGCCGCGACGTCATCGCCAGCGTCTCCGCGGCCGCGCGCGACGGCGGCGCGAGCGGCTTCATCCCGTGCGTCTTCAGGGACTCGTGGTGTCGGACCTCGAGCTGCTTCGCGCGGTCGACCTCGTCGTCGCGGAGGTCAAACGTCTCGGCGACGACCGACGCGGCGGCGGCGGACGACGCGTCCGCCCCGCGATCGTCTCTGCCGCGGTTCACGTTCATCAGGAGCGACCGCAGGGGATTCTTCGTCGGGCTGGAGACGCGCGCGTCTCTGCCGCGGCCGTCCCCGCGCTTCCCGAGCGGGGATTTCGGGGATTTCGGGTTCTCCTTCTCTTCGTCGTCCCACGCGGTTCTCGTCGCCTTGAGCTCCTCGCGCGCGCGCAGCGCCGCCTGTCGTCGGACGGACGGACGCGCGGACGGAAGGATGTTAGTCGTTGGTCGAGAAACGCAAACGCGATGAAACGCGGGGGGACGGACGGACGGCGACGACGCGACGGGGCGACGACGCGACGCGACGCGACGCGCGCACCGGCTCGTCGTCGTCCGAGTCCGTCATCATCGCGGCGAGGATATCCGGCGTGGACAGGTGCCGCACGCCCGCGGGGTTCTTCTTCGCGTTCGGGGTCGTCACCGCCATGTCGCGTCGGCGGACGAAAAGCGGCGCGGCGCGGCGGGGGGATGAATGAACCTCGCGCGAATCTGAGCGAGACGCGGTCGGTCGTTCGCGGTCGTTCGGTCGTGCGCCGCGGTCGTCGCGGATGTGCTCGAGAGTGGGCGCGAGTGAGCGCGGAAGACGACCCTCGCGGCGTGCGCGCGGAAGTGGCGCGTCGGGGGCGCGGCCGCGTCGACGCTCCCTCGGAACTTCCAAGGACGACTGGACGACGCGGCGGAAAACGGCGGGGACGAAACGACGGTCCGCCCGAGGCGAGAAACGCAGATTTCGTCCGTTTTCGTCGGTTACTCGTCCCCGTAAGTCTCCTACCCGCCTATCTAGCACGCGCGCCCTAACAAGCGGAGCATGTCGCCGACTAAATACAGCGACCCGGTCACGAGCACGTGCACGCGCCGCCCCGACTTCAGCCTCCGCTCCTCCGCGGCGCGCGTGCGCACCCTCTCGATCGCCTGACGCATGCACGGCACCACGACCGAAGCGAGGTCTCGCGTCGAGTCCCCGCCGGCGGAAGACGGAATGTCAACCGTCGGGATCGTGGCCGGCGCCGCCACCCGCGCCGCCGCCGCCGCTCGCGCCGCCGCCACCGCGTCCGTCGTCGCGGGCGGCGGCGTCACCGCGCGCGGGTACTTCAACGACAACCGCGCCCACGTCCGCGCGGTTTTCTCCTGCCACGCCGTGGACTCTCGCGGGTCGCTCACGGGCTTCAAGTCCAAACTGCTGCTCTCGCTCGGCACGAAGATGGAAGGGCGGCACACGGGGGCGTCGTGCTCGCTCAGGACGCGCGCGGTGGGCGTGAGCAGCGTCTCGGGGTCGCGCTCTTCCATGCAGTTGAACATGAGCATGCGGACGGGTTTAAACGCGGGGGGCGTCCCGCCGCCGTCGGAACCGCCGCCGGAACCGCCGGACGCTTCCTCGTCCTTCTTCGTGGCGGAGACGAACCACTCCGCGCACTGCCGCATGCTCTCCTCCGTGTGCGCGCCGTCGAGGTACCACAGCAAGTTCGGCGCCATTTCCGACTTGTCACCGCTTCCGTCGTCGTCCACCGCGGTGACGTCCGGGACGACCTGCGCGCGTCCCGCCCACTCCGTCTCTCGTAACCCGTCGCGGAAGCGCTCGGGGAGCACGCCCGCGGATAGCTCCGCCTCCGCGGCCTCGCCCCACGCCGGCCGCGGATTCGCGCTGTTGCCCCACTCCCTGAGCAGCCGAATCGCGAGCGCGGCGTTCAGACGCTGATGCCCGCCCGCGAGTCCCAACGCCACCTCACCGCCGCCGGCGCCGCGTTCGTACGACTCCAACCCGTCCACGGTCGACACGCTCGTGCCCACCTCCCTCGCGCGACGTCGAAGCGACTCCATCGCTTCTTCCGGTTGCGGCGACGTGAACGCGGGGACGGACGGTTTGAATATACCCGCCTTTTCGTACGCGATCTTCCCGATCGTGTCACCCAACACTTCGACGTGGTCCATCCCGAGCGACGTCACGCCGCACGCCACGGGCGCCTTCACGACGTTCGTCGCGTCTAATCGCCCTCCTAACCCGACCTCGAGGACCGCGCACTCGACGCCTTCCTGGGAGAATATTCGAAACCCCAAGAGCGTGAGGAACCGAAAGTACGCGGGCATCCCGAACTCCTCCTCGCACCCCGTCTCGCGCAGCTTATCGCGCAGCCACCAAAAGTTTCGCGTGAACGCCGTCCTCGACACCGGCACGCCGTCGATCCTGAACCGCTCTCGTATGTCCACGAGGTGCGGGGAGGAGTACAGCCCGGTCTTCGTGCCGCACTTCCTCAGGACGTGCTCCACGAATGCGCACGTGCTGCCTTTGCCTTTCGTCCCCGCGACGTGTATCACGCTCAGGTCGTTCACCGCCGACGTCATCCCGACGCGAGCGATGACCTCGTGCAGACGTTCGAACTGCGCCTCCCAGGAGAGGTCGTTCGGTCCCTTCGGCGCCGTCCGCGTCTTGCCGCTGATCGTGCCTTGCAGCGCTTTGAGCGCGGCCTGGTACTCTTCCTGCGAGGGACGGTTGGGGAACGGACGGGGACGAGCGCGCGTCGTCGTCAGACCGATCGATGGATGGACGGATCGAACGAACGAACGAACGAACGAACGCGGAGGGTTTAGGGTTGACGGAGAGACGCGCGATCGACGGCGCGAAGCGACGCGCGGGCGGGGCGACGCTCGCGCCGGCGCGATCGCGCTAGTCGCACCTCCGTAACCTCATCGTCTTCGTGCGGCATGACGTCGCGGTCGCGCGGATCCCTCAACGCGCGCGCGTCGGGGTGTGCGCGTGGAGCGATCGTTCCGGCCCGAGAGAGAGGATAACTCGGCACCTGCAGTGCCCGACCGCGACGCGTTCGCGCCACCACGTGCTGTCAGTGTCCTAGTCAGCCTCCGCCCCGCCCGCCGCGCGGTCATCACTCCTCCCCGCGCCCGGCGTGATGTCGTCCCTCGCGCGCACCGCCGCGATCGCCGCGGCGGCGTTCGACACGGCGCCGCGTCGTCGACGCGGACGACGCCATCGCGGACGCGTCGTCGTCGCGCGCGCGAAGGCGTCGGCCGCGTCGAACGCCGCGGATAAAGCGAAATCCAAAGCCACCTACGCCCTCGGCGTGGACGTCGGCACGCAAGGCACGAAGGCGATCCTTTACGACCTCGACGCGCGCGCGGTCGCCGGGCGCGGCGCGAAGTCGTACGGCCTCCTCCCGAACGCTTCCGCGAACGCGGCGGAGCAAGACCCGGCGACGTGGCTCGACGGCGTCCGCGTCGCGGTGAAGAACGCGCTCGCGGACGCCAGAGCGACCCCCGACGCCATCGCGTGCGTCGGCGTGAGCGGGCAGCAGCACGGCATGGTGTGCTTGGACGCGGAAGGGGCGGTCGTGCGACCGGCGAAGCTGTGGTGCGACACCGAGTCCGCGGCGGAGGCGACCGAGCTCGGGAAGATGTTCGGTTGGAACATGCAGGCGGGGTTCACCGCGTCCAAAGTGCGATGGCTCAAAAACGTCGAGCCTCAAAACTGGGAGAGGACGAAGACCGTGTGCTTGCCGCACGATTACGTCAACTACTTCATGACCGGGGAGATGCACATGGAGAGGGGCGACGCGAGCGGGATAGGCGTCATGGACATGGAGGCGAGGGAGATCGACGAGGCGAAGTGCGACGCCGTCGACGCGCGGTTTTTCGAGACGCTTCCGAAGCTCCTCCCGCCGGACGTCGAATGGGGCAAGGTAACGCCCGACGCTGGGGCGTTTTTAGGTCTCCCCGCGGGCATCCCCGTCTCTGTCGGCAGCGGCGATAACATGATGAGCGCCCTCGGCGCCGGGTGCGTGAACGAAGGGCGGCTCGTGGTTTCTTTGGGCACCTCGGGCACGCTGTTCGGGTACAACGCCGAAACCGTGCCGGACCCGACGGCGGCGATCCAGCCGTTCTGCGACGCGACGGGGGATACTTACCGCTCCTGTGCTCCATGAACTGCACGCGCGTCGTCGGCGAAGCGAGGCAGGCGTTCGGCGGGGGAAGGTCGCACGAAGAGCTCGCCGAGGAAGCGAAGAGCGTGCCTCCCGGGAGCGGCGGCGTGCGTTTTTTGCCGTACCTCGTCGGCGAACGATCGCCGAACTGGCCGCACGCGATGGGGACGTTAACCGGTCTGAGGCCCGGGTCGCTGTGCACGCCCGGGGTTGTGTACAACGCCGCGATGGAGGGCGCGACGTACGCGCTGCTAGGTGGACTGAAACGCATGTCCGAGCTCGGTTTATCCCCGCCGACGGAGCTCGCCGTCGTCGGCGGCGGGTCGAAGAGCAAACGGTGGCGGCAGATCATCGCGGACGCGTTCGACACGAGAGTGACGTGGCCGGTCGAGCCCGAGACCGCGGCGCTGGGCGCGGCGCTCCAAGCCGCGGCGCTCGTGAGCGGCGCGAGCACGCGAGCGTTCGTGGAGGAAAATCCGCCGGCGTACGCGGACGACGTGTCGGAGCCGAATCCGGACGCCGCGGCGGCGCACGCTGAAAATTACGAGGAGTTCGTCCGAGAGGGCGAGGCGCTGTTCGGGCCAGAGATCGTGTGCGACGTCCGCGGCGAGTACGACGAGGTATACGCGTAGAGTAGAGAAGACAAAGCGAGATGGATGTGATGATGACTTATTCGTTTCTTTGCCGCGCTCGCTCGGAGAGCGTCTCGTTCGTCGTCGGCGTCGTCGTCGTCTTCGTCTTCGTCTTCGTTTTTTTCCCTCGCCGAATAATATTAATAACTTCGACTCAACTTAGCTAGTCTATCGCCTCACTCGTCCTCGAACAGCGGCGGCGGCGCGTACGAGCTCTTCACGAACGTCGTCATGTCTAGCGCGAGCACGCTGACGTAGTCGACGTACTTGAAGAACTCTCTCTTCTCGACCCAAAACGCGCCGTCGTTCTCAAACGCCGGCTGTATCGCCTTTCGTATCTCCGGGTGCTTCTTCCACCCCGGTCCGTCGTCGACCCACATTCCTCTCGTGAGCTCGTTAGTTCCGTGGGGGTTCCGAAGGAGCAACATGTCCACGCCGCTCCCCGCGACGTTCTTCTCGACCCTTATGAGCGTGTACGCGTGTATGTCGATGAAGCCGTCCGCGCGCGTCGCCGCGGTGTTACCGTCCCGCACCGAGAAGCAGCACATCGGGTAGTTGGCCTTATCGTACGCGTATAGCGCGTCGATGCAACCGTCCTGGGTTTTCGGCTGCACCACGGGTTTGCCGTTCGCGCTTGGCCACGGTTTCCTGTAACGACCTACCCCCTTCCGTTTTTTCACGCTGTTGCCGCGCTTTTCCCCGGCGCTGTTCCCACAGCAAACGAAGTCCTTGAGGGTCAAGTCATACGCGTTGGGGCATCCGGTGAGAATCTCCAATACATGGCTGGGTTTCCCGCCGCTCCCGATGTCGTTCCACCCGCCGCAGTGCACCACGAGCGCTTTCTCGAGGTAGCACGGCCACAGCTCGGCGCAGTCGGATATCGGCAACCCGAGCTTTTTCCCTTTGTCGACGTCCACGGCGAGGCGTTCGTTCACGACGACGTCCACTTCCCGCGCAACGGGCGCGCTCTCGAGATCGTAAAGCGTTATCGTGTACTCGTTCGCGGCGTTCGAGCGCGGCATCTCGTCCGCGCCTTTCGTCTTTCGAAACAACTTCTTGATCGCGCCGGGCCACTCCGCGAGCGCGGCGAACGAGGCGACCATGTAGCAGTTGCAGACCCCCCCCCTTTGGTTGAGATCGTTCGGGCTGATCGTGTTCCACAAGCAGAGGGACGGGACGTCCGCGAGGCCCTTGACGCGCCCGGGGGAGACGCCTCGCGTCTTGATCGTCTTGCCATCATGTGTGTACGGCTGGAGCCATAACTTCTCGTGTCCGTCGTCTTTGACCTCGACGTCCGGACTCAGCAGGCGGCACTTCCACTCCAGAACCGTGAACGCGCCGCTCCGATCCTTCTCTTTGTCGAATTGGAGCGTCGCCGTCACCTCGGACGGGCGGAGGAACACCGTGCATCTCTGCTTTTCCCAGTCCTCCTGGAGCATGTCCGTCTGGTACAATATCGCCGCGCACACGTTCGGGCTCGATTTGAAGCTTGCTATGGCGTTCCGTATCGTCCCGCGTCCGCCTCGGCGCTCGATCTTCTCCGGCGCGATGCCCGAGCACGTGTACCGACCCCCGACGCCGCTCGACGCCTCGAGCACCCACGGGGAGCCCCCGCGGGCGTTGGCCGCGGGAGCGGGAGCGTCATTCTTCGCTCCCGCCGGGCGCGCGTCCGATGGCCTCACGGGGGCCACCCCCGTGGAGGAGCAGCAGCCCATCGCGCGCGCGCGCGCGCGATCTGACGCTCGAAATTCTTTTGTAACGACCTGACACACTAACGACCCGTTCGTCGGAACCGGCGCGTACAACCCGTACGACTGCATCTCCGTGGACATCGTTTACGCTACGCCGCTATCTCGCTATCAAATCCCCAGAAGACTCCGCGCTCGCTCCCGCTCCCGCTCCCGCCGCCGTCGCGGACCCGCCGCCCGGTCCCAGTAGTCGCGCTCTCCGCTCCGTAAGTAACAGCGCCGCGAGCGCCTCGTGATACTGTGAGGGTCGTTCCATACAAGCGAATGTCGGGGTGGAGTTGAAAGGCGTCAGTTGGAGTTGAAAGGCGTCGAGGGCGGGGATTGAAACCGCGGGGTGGGCGGAGAGAAACGACGGCCGGGAAAAGTCCTTAAGGATCGGCGTTCACCACGCGAACGCGGTCGTATGGGGACCAGTGTATAGAACGCACCTCCCCCGGAGCCGGCGTCCCCGACAGACGCTCCGGCAGCGCGTCGTTCCACGCGACGTACGCTCTGACTAACACCGCGAATATCCCCGGCGGCGCGTTGGCTTCGAAGTTCTCTAAGTTGTCCCTCGCGTTCTTCTCCACCTGGTGCGCCATGCGCGCGATGGACAGCGGCACCATGCCTTTGTCGCCCGCCTCCTCGATCGCGGTGGCGACGACGGCGGCGGCGTCCGTCTCCGGCGCGGCGGCGTATTCCAAATTGAACGCCTCCAAAGTAGCCGTCACTTCTTCACCATCAGGTCCACCACCACCACCGCCTGCGTTCGACAGCGCGCGCGGAAATACGCAGTCCGCGTGGTCCTGCTCCCCGCGGAACCGCACGGCGACGCACCCGGGTATCTCCGCGTCGCGTCGCGCCACGAGCCCGTCGCTCGCCTCGTCGTACCGCCTCCGAACGTAGAGCGCGGCGAGGTACAGAAACGAGCTCCGCGACGTCGTCTCGCTGTGCATGCTGACGCACGGAAACGACAGCGGCATCGGGTGCCTGCGCAGGAACGACGTCCGGCGCGCGTACGTCAGGTCTTTGATCGGCGTCAGCGTCTTCGCGCCGGCGCCCGTCGGCCGGCGAAATAAAACCTCCAACGCTCGCGACGTGAGATCCGTCAGCGTCGGCGTCGCGAGGAGGTCCGTCGCGATCGGGCTCCCGCCGTACGGGCACTGCGTCGTTATGAGCCCGTGGACGACGCCGGCGAGTTTGTTTTCGTAGAGCGACAGCGCGGCGGCGGCGTCGATCCCGCCCTTGCTGTGTCCGATCAACACGACGCCGCGGCCGCCGACGGAGGCGTGCAGAGAGAGAATCTCTCGGCACAACGCCGCGGCGTTGCTCTCGACCGCGCCTTCGCCGTCCGCGGCGGTGGAAATCTTACACGTCGCGCCTCTCCGTCTGAAGTGCGCGCGAATAGACCACATGTAGCACGGGTAGTACCTCCCGAACAGGCCGGGTATCAACAGATACGCGGGACCGTCGCGGTCAGACAGCGGCGACGTAAACGACGACGCGGCGCCGTCTTCTTCCTCTTCTTCTGCTTCTCGTATCATACGAAGTAACGCCTCGAATCGGTCCGTTCCGTCCGATGCCGCCGTCGTCGCGATGCTCCTCGTCAGCCACCCGATGCTCCCGCGCGATGCCGCGGTCGCGGCGACGTTACGAGCGATCGACGCCGGGAGGTCAGACGGCGCGCCGAGGGCTCTTCGGATCTGATCGAACAGCTCGAGCGCCTCCGCGGCCGCGCGCGTGCGACGCCCGCTTCTGTTCGTGACGGCGTCGTCCAGTCGACGCGCCCACTGCGCGAACGTCGCGCCGACGCCGACGCCGCCGGCGGCGGCGGGCGGAGGCGACGACGGCGAGGAGGAGACGGCGTCGTCTGACGCGTCTGCATCTCGCGACGACGACGACGAGCGATCCGAGCGGAGATCCTCGTCTGCGTCGACGAGCGCGTTCATCGCGGTCTCGAACGCCTTCGCGTCCTCCGCGTCCATGGACGGCTCCGGTCGCGCGCGCCGCGCGTCGTCGCCGTCGCGCACGTCTCCCTCTCCCGGCGACGCGCGAACGCTCCGGGACCGCCGCGTCGCCGCGACGACGCCGCGATCGTCGATCCGTCTCCAACGCACGGCACCCCGACGCGACCGCGGGCGCAGCCTGCCGCCGCCGGTCGCCGCCGCCGCGGCCGCCGACGCGGCCGCGGCCGCCGACGCGAGCATGACGACGGCGCGCGCGAGGAGCGGAGGAAGCCGACGGGGCCTTCCGCGACGCTCGCCGTTCGCTGCCGTCCGCGCCCGTGAGAGTGAATGATGAAATGTCGCTTCAGGTTTTAGGTTTGAGGCGACATCGATCACAACGATGGCCGCACGACGCGCGCTTCGCGCGCTCGCGAACGCGCCGCCCGCCGCGCAGCTCTGGCGCGGCGCGTCGTCGCCGTGCCTCGCTCGTCCTCCGCCGCTCTTCGCGAGTCGTCATCGCGAGACGACGACGAGCGGCGACGCTCCGAGCGGCGGGCGGAGATCTCGAGGCTTCGCCGCGGGCGCGTCGTCGTCGTCGTCGTCGTCGTCGTCGTCGGACGACGCGCGCGAGCCCTCGCTCGCGTCCATCCGCGACGCGATCCTCGACGAGTCCGATCCAAACTACCCGCTCGGGTCCTCGCCGTCGACGCGCGTGGACGAGTGGAAGCACCCGTCCGGGAACTTCTCGCTCTGGCTCCTTCGACGGTCGTCCGCGCCCGCGCGCCGCGAGCACGACGCGCGCGTCCCCGTCGGCGAGGGCGACGACGCCGACGTGCTCGCGTGCGTGCTCTCGCGAGGCGACGCCGCGCTCGAGCGCGGGCGGTACCACCCGGAGATCGGCGCGATCGGGATGACGCCGTGCGCGGCCGCGGCGCTGCGCACGATGCGCGCGGACGCGGAGTGCTTCCTCGCGCTGCCCGGCTTATGCGATTGGGTCCGAGCGAACGAGCGCTGGACGGACGCCGACGGGCTGAGGAAGCCTCTGGAGGCGATGGAGGCGGCGAAGGCGATCGCGTTGGGGGTGCCGAGGCCCGGGCACAGCGTGTTGGGGCGCGGCACGTTCGCCGCCGCGGAGCCGGCGTGGACGGCGATGGCGTCGGAATATCTCGAGGAGGACGAGGTCGTCGGCGCGGAGCGCGCGGCGTTCGCCGCGGCGTTGAGGCAGGTGCACCCGACGCGGAAGCTCACGACGGAGGTGCGGCACATGGCGAACGCGGACCCGGAGTATTTGAAGGACGCGGGGGGGGCGATGGTGGTGTTGAAGTCTTCGGATGATGGTGGTGGTTCACGGTGGTGACGTCTCCGGATGAATCCGCCCCGCGGCGAGGGTGCCCAGTCTGCCGGTGCTGTGACTGCTCTTTTGAACGTTGGCCCATCTTCTTTGACTAGCTAGAGTCCACTCTGCCAGCGCTCCGCGGCCGCGCCACACCCGCGCGCGCGTCGTCGGCTGCCGTCGTCGCGTCGTTCCTCGCCCCGCGTCGTCGTCGTTGTCGTCGTCGTCGTCGGACGAGCGCCCGTTCGCGCGCCGTACCAGGTCGCGTCCTCCTCCTTTGTCGTCCGTCAGATCCGAGGGGACGCGACCGCGAGCGAGATCTTCCTGTCCGGTCAACAACGAACGCGATCTGATGGCGGTCACCGTGAACCTCGAGTCCGTCGTCGCTCGGCTCGAGGCCGTCGCGGCGAGGCTCGAGAAGCAAGGCGTCGGCGTCGGCGTCGGCGCCGTCGCGGCGCCGTCGCCGTCGCCGGCCGCGCCCGCGCCCGGGGAGATCCCCCCGTCCGTCGCGTCCTACGACGCGCTCCTCTCCGGCGCGCTGAAGACGATGACGTCCGCGGCGTCCCCGCTCGGCGCGGAGATCACGGACGCGGTGAAGCTGTTCGAGGACGCGTTCGCGAAGCTCCGCGACGTCCTCGCTGTCGTCGCCGCGTGCAAGAGACCGACCGACGTCGACGCGTTGCAGACGCTCATCGCGCCCGTCGGCGAGCGCATGATGAAGCTCGCCGCGACGACGGAGGGACGACGCACGGACGCGTTTAACCACCTCAAGGTCATCGCGGAGAGCGTCCAGTGCCTCGCGTTCGTGGCGTACCAAGGCCCGGACATGGGGATGTCGCTGCCGATGCCGCACGTCGCGGAGGCGTGGCAGTCCGCGGAGTTTTACGCGAATAAGATTCTCGTCGAGCACAAGGGCGAGGGGAAGGACCCCGCGCACGCCGCGTTCGTGAAGGCGATAAAACAGCTCGTGTTGACCGATTTCAAAGGCTACGTGAAGGAGTTTCACGCGACCGGGCCGGGTTGGAACCCGCGAGGCGTCGACGTGAAGGATTTTAAGGTGGAGAAGGTGGCGAAAAGGGCGGGCGGGCCGCCGCCGCCGCCGCCGCCGCCGCCGCCGGGAACGCTCGGCCTGAACAAACCGGGAGCGCCGCCGCCGCCGCCGCCGCCGCCGCCGCCGGGGCTCCTCACGACCCCGAAACCCGAGTCTGGGATGAACGCGGTGTTTAAAGAACTCAACAAAGGCGAGG
>Ga0181559_10003433_pt1 | contig 15567 bp, 8 predicted proteins | sample 011ome_21_FD_133752 | JGI IMG/M metagenome (GOLD analysis project Ga0181559, IMG submission 133752) | Coastal salt marsh microbial communities from the Groves Creek Marsh, Skidaway Island, Georgia - 011508AT metaG (megahit assembly) | ecosystem: Environmental > Aquatic > Marine > Intertidal zone...
TCGACGGAGCGTGAAAACGTCCGTTCAGACCGTCGACCGTTAAATTCGCCGTTCACTTCAGAGGCGCGGCCACATCAGCTCGCGCGCGCCTGGGTTCCCTCGCGGCTCGCCGAGATGTATCGCACCAGCAGCTCGAATGTCGGTTCGGGCGTGCGCATGTTATCGCAGTCGCAGCGTGGCGAGGCGTCGCCCGCGCGGTCGCCCGCTCCCGGCAGCGCCGCGGCGCCCGTCAAGCGGATGGCGCTCTCGGACTTCGAGAAGCTCGTCACGATCGCGAAGGGGTCGTTCGGGACGGTCTACAAGGCCGTCCGCAAGGACAACGGACGCGTGTACGCGTTGAAACAGGTCGAGATCGCCAACATGAACCGCGCCGAGCGCGAGGAGGCTGTCGATGAGGTACGCGCGCTCGATGCCCGTCGGGTCAACGCGACGCGCCAACCGAAACTTTTCCGAGAAACGCGTCTCGCGTTCTCCGTTCCGAAGCCGCCCTGCCCTCGCTCACCGAAATCGCGAGTCTCCCTTCGACTCTCCCTTAACAGGCGCGCGTTTTGGCCGGAATGGACAGCAAGTACGTCATCAAGTACTACGACTGCTTCCTGGAGGACGGCAAGCTGAACATCGTCATGCAGTACGCCCCGAACGGGACCCTGCACAGTCGACTGCACGCGCAGCGAGGGAAGGCGCTCCCCGAGGACAAAGTGTGGCAGTTTTTCATCCAGGCGCTCCTCGGGCTGCGGCACGTGCACTCCAAGAAGATCATCCACCGCGACGTGAAGTCCCTGAACTTGTTCTTCGACCAGGACGACAACGTGCTGGTGGGCGACCTCGGGATCGCCAAGGTGCTCTCCCCGAACACCATGTTCGCGCGCACCATCGTCGGCACGCCGTACTACCTCTCGCCTGAGCTGTGCGAGGACAAGCCGTACAACGAGAAGAGCGACGTCTGGGCGCTCGGCGTGGTGCTGTACGAGATGTGCACCGGGGGCAAGCACCCGTTCGACGCGCAGAACGAGGGCGCGCTGATCCGCAAGATCATGAAGGGTGTCTACGCGCCCCTGCCGGGTGGGAAGTTCTCCTCGCAGCTCTCGGACGTGCTCAGAGCCTGCCTCACGATGGACCACCGCGCGCGCCCGGACTCCGCCGCGCTCCTGCGAAACGCCGCCCTCGTGAGCCGCGCGCGGAGCCTGGGACTCGAGCTCGACCCCGACGCGAAGAACGTCTCCGTGCGGTCCATCGCCGCCGTGAGCGCGCACGACGCGGCGGCGGCCAAGCGCGTGCACGGCGAGGAGGGAGGCGCGGTCAGGGCGCCGCTCGCGGAGATGGCGCCGCCCGCCGCGCCGCCGTCGTGGGAGCGCCCCGCCAACCCGCACCTGCGGGGCGACGCCGACGGGTCGTTCCATCAGAGCGCGTCGCGGCGGGTGCACCGCCCGCCCCGCCCGCCCATGGGGTACGCGGGGGTGGATGACCCAGGCGCGTACGCGTACGGTGACGAGCCCGCGCCGGTCGAGGCGGAGGCTCCCGCGCCCGCGCACGAATTGACCCGCGCGTCGCTGGCGGCGGCGAGCCGCCGGTCGAGCGCGTCGCGCGCCGCGTCTCCTCTCGAGCCAGAACCCGAGCCGCGCGAAGAACCCGTCCCCGAGCCGCCGCGCATGATGAACTCGTTGCAGCGCGAGGCTGCCGAGCGCAAGGCGGCGAAGGATGTCGCGCTCGCCGCGGGGCGTGGGGGCTTGGCGCAGGAGGCGTTCGCGCAGGCGGGGAACGCCACGGACCCGTTCATCGCGCATCAGCTCGCGAAGCTGGGCGTGAACGAGGAGAAGTACAAGGAGGCGATGGACGCGGCGGCGGCGGAGCGCGCCGCGGCGCTCGCGGCGGCGAAGGTACACGGCCGCGGGAACCAGATGGCGGGCGTGCTCGACGGGTACGGCGGCGAGTCGTCGTTCAAGCAGCGCAAAAACGGCGACTATTACGACGAGGATTACGGCGAGTACTACCGGCAGGCGCCGGCGGCGGGCGCGGCGAAACCCGCGCCCCTTGAAAAAGAACCCGCGAGCCAACGCAAGTCGCCTGCGCCGTCTCCGTTTGAAGTGAGCGACGACGACGACCGGAAACACTACCGCACGGCGTCGATGGAGCAATCAGCCGCGCTTCGCAACGCGACGTATGAGGCGCCCAAGTTTGGCAGGCAACGCGCGCAGGACCTGATGATCACCGGACCTTCCATGCGCGGCAGCGGGAGCGCGCCGTCGACGCGCAGCGCGGGGGGGTTCGCTCGAGGCGGCGCCAACTTCGGGTACGCGCAGAGCACGTACGGCTCAGAGTGCACGACGACAGTCGCGGCCACGTCGTATTACAACGCTTAGGATAGGATACACGGAGAGAACAGGTCGTAAAGCTCACTGTAATATCAAATAACGCAAACAGAAACTAGTAGACACATTCACTTCGCCGCAACTCGTCGACTCAGAAGAAGTCCTGGAGCGCGATCATCTCGAGCTTGCCCTCCTGAAGCACCCGCACCGCGTTGCAGGTCGCCTTCGCCCCGGCCATGGTGGTTACCAGAGGCACCTTCAGTCCGACGGCGGTGCGGCGGATCTCGCGCCCGTCTTTCAAGTCCGTGTCGTCACCCGAGGAGGTGACGATCATGAGCGAGATCTCGTCGTTGCGCAGCATGTCCCCGATGTGCGGGCGGCCCTCGTGGATTTTCGGCGCCACTGTCACAGGCACGCCGGCCTCTTCGATCACCTTCGCCGTGCCGCCCGTTGCCACCACCGTCATGCCCATCTCGGCGAACTGCTTAGCGATTTCCGTCGCCACCGCCTTATCGCTGTCGCGAACGGAGATGAAGACCTTGCCCTCGGTGGGCAACCGCTGCCCGGCCGCGATCTGCGCCTTGGCGTACGCCTTGGTGAAGTCCTTGTCGATGCCCATGACCTCGCCGGTGGAGCGCATCTCGGGACCGAGAAGCGTGTCCGCGCCGGGGAACTTGTCGAAGGGCAGGACAGCCTCTTTGACGGCGACGTGGTTGAGCTTCACCTCTTCGGTGAAGTTGATGTCCGCCAGCGTGGCGCCGGCCATCACGAGTGACGCGTACTTCGCGAGGGGGTGGCCGATCGCCTTGGCCACGAAAGGCACGGTGCGGGACGCGCGGGGGTTGGCCTCGATGATGTACACGGTGCCGTCGGGGATCACCGCGTACTGGATGTTGATGAGGCCGATGACGCCGAGGCGCTTCGCAACCTTGGGGGTCCACTCGCGGATGGTCGCCAGGGAGGACTCGCTGATGGTCTGCGAAGGGATGCTGCAAGCGGAGTCACCGGAGTGCACACCAGCCTGCTCGATGTGTTCCATGATGCCGGCGATCACGACGTTGCCCTCCGCGTCGCAGAGCGCGTCGACGTCGAGCTCGGTGGCGTTGTTCAGGTACTTGTCCACGAGCACGGGTTTCTCGGGGTCCACCTCGACGGCGGTGGTGATGTAGCGCTTCAAGTCGGTGTCGGAGGAGACGATTTCCATCGCGCGGCCGCCGAGCACGAACGAAGGACGCACCATGACGGGGTACCCGATGTTGTTCGCCGCGACGAGCGCCTCCGCCTCGGAGCGCGCGACGCCGCCGGGGGGCTGGAGAATGTCGAGCTCCTCGAGAATCGCCTGCCACCTCTCGCGATCCTCCGCGGCGTCAATGCTGTCAGGGGGGGTACCCAGAATTTTGCAGTTGCCGTTGCCGGAGGCGGCCGGGATGGGGTCGTCCTTCAGCGCCTTCTCGAGGCGCGTGGCCAGAGACAGGGGAGTCTGACCGCCGAACTGCACGATGATGCCCTCGGGTCGCTCAGCCTCGACGACGTTCAGCACATCCTCCACGGTGAGGGGCTCGAAGTACAGACGGTCCGAGGTGTCGTAATCCGTGGACACGGTCTCGGGGTTGCTGTTGAGCATGATGGTCTCGTACCCGGCATCCTTCAGCGCGAAGGCGGCGTGGCAGCAGCAGTAGTCGAACTCGATGCCCTGGCCGATGCGGTTGGGGCCGCCGCCAAGGATGAGAATTTTCTTCGCATCGGTGGGCGCCACCTCGTCGTTCCCGTCGTAGGTGGAGTACATGTACGGGGTCTCCGCCTCGAACTCCGCGGCGCACGTGTCGACGCGCTTCATGGACGCGCGCACATCGTGCCCGATGCGCGCCTTGCGCACCTCACCCTCCGTGATCTTGAGCGCGCGCGCAATCTGGATGTCGCTGAAACCGCGGCGCTTCACCTCCAGCCAGTCCTGCTTGTCCAGGTCGGACACGCCGGAGAGGCCCTTGAGCCAGTTCTCGGTCTGGAACAGGTCCTCCATCTGGCGAAGATACCACGGGTCGAAGTCCGTGAGCTTGCGGATCTCCTCCGCGGTCATGCCGGCCATGAACGCCTCGTGGATGGCGACGACGCGCGCGGGGCTCGGGACGGTGAGCGCCTTCTTCAGCGCCTCGGGGTCGGCGAGCATCTCGCCGTCCTTGGGGTTGAGTCCCCAGCCGTTCAGCCCAGTCTCCAGGGAGCGAAGCGCCTTGTTGAAGGACTCCTGCCACGTGCGGCCGATGGCCATCGCCTCGCCGACGGACTTCATCTGCGTCGTCAGGATGGGTTCGGACCCGGGGAACTTCTCGAACGCGAAGCGGGGGATCTTGGTGATGACGTAGTCGATGGAGGGCTCGAACGACGCCGGGGTCTTCAGGGTGATATCGTTGGGGATACCATCGAGCGTGCAGCCGACGGCGAGCTTGGCGGCCATCTTAGCGATGGGGAAGCCGGTCGCCTTGGAGGCGAGCGCGGAAGAGCGAGACACGCGGGGGTTCATCTCGATGATCATCAGCTCGCCGTCCGCGGGGTTCACAGCCATCTGGACGTTGGAGCCGCCGCACTCGACGCCAATCTCGCGGATGATGTCCACGGAGGCGTCACGCAGACGCTGGTACTCCTTGTCCGTGAGGGTTTGCGCGGGGGCGATGGTGATGGAATCGCCGGTGTGCACGCCCATGGGATCGAGGTTCTCGATGGAGCACACGATCACGACGTTGTCCGCGAGATCGCGCATCACCTCGAGCTCGTACTCCTTCCAGCCGAGCAGGGACTTCTCGACGAGCACCTGCGAGGTAGTGGACGCATTGAGGCCGCTGGTGATGATGGTCTTGTACTCCTCCATGTTGTATGCGATGCCACCGCCGGAACCGCCGAGGGTGAACGCGGGGCGGATGATGAGCGGGAACGAACCGATGTCGGCGGCGATTTGCACCGCCTCGTCCCAGTTGTTCGCCGTGCCAGAGGGGGGCGTCTTGAGCCCGATCTTCTCCATTGCCTCCTTGAAGAGCTGACGGTCCTCAGCCTTGTTGATGGCGTCGAGCTTGGCGCCGATGAGTTCGACGTCGTGCTTCTCCAGGGTGCCCGCCTCGGCGAGAGCCTTCGTGAGGTTGAGCGCGGTCTGGCCGCCCATGGTGGGCAGCAGCGCATCGGGCTTCTCCTTGATGATGATCTCCTCCACGGTTTCGGGGGTCATCGGACCGACGTACGTGCGGCTCGCGGTTTCGGGGTCCGTCATGATCGTCGCGGGGTTCGAGTTGAGGAGAATCACCTCGTATCCCTCCGCGCGGAGAGACTTGCAGGCCTGGGTGCCGGAGTAATCGAACTCGCACGCCTGGCCGATGACGATGGGACCGGCGCCCAGGATCATGATTTTCTTGATGTCGGTGCGCTTGTTGGAGTTGGTCGCTTGGTCCCACGCGCGGAACACGGGGGACTCCTCGTCGGGAGACGCGCGGGCGCGCGCGGGGACCGCCGAGCGCTTGGTGGCGCGAACGCGGCCGCGCTTAGCCTGGTGGAGCGCCCGCGCGGGGGCGCCCAGCGTGTTGGCGAGGGCGGAGGCAGACATGATGCGTCCGCTTTTTCACAGAGGGTAGTTGGAAAAAGCCCTGCTCGAAAGATCGGCGCAGGTCAGACGACACGTCAACTCTCGGATGGCGTGAGGGCGATACTCTCCCAACGCGTGCAAATGCGATGAGGTGAGTGGCAACGACGCTCCCCAGAGGACGGTCGCGCTTAAGGAACTGCTACCGCCGCCGTCGCGATCGCACTTTTTTTTGAAAGCGCAAAGAGCGGCGCCGGCGGCGACGAAAATCTTTGATTCAAACGTCGTTGCTTTTTTCTGTGACTGCAGACCATACAGTGACGTTTCGGTTAGTCGGCAACCCCAGCTGGGCAGTCGGTAAAAATATCCATCGAAGTTTGGTGCCGAACGAAGATGCCACTTTCGAGTCGGATCCGAAAAACGCGGAATGACCAATATCACTGCGAAGCTGCGAAAACAAACGTGTGCTTGCGATAGTAATACACCGCGCGACACGCGCGCTCACGCTCCACCCGACCCCCTCTCCCCCCCCGCGTCGAACGTCACCGACGATCGTCGTTCCCTCTTCCCCTCGACCGCGTCGAGGTCGTCCAGCTCTCTGTAATCCGGCACGTCCTCCGTCAGAGGCTTCCCGTCGCGCAGCACCAACCTGTCCAGCTGCGGGCGAGACAGCAGCTCGCTGTAGTGCCTGCCTCGAAACACGACGAGATCGGCGGGTCCGCCGACCGAGACCAGGCCGCTGTGCGCGTGGAGACCCATTATCTCGGCCGGACGCGCGGTGACGGCGAGCGGCCAGCGCGATATTGGCCTGTCGAGATGCCCGATGCGGCACGACTCGCGGAAGATCTCGAGCATGTCCAGGTCGCCGTACCCGTAAAACTGGTCGCGGGTGTTATCGCTCGCCAGGCACACCGGCACGCCGGAGTCGTCGAGCTCCTTCAGCGTTGTCACACCACGTCTGATGGGCGTGCGGATGCCGAGTTCGTCGCGGTTCTGCAACCACTGGTTCACGATCGGAAGCGACACGACGACGACTCCGGCACGCTTCGCGACGGCGACGATGCGCGCGAGCTCCGTCGGCGACTGCGCGGCGAGCGAGCAGCAATGTCCGCACACGATGCGACCTTTGAAGCCGCTGCGCATCGCAGCCTCGGAGATGTGCAGCAGGCCCTTGGACACCTCGTTGCCGTTCTCGTCGACGTGGAAGTCCAGGTCCAGCCCGCGCTCGCTGGCGAGTCGGAAGACGACGTCCAGCAGCGCGGGCATGTCGTCCCCGCACGTCGTGTACTCCTCGTCGGCGTACCCGCCGCGGTCCGTGCACGAAACCGCGGCGCCGAGGATCCCTCCGTGCGATTTGACGTTGTCCGCGAGCTCTTTGGCCGCGACCTCGTCCCGGAAAAACGAGAGGATGTTTAGCGATACGCCCTGGAGCTCCACCTTGCCCTTCCACTTCCCACGGAGCTCGTAAAACACCGGCCACGCGATGGCGCCCTGCTTTGGGCCGGACATGATGTGCGTGCGTATCGCGGACGTGCCGTGCGCGTACGCGGATCTCAAGCTGAATTCCATGCGTCGACGCACATCCTCGCGGTCCCAGTGCGTCTCATCCTTCGCGCACGAGTCGTCTGCCCCCGCGAGAGATCCAGATTCGTTCCTCGTGCGTTCGCACGTGTGCCCCTTGTCGATGTGGCAGTGGATATCGCTGAAGGTGGGCCAGCACATACCTCCGTCGACGTCGACCTGGCGGAAATTGCTCGCGCGAGCTTTACCAGCGGGGTCGATGGCGTAAATCCTTCCTTCGCGTATCTCGATATCCACCAAGCACAGACCGTCGCGGTCCGTCTCTAGCTCTTCCGACGCGCCTCGCGTGACACATCCCGGGACGCGGGCGTTGCGAAGCGTGAACGAGTCGGTCCCGTCCGTGGGGACGGAGGGAATCCATCGAGACCACAACGCGGAGTCCACGACCATCTCCTCGGTATCACCACGTCCGCTCCCCGTGTTGGATCGCGGACGAGCGCGTCGCTTTGTGCGGGGCGAGGAGTGCCGCGCCAAATGGATACGCACGCAAACGTGCTTAGGTGGCGAGAAAATGCGTTTCGGCGAGTCGAGCCGAGTTCTTGGGTTATAGACGGACACCAAAAGGGCCTGAATTCGGAGATCCTTTCCCGGCAAAACACTTCCACGAAAAGGTGCAGATCATCGAGCGAGCGATTTTATCAAACTTCACCTCTGGAAGTCTGTCCGTGCGTTGGATTGTTTGCTGTCGACTTTGAGCACCCTCTCACACCACGGTTAGCGTCGCTGCTGCAGGGAAAGCGTGAGAGCGTGGTAGGCGCGGCGAAAAGCAGATGGCAGTCGGCGAGGGTACCGTGTACGTGCTGACGCAAACGGTAAGCGACCCGATGAATCAGACGCGGATGTTCTCTCCCGACCGCAGCGAAAGAAACGTTTTAGGGTTGACGGTTGGATCTCGTCGCTCACACACACTCCCAACTCTCCCCGCAGGACTTCGTGTTGTTGACCCTCCTCGCAGTCGTTTGCATATACGTGCTTCCCAAGCGTGTATATCGCTGGATGCGAAGCAAACCTGTGGAAGGCAAGGCCGGGAAGGATGCGTAACCCGGGAGCAGCGCAGTAATCTTATTAAGCAATCTGCGTGCTCGCTTGAAAATGGTGGCAGACTCCGCTTGCGCAAGTCTGCGCGATGTCGGCGTGCAGAACCTCGAAAAACGGCTCGGACCGTTGTTCGAGTACCTACGTATGCGATGCGAGCGAGATGCCGAGAACGAGGACGACAGCGATGTCATACACGCCGTCGTGTCGTGCGGGCGGGAAGCGCTGGAAGCGGCGCGCGGCGGGTTGCACGACGCGAAGGCGCTCGTGTTTGACGCGTTCTTCTTCGCGTGGGTGTCGCATATGCCGTCCATCGGAGTGACTCCCGGTGATCCCTTCGCTGCTCGCAGCTTGTGGAGACTCTCGCTCAAGCAGTTCGAAGCCGCGGTGCTAGAGCTGAACCTCGGACGCGAGCTTCGAGATACGCTACGCCGAGTGCCAGCCGCCGCGTCGCGAAAAATCATCGCTCTCCTCGACGACTCGTTATTCTCTTGCGACGACGAAGCGAGTGACGACTACGAGGGTTTATCTCGACGGGCAGAGACCGAGATAGACGAACGTGTATCGTTGAAGAGCGAAGATGCAGGACCGTCGTCGCGTGAAGCGGCGCATGGTATTGATTTCCTGCTGGAATCTGTTCGGCAAGCCACCCGAGACGACCTTTTCACTTGTGCGAAACTCGCCGGAACGACGTTGTTGTGTTCAGAGCGGTACCAAGAATCGCGGGAGAAACGTCGATCAGAAGCCAGCGATACGAACAATGCCGAGCGAGAAATTATCGCTGTGCTGAATCGAATCCGAGGGGATACTGATGCCGCATCAAAACGAGATGCCGGGGCCTTGGCCGTGGAACTCGTACATCTGCTGCTCACTTCTCCGGAGACGACGCTCAATCGCCTCGCGCGCGTTGCCAGCACGAACCCCTCGCAGGCGTCTTTGCTGCTATCCGCGTTCTCTGCGCAACCGGGTATCGTGAGGATGCAGATGGGTCCACACGAGCCCCCGCGTATGTTGATGGAGATCGCATGCTTGCTCCACAAGCCACCCGCAGAGCTCAAAGGTTTCCACGCGCTCGAGGGATTAAAAACGCTCATCGAAGCTTTGTGTCAGCCGCGAGAGGCGTTGTCTGACGCCAACGACGACGGCAAGCGTTTCGGAAAACGGCGTCTGGCGCTTCCATCCCGCGCACAGCTCGATCATAGGCATGTCTTACTGTTCATAGTTATGCCAGCGCTATCTCTGACGGTCAACGAGACGGATTCAGATTTTGAATTTTGGGCTTTGCGAATACTTCAGACACTGCTCACCGGGTTTGACGGGGACGAGACAGGAAATGCCGAAACACCAATCGTATGTTCGCCAAGCGGCACAAGGCTGCTTCGAGCCACGTATCCTGGTAGTATGCTTCTTGCTTTGGCGTCGCGGATTGATTCTCGGTCAGGAAGTGTTGTTGAAAGGACCCGTGAACTTGCGGCGCGCCTGCTGCGGTGCTGTGTGACTGCGTTGAACTCTAGCAACCTTGACGGAGAAGAAGACGTCTCGACGCTCGAATCACTCGCACACGCTGATGCTGAAGCTGCCACGCGACTGACTTGGCACACGCGAATGCTCATGGAGATATTGATGCGTCGAGTCCGTGAGATTCATCCGTCTCCGGCACGAAGTCCACCTGCAGCTCCCTCTCTTGGACCCAAGGATGACGTCAGCGCAGTGGCTTCGGCGTTGTCTGACATGATCCTTTTGTGCGCAACTCAGTTTTTGCGCGGCGACGATATGATGGACCTAATTCACGGAATCCGAAGTGCCGACGGTAATCTCAAAGATATCATTGAACGTGTTCGGGATTGTTCGGGGTCTTCGTTACAGCTTCGCCGAGCGTTGCTCGAAGCTTGCGCGACTATACTGCCACGACTGACGGCGAGAGAGTTCGATGTTGTCCTTAGAGAAGCGTTGCCGCGTTTGTTGGGCTTTGTTCAGGGAGCGCCAGAAGGAGATCAGGGGTCTTGCGGGCCTCTCGTGGTAGACTTCTTGACGCGAGTGGCACTAATGCAGATGGAATCTTCCGGTTCGAACCGAGACATCGAAACAGTGTCGAGGCAGCTAGCCAGCGCTGCGACGAGGGACAGTGACGCGTCGGCGATAAACAGAGAGCATCACACAGACGTCGATTTTTTAGCTACCACGTTTCACAACTTAACGTGCGTGAGCGTGGTCTTATCGCAGATGACAACTCATCCGAGCGAGAAGACGAAAGACATCTTACTAAATGTCGCTTTGGAGCTGGCTGGAAAGTTGTGTGACAACGAGAGAATGGTCTCTGAGGTGGCGCAATTATTCGAATCTTGCCCGGACGAGAGGTGTAAGCAGCACGTTTTGGCGGTGTGCAACACAAAGGGAGGGCGGAACACAACCATAGAAAGTAAATAGCATAGACGCATTTCGAGACGCGTGACTTAGACATTACAGTTGTAAATGACATACAAGCCCTTTTTCTACAAGTTGGGAACACGGTGAGGCTCAGGAATGAACGCCTTGATACGAGCAAGACGACCGACGACCAAAGTTTTTGATTCGATGGGGACCTCGTTATCACTCAACGTCATGATATCAACCCTGACGGCACGCCATTCTGCAGGAGAGAAGAACTGCCGGTGACGCTGAACCGATTGATACAGCGTGTTCAACGCATACAAGAGCATGCCGCTGGCAAAGCTCTGGTCGCGGCTGTACTGCAGTTCTGTCAGAGCGCGCTCAGCCTCACAAAGTAACATGCGCATATCCTCGCGGTTTTGAGTGCGACGTCGATGCGTGCGTATGCCTGTGGATCGTTAACGTTAAGAAGAAGTCAGAAAGATTCAATCTTGAGAGCGCATACGAAATAACTTACCGAGAGAAGTGGATCCCACTGAACCCGATAACATTACGGCAATGAGAGCCGGCATGCCAGCCATTATCGAGAAGTTGAGTCTATTCGCGCGCATGATCTGGTCCATTTGCAACAGCGCACTCTCCATGTCAACCTTCATCACCTGCGTCTGAATGAGAAGTAGTTGCATCAAGTCTCCCTGCGACAAAAGAATGGAAGAGTCAGTAAAACATTCAAACACTCTACGCCTTGTGTTTCGTACTTACCCCTAACATGTTCTGCAAAGGGCTCTTCAGTTCCTCTTCTACGCGCGCGGTCACAAGCTCAAAAGGGTCAGGCGGTACGACCACGCCTTGCTCCGTCGTGCCTCCAGCAACTGCACGGTACGCACGATAGAGTGGGGCGCTGTATCCGGGTTTTGTCGCTTGAGCAGTGTACTGGGTAAGCATTCTATCCAGAGAGGCTTTCGATTCCTGTTTAGCGAATGAGGTATGCGGTCAGCTAAAAAGCACAAGTTATCATGAAGCTTCTGTGGTGACGTACCTCTAGTTGCTGTAAGCCAACCACGTCCGTGTTCTGATCGAACGCGCGAGAAAGTTCGGATTTAATTTCCCTGCGAATGAAATTCAAAGCGTGGTTAGTGATTTACTCGTGCGAGATGCATTCGATCAGCGCGTTCGCTTCGATTTGAATTATTCTGTACTTACTTCCAGGGCGTCGCTGCATGCGTATTCCAGAATCGCACAAGTGCTGACCAAATGCTCTGCATCAAATTATCAAGGTCACTTGAGCCACACAGTCTGCTGTGCCGTATGGCGTAAAACGACATCGATCCGATAGCTGATGAGAGCGCTGAGTAGATGACCCATCGGCGCTGCCATTTCAGTGGCTTTTCGTTCGCCAGAATCACTGCTTTCGCCTTGGCCGAGGCTCGACTGCCTTCCACTTCCAGGGCGTGCACAAGTTTCCAAATGTCTTCGATTTCTTCAGGCACTGATTCCCCGTTCGATGAACTTCGTGAATGCGACTTTGCTTTGACGTGGGCCAGCCCGTTGTGTGTTTTCTCTGCTCCAAGCGGTGACGGTCTCGGAGTGAACTCGGTGTTGACGGCTTTACTTAACGGGCTCTGCGCCATTTTCGGAGAGGTTATTTGACCCGAAGTGTTCTTCGTTGACTTCGAGGTGCTTACATCCTGCAGCGTCCCCATCAAACCGTGAAGCTCTTCGTGCAACAGCGATCGAAGGTGCTCGGAGTCCATGTTTGCGTTTCCCCACGCCGTGGCGACGATTCCCGCGTGCCTGTGCACTTCGCCAACGGCGGATGCTAGGCTAAACTGCATCGCAGAAAGCGCTCGTACCTTCTCGTCGACGTGAAGGTGTGGTGATCTCGACATAGATGTGAGCTCCTGATACAGCTTCTTCGATGAACGAGCAGAAATCGTCGACGAACAAGCCGAGAACACGACTCTCAAACCATGAAATAGGTCTCCCAAAAAGTGACGAGGCCCGGTTTGAAGCAGCAAGAACCACCACAAACTCCGCGGACTGTCATGCAGCTTCGTCTCCCAGAATCCAAGCGATATGGTGACGTTGTGTAGGTCATTTAGAAGCTCTCGAGAAGCGGCCTGTCGGGAGCGGGAAGGTGGATCTACTGGTGAGTAAACAGCGCAACCTCGGGATATTACTAAATCGAAAACAAGTCCATCGGAAGAGGCAACGCACCTGGGCAATCTCGAGGGCAACCTGCGCGGCTCGTGCGAGTTCAGCCTCCTGTTTCTGTTTCTCTTTTGCGTCCTTATCTAGCGTCAAGCCCGCCACCGCGTGGGTCTCTTTGAGCCACAGCTTCGTAGGTCCAACCCTGCCGTCCCTGTCGAAGAACACCGGCAGAGTCGGCTTCGAGCTCGTCCTAGACATCGAGCTTGCCCTCGACAGAGGCGCGGGCGGTTGCGGTGAGGCCAGACCCCACAGGTCACCAAGCCATGTCGGCAAGCCCTTCAGCGTATCATCGCCATCTTTAGACTGCATCCCACAAACCACGGCAACACGGCTCGAAGCCCTTGCGTTGCCGCGCGCGAGTAGCGATGGCTGCGAGCCGCGAGTGACGCGGATGCTTTTTCCGCGTTTGGCGTTTTTGATTAATTTTTTTTCGAGCTTTTGCTTTTTCAGGGGAGCGAGTTTTTGTTTCGAGCGGTACTCGTAGAGTGATTACAAAACCATCTTGTCATTTCAACGCGTGCTACAAACCGACTGACTCTCTTTTGGCGTTTACTTCGTGCAGATAAGGGATGGCTCCATCTCGGCGGGAGCTTCGTAACCCATGAGGTTGATGTACGTGGCCGTGACGTTCGCGAGGCCGGCCTTGGGGAGGTCGTCGCGGAACTTAATGTTGGGCGGGAGCGCGGGGCCTCCGATGGCAACCGGGACGGGCGCGAGAGTATGCGAGGTGAGCTGCAGAGGGGTTGTGCCGTCCTCGGCCATGAGCACTCCGCCCTTCTTGTTGCGCTGAACCATATCATCCGCATTTCCGTGGTCGGCAGTGACCAGGTACATTCCGCCGAGCTCGTCCACGAGGTCGAGGAGTTCCTTCACGCACTGGTCACACTCCTCGCACGCAGCAATAGTGGCGGCGAGGTCACCGGTGTGACCAACCATGTCCGGGTTGGCGTAGTTGACGCGCACCACGTCGTACTTACCGCTCTTCAGAGCCTCCTTGCCCGCGGCAGTGATCTCGCGAGCCTTCATCAAGGGCGCCTGGTTGAAAGGCACGTTGTCGCTGGGAATCTCGACGTACGTCTCGAGGCTCTCATTGAAGTAACCGGAGCGGTTGCCATTCCAAAAGAAGGTGACGTGACCGAACTTTTGCGTCTCGCTGCACGCGAACGTCTTGAGACCGTTAGCAGCAAGCACTTCGCCCGAGGTGCGCTCGATGAGGGGAGGGGGTACCAAGTAGTTGGCGGGAAGCTTGAGATCGCCGTCGTACTGCATCAGACCGACGAATTTGACCTTGGGGAATCTGACGCGGTCGAAGCTGTTGAAGTCGGCGTACTCGAACGCCTTCGAAATCTCAACCACGCGGTCCGCGCGGAAGTTGGCAATGACGACCGCGTCGTTGTCCTCGACGGTGCCCACAGCCTTGCCCGCCTCGTCGACGATCACGAAAGGCTCGATGTACTGATCGCTGTCACCACCCTCCTTGAGCTTTTTGAGCGCCTCGACGGGGTCGGTGAACTTGTTGGGCGCATCGCCAAGGACGTGCGCCTTCCAGCCCCTCTCGACCATCGGCCAGTCGGCCTCGTAGCGATCCATGGTGACCTTCATGCGGCCGCCGCCGGAGGCGACCCTCGCGTCGCAGCCCTCGAGCTTGGCGAGATCAGCGACGAGCGTGGCCATATATTCGTGGCAGCTGTTATCCGGGACATCGCGGCCGTCGGTTAGGACGTGAACACGCAACTTCTTGCAACCGTCCGCAACCGCACCGTTCATGATGCCCTTGAGCTGATCGTAGCGAGAGTGCACGCCACCGGAGCTGAGCAGGGTGATGATGTGCAGCGTATTGGACGAGAAAGCGGGCTTGATGTACTGCCAGCCGGCGTCGTTGAAAATGGACTTCTTCTCGATGGCGATGTCGACGAGGGAGGCGCCCTGCGCGATAATCTTGCCGGCGCCGAGAGCGTTGTGACCGACCTGCAAAGGGAGGAGAGGACAGATCAGAAAAAGCACATTGCAGAGAAAGCACACTTCGGGGAAATCCTCTCGTCTCGGAACGCCCCGAGCGCGGATCGAACACACGCGTGAGGGGACAGAGCTGGTGATATTGGGAGACCTACCTCGCTGTTACCCATATCTTGGTCAGTGGGAAGACCGACCGCGGGTCCGTGGGCGAGGACGGAACGGTAGTAGTCCGCACCCTTCGCGGCGAGCGCGTCCATGGTGGGGGACTTCGACGAATGGCAAGCGTTGTACTCATCTTTGATGGGGTTCTCGCCCCATCCGTCCAAGATGCACACGAGGACGGGCTTCTTCTGGGGGATCACGGGGTGGGGTTTGAGATCCATCGCGGCTTGCGTGCGAAAATGCTCTGACTGAGTACTCGTGTGGACCGCGGGCTCGGACCGCGCGCGGGGGGAATGGATAGACCGATCGCCGCAAAAAGGTAAAGGTACTTTTTTAGCGGCGCCGGCGACGAGGGCAGTCTGGTATCTGGCGCCGACGACA
>Ga0181559_10003436_pt1 | contig 15561 bp, 13 predicted proteins | sample 011ome_21_FD_133752 | JGI IMG/M metagenome (GOLD analysis project Ga0181559, IMG submission 133752) | Coastal salt marsh microbial communities from the Groves Creek Marsh, Skidaway Island, Georgia - 011508AT metaG (megahit assembly) | ecosystem: Environmental > Aquatic > Marine > Intertidal...
ATATATTCACCCCGGAGATGCCCGGGATGCGCTCGATCCGCTCCTGCACGACATCCTCGAGGAAGTCGCCATAGGTGATCATGTCGCGCTCATTGCCCTCAGCGCGGGTCAGGATAAACCAGGAAATCGCATTGTCGTCCGTGCCCGAGGTGCGCAGGGTCGGCTCGTCGGCTTCTTCGGGATAGCCGCTCACCCGGTCGAGGCGGTTCGCCACCAGCAGCAGGGCGCGGTCCATGTTCTGGCTTGGGCTGAACTCCAGCGTGATATCCGAACGCCCGGTGCGCGCCCGGCTTTCGATCCGGCGAACGCCTTCGAGACCCTTGAGAACCTCTTCCTGGCGATTGACGATCTCCCGTTCGACCTCCAGTGGCGAGGCACCCGGCCAGAACGTGTCCACAATGATGACGGGCTGGCGCACATCCGGGGTCATCTGGATCGGGATACGTGTCAGGGCAACATAACCGAACATGATCACCATGATCACGACCGCGATAACGGCGATCGGGCGCTGGATGGCGAAGGAAATCAAATTCATGGCTCGCTAGCCCCGCTCGCGGCCATTCGGCGCCGCGTTCTCCGGGTTCAGAATGATCAGGCGTTGGCCGGGGCGGAGCTGCTCGTTGCCGCGGACAACGACCATGTCGCCCGGCTTCAGGCCGCTGCGCACGACGAAGCGGTTCCCGGTTCCGTCTCCGACCGTGACGGGCGTTGGCTGGGCGGTGCCGTCGCGCGCGACAAAGACCGTCATGCTCCCGGCGCGTTCGATGATGGCATCCTTGGACACGGTCACGGCGGTGCGTGCGTCTCCTACCGGGATCAGCACCGTGACGCTCTGATTGTCGGCCAGTGCTGTCGAGATACTCGAAGTGTCGGGCACGAAGCGGACCGGACGCGTTCTGGTGCGCGGGTTCTCGCTCGGCACGATGGCCCGGAGCTTGGCGGTGGTCCGGGTGCCATTGTCGAGGCGCACACCCACCACCGTATTCTCGGTCAGCCCGGACAGGCGGTTTGCGGGAACATCGGCTTCAATGTCCAGAGCCGTGTCATTGATGATGGTTGCGACCGGCGTACCGACATTCAGATAGGCGCCCACTTCGGTGTGGGTTTCGCTGACAACGCCGGGGAAGGGCGCCTCGATGCTTGCGTCGGAAAGGTCACGTTCGGCGCGTTTGAGCTGATTTTCGGCCTGTGCCAGTTGCGCACGGGTAACCGCGACCCGGCCGGACTGCAGGGCCACTTCCTGCACGGCATCCTCATAGCGGGCCTGGGAGAAGGCGGCCGACTGGCGGATGCCCTCCAGCCGCTTCAGGTCGTTCCGGGCCTTGGCAAGATCCGCGCGGGACGTGGAAAGCTGGGCTGTCTGCTGGGTCACGGCGGAGGCGTAACGGTCCCGTTCGAGCTCCAGACGCTCGCGATCGAGAACAGCCAGCAGGCTGCCGCGTTCCACCCGGTCCCCCACATCGACATGCATTTCCAGGACGGCGCCGCCGATGCGTGCCGCGATCGGTCCGGCCTCACGGGCGACAAATCGGCCGATCACCGGCGTGGTCTGCCCGATGGTCTCTTCGATGACCGCATCGAGAAACACATTGGCCGGCGGGCCGGTGGGTCGGCCACCGGGGCCCGCGCCGCCCGAGAAGAAGGCGCGCAGTTCCGAGCCGTCCAGAGAGCCGTTCTTGTCGGTGTCGATGGTCTCGAAGTTCGCCGCAACGGGGCCGCCCGCCTCGTCTTTCTCAAGCGTCCCGTTGCCGTTTGCATCCAGCGCCTTGGCTTGCGGGGCAAGTTCGGCCGGCGGACCGGAAGCGGCCTGCGGTGTTGGCGCAGATGCACCGGTGAAGAAGGCCCGAATTTCGGCCCCGTCGAGCGACCCGTTCTCGTCGCTGTCGATCGTGTCGAAATTTGCCGCCAGGGGCCCGCGTGCTTCGTCTTTCTCGAGTGTTCCGTTGCCGTTTGTGTCGAGCGGCTTTGCCCGGTCCGACAATGCAACCGATTGGGCTCCCGCGGAAGACACCGCAAGGGTGAACGTAAACACACTCAAGGTTGCGCATAGCGCCACGCAAACACCAACACGACCAATCACTTGAAAACCCAGCACGCCTTGTCTCCTGCCTCACTCACGAGGATTGTCAGAACGAATTCGTCACGATGGGAGAACACGCCCAAATGAAATACCTGTCAATCAGTATACGCCCGTATCCTGCTCTGGTTGGCTCACGAATTCGCCATATGACACGGCCTTAGTGTCGCAGGGGGAAACGTCTGTGTAGATCGGGGGGGTGCCGTTATATTGGCTCGATAGAGCCGCGACCACCTGAAGGGCATTATGACCACCCGTTTCTACTTTCACCCGGTCTGTATCGAACACGAGCCTTCGCCCCAGCATCCGGAATCCCCGGACCGTCTGCGTACGATCTCGCATGTTCTGGCGGCCGATGAATTCGACGCGCTGGACCGCCGCACACCGTCCGAGGCGCAGAAATCACAGATTGCGCGCGCCCATCCCGAATCCTATGTGGAACGGGTCTTCGCGATGATCCCCGAAACAGGCTATGCGCGGATTGATGCGGATACGATCGTGTCCCCGAAATCGGGTGAGGCGGCCCTGCGGGCGGCCGGCGCGATGATCGATGCGGTCGATGCGGTCATGACCGGTGAAGCCGATAACGCATTCTGCGCCATCCGGCCCCCGGGTCATCATGCCGAGCCGGAACAGGGGATGGGGTTCTGCCTGTTCAACAATGTCGTCATCGGTGCCGAACACGCGCGAGCGGCCCATGGCGCCGAGCGCATCGCGGTGATGGATTTCGACGTGCATCATGGCAACGGGACCCAGGCGATGTTCTGGAACGAGCCGGATATGTTCTACGCCTCGACCCATCAATGGCCGCTCTATCCGGGCACGGGTGACCGTTCGGAAACCGGCGCGCACGGCAATATCGTGAATGCGCCGCTCTGGGCCGGCGCGGGTTCGGAAGATTTCCGGGCCGCCATGCGCGATGTGGTCCTGCCGGCGATGGATGACTTTGCACCGGACCTGGTGATGATTTCCGCGGGTTTTGATGCCCACCGGCGCGATCCGCTGGCGCAACTGGAACTAGATACGGAGGATTTTGTCTGGGCATCGGATGCACTTCGCGAGATTGCCGGGAAAAAGAGCTCAGGACGCCTTATTTCCACCCTGGAAGGTGGCTATGACCTGCAGGCGCTCGGCGAATCGACAGCGGCCCATGTCCGGGCTCTGATGGACTGAACCGCGGCGCGCCAGCCGGTTTGACGGCGGGTTCCCTCATGACGGCACGCGCGGCATACTGCGGCAGAGACGACTTTCGCAAGGACTGAACGATGGGTGATGACGCGACAGAAGTAGAAATTCCCTCCGATATCGCAAAACTTTCATTCGAGGATGCGCTCGCGCAGCTCGAGGTTATCGTTCGCAACCTGGAAGGCGGCGACAGCGCGCTGGATGATGCGATCGCGGCTTATGAGCGGGGGGCGGCCCTGAAGCGTCATTGCGAGAGCAAGTTGCGCCAGGCCCAGGCCCGGGTCGAGAAAATCTCTCTGGGTGCGGATGGTAATCCGCAGACCTCATCTGCCGAGGCCGGATAGAAGGCGTACGAACCCGATCCATGTCCCCGTCAACTGTGACAACAGACCCGCTGGCCCCCGACGCCATGTCTGCGCAAGCCTATGGCGCCGAACTGGGGCGGGTGGCGGCCGAGTTCGAGGCGTCTCTCGAAATCCTGCTGCGTCATGGTGAGGCGGATGTGCCGCGGCTATGGACGGCCATGCGCTATGCCGCACTGGCCGGGGGCAAGCGGCTGCGTCCGTTTCTTGTCGTGACCTGTTCGGATGTCTGCGGCGGCGACCGGGACGCTGCGCTGCGCGTCGCGGCGGCGGTCGAGATGATGCACACCTACTCCCTGGTACATGACGATCTTCCCGCCATGGATGATGACGATCTGCGCCGCGGGCTTCCCACCCTCCACAAGCAGTTCGATGAAGCGACGGCGATCCTGGCCGGGGACGCGCTTCTGACCATGGCCTTTGAGGTCCTTGCCGACCCGGCGACCCATGAGAACGGGCATATCCGCTCGGAACTGGTGCTTGGTCTTGCCCGGGCCGGCGGCCCGCGGGGTATGGCCGGGGGACAGATGCTGGATCTCGAGGCTGAAACACGGCCCGATCCGGGGCCAGACGCGGTGAACCGCCTGGAATCCATGAAAACCGGCGCCTTGTTTGCATGGTCTTGCGAAGCCGGCGCCGTGGTCGCCGGAGCAAGCGCGGACGAGCGTGAGAGCCTGCGCGCCTTCGGTGCGGAATTCGGCCTGGCGTTTCAGATCACCGATGACATTCTCGATGAAACGGGCGACGTCGAGGTTGCTGGCAAGGCTGTCGGTAAGGACAGCGAGCGGGGCAAAGCCACGCTGGTCTCCCTGCTGGGACTTGAGGGCGCGCGGGATGCGGCACTGGAACACGCCCAAAAAGCTGTCGAAAACCTTGATTTATTTGGCCCAAAGGCTGATCTATTGCGATCTTCGGCGGCACAGTTGATCGACCGCCGCGTATGATTGTATTCAAATTCTGGGCGGGACCGTTTCCCGGCGGGCGATACCTTGAGCGATAACGAAAGCAAGACACCTCTTCTCGACACCGTTCGCGTGCCTGCGGATATGCGTGACTTCTCGGCCGAGCAGCTCAGGCAGCTCGCCGATGAACTGCGCAGCGAGACCATCGATGCCGTCTCCATCACCGGCGGCCATCTTGGTGCGGGCCTGGGCGTGGTCGAACTGACGGTCGCCCTGCACCATGTGTTCGAGACCCCGCGGGACCGTCTGATCTGGGATGTCAGCCATCAGTGCTATCCCCACAAGATCCTGACCGACCGCCGCGACCGGATCCGGACCCTGCGCCAGGGCGGCGGCTTGTCGGGTTTCACTCGCCGTGTCGAGAGCGAGTACGACCCCTTCGGGGCGGCCCACAGCTCGACCTCCATATCGGCGGGTCTGGGCATGTCGGTCGCGCGCGATCTGGCGGGCGACGACAACAATGTCGTCTGCGTCATCGGCGACGGGTCCATGAGCGCCGGGATGGCCTATGAAGCCATGAACAATGCCGGGTCGATGGACAGCCAGCTGGTTGTGGTCCTGAACGACAACGACATGTCCATTGCGCCGGCGGTCGGCGCCATGAGTGCCTATCTCTCGCGGCTGATCTCGTCGAAGAGCTATCGCTCCCTGCGACAGATCGCCAAGGATATGGCGCACAAGTTCCCGAAAAGCTTTGAGGAGGCCGCGCGGCGCGCCGAGGAGCATGCGCGCGGTTTCGTGACGGGCGGAACCCTGTTCGAGGAACTGGGCTTCTATTACATCGGCCCCATCGACGGTCACAACATCGACCATCTGCTGCCGGTTCTGAAGAACGTCCGCGACAGCAAGCAGAACGCGCCGGTCCTCGTTCACGTGGTGACGCAGAAGGGCAAGGGCTTCGAATCCGACAAGGGCTCGGACGAGAAATACCATGCGGTCTCGAAATTCGATGTGGTCACCGGCACCCAGGTGAAGGCGAAATCGAACGCGCCGAGCTACACCAAGGTCTTCGCCCAGAGCCTCGTCAGGGAAGCCGAACAGGACGAGAAAATCGTCGCGATTACCGCAGCCATGCCCTCGGGCACCGGGCTGGATATCTTCGGAGATGTGTTTCCCGACCGCTGCTTCGATGTCGGGATCGCCGAACAGCACGGCGTGACCTTTGCGGCCGGGCTGGCGTCGGAAGGCTTCAAGCCCTTCACGGCGATCTACTCGACTTTCCTGCAGCGCGGCTACGATCAGGTGGTCCACGATGTTGCGATCCAGAGCCTGCCGGTGCGCTTTGCCATTGACCGTGCCGGTCTGGTTGGCGCCGATGGAGCAACCCATCACGGGTCCTTCGATGTGGCCTATCTCGGCTGCCTGCCGGGCTTTGTTCTGATGGCCGCGGCTGACGAGGCCGAGCTCGTTAATATGGTGGCCACGGCCGCTCAGATCGATGACCGCCCATCGGCCTTCCGCTATCCGCGGGGCGAGGGTGTCGGGGTCGAAATGCCCGAGCGCGGGGTTCCGCTGGAGATCGGCCGGGGCCGCGTCTTGCGCGAGGGCACCACGGTGGCCCTGCTGTCATACGGCGCGCGGTTGCAGGAATGTCTGCGGGCCGCTGAAGACCTCGCCGCCCACGGCCTGAGCGCGACCGTCGCAGATGCGCGCTTTGCCAAGCCCCTCGATACAGATCTGGTGCACCGCCTCGCGCGCGAGCATGAGGTTCTGATCACGATCGAGGAAGGTTCCATCGGTGGGTTTGCCACCCAGGTCATGACCGAGCTGGCGAATGCGGGCCTGCTGGATGGCGGTCTGAAATTCCGGCCCATGACCCTGCCGGATATCTTCATCGACCACGAAAAGCCTGAAGTGCAGTACGAACAGGCGGGTCTGACCGCGCCTGGTATCGTGTCCACCGTTCTCGGGGTGCTTGGCCGGGCGGCGGACGCGACGAACGTACGCGCCTGACAGGGCTTTGTTGCGGCCCGGTGACGGGCGTTTCACGCCGTTTCTCGGCCAATCTGGTTCTTGGCAGTACCCGAAGATAAACGAACCTCAACTGGAAAACGGCCACCGGCTGTATTTGGTGCTCTCTTGCCTATCTGGTCGTTGCGAGATTCGAGGAGGGTTTATCGGGCCCTGCCGTGAGGGCATCCGGCTCCAGGCGTGTTGCCGAGGCGAGTGCCGCGTAGCGTCGGCTTGCGCGGTCGAGATGCCGGGCGGCCAGCTTGAGGTCCTCGAGCGCGTCGAGCGCGTGCTCGGCCTGATCGGCTGCAAGACTTCCTTCGGATGCCGCCAGAAGAATCCCGGTTTTCGTGCTCTGGTAGGACGCCTCGAAGCTTTCGTCATCCGGTGGCGTGAGTGTCGGGTCGGCAAAGGCCTGGGCTGCGCCACGGCATTGGTCACGCAGAAGCGCGATACAGGCGTTGACCTCTCCGAAATGCGGTTGCGGCAGATGCGCGGTCCGCTGCCGCGCGCGGGCGATCTCCGGTCCCAGATCTGCGAGCTCGGAGAAATGCCAGATCGCCCGGATCGGATGCGCCAGCGCGCCGGCGGCGATGGCGGGCGTTCGTGTCATACCCAAATCCTGGACATAGCGGGTGATGTCCCCACCCAGCTTTGCAACGACTTCACTGCGGCGCGCCAGCCGCTCGGGCCGTGGCGCCTCGTCTTCGAGCGCGGCGGTGGAGATGGCGAGAGCGATATCGGCAACGCGTCTGAGTTCCAGCAGAATGGCATTCACCGCAAGCAGCGGCATGCCCAGGCTGTTCTTGTCGAGATGCCGTGGCCGGCTTTCGTTCTCCTCTTCACTCACAAATTGTCCGGAAAGCCATGTTTCCAGGCGGCTTGCCAATGGCCACATCAGCACAACGCCCAGCACATTGAAGACGGAATGGAACAGCGCCAGCGTGACCGCCGGGCCGGTGGCAACGGCGAGCGTCGTTTCGAGAAAACTCACGATCAGCAGAAGAACGGGCAGCAGCACAATCGCCACCACGCCGGTCAGGACGTTAAACGCCACGTGACTGACCGCGACACGTTTCGCATTCGCCGTTGCGCCAAGGACGGCCAGCAGGGCGGTTGTCGTTGTGCCCATATTGGCGCCGATCACCAGCGCCGCACCGGATTCGATCGTCAGGACGCCGCCCACCGTTGCGGTCAGCGCGATTGCCATAACCGCGCTCGAGGACTGAACCAGTGATGTCAGGATAAAGCCAATGACGACCAGAATGGCGATATCGAACGGCCCGTCCGCCAGATACATGGTCGGATCGACCGCTTCGCCAAGCCCGGCGAAGGCAGATTTGAGTGTTGCGATTCCCAGAAAGAACAGTCCGAAACCGGCCAGCGCCTCTCCGATGGCGCCGCGCCGTCCCGATGTATCGGTGAGGGTGGTGAACATTCCGATCCCCAGCAAGGGGAGCGCGAAAAGCTCGATCTTTATGTCAAAGCCCACAATGGCGACGATCCAGCCGGTCATGGTCGTGCCGATATTGCTGCCGAACACGACCCACATCGCCTGACACAGGATCAGAACGCCGGCATTGACGAAGCCGATCGCCGCAACCGTGACCGCGCTGGAGGATTGCACGATACCGGTGATCAGGATGCCGGATGCAAGCCCGCGCAGATGGGTGCGCGTCCGGCGCGCGAGGAACTCGCGCAGCATTTCTCCGGCTGCGACCTTGAGACCTTCGGTCATCAAGCGCATGCCGAGCAGAAATAGCCCGATACCACCGATGGTCGTCCCGATCAGGAACAGGTTCACCGCAACCTCTGCCGGTGTTGAGGAAATGCCGCATGAAAGCATCGGGGTCCGGTGCCGCTGAAACTTTCCCGGATGGAAGAGGGGCGGGACCTTGTTCGCTCTACCAGAGGCTTGCCGATGCAGATGCGCGGTTCGATCTGAACCGCTGCTGCGCTACCAGCCCATGGTGCCCGGCGCGCCCTTGAAGGGGCCGACCACCTTCGAGGTGATCCAGCCGCCATAGAAATCGCCGTCCTGGGCGGCGACCTGTTCATCGCCCACCCAGCAGGCATCCACTTTGGATGCGTAGAAGGCGATGTGATCGCGAATCGCGGCAAAGGCGGGCGTGGGCGTCGGATAGCTCCACCCGGCGCGTTCGGATGTCTGACCATCCAGGGACAGGCTCCAGTACCGTGCCACGCCCTTGAACTCGCAGAAGGATTGCCCGCCAATCTCGATCAGCGCGTCATCGCGGATGTCCGCGCGCGGGATGTAATAGACGGGCGGGTGGCTGGTCTCCAGCACGCGAAAACCGTTCATGGTGTCCGCGACGGTTTCCCCGGCGAAGTCCACACGCAGGCGTTCACGGACGTTCTCCAGCCGGGGCGGGCGGGGATAGTCCCAGACGGATTCCTGTCCGGGCCCGGGGGTGAAGGGTGTTGTCGGTCGGGGCATCTCAGGTCCTTCCGGTGTTCCGGTTTCGGCGGCAGCGCTGGGAACAGTGACGCACCGCGTCCCAGCAGTCGGCCCATTTCTTTCGCCAGGTGAAGGGACGTCCGCAGGTGACGCAGATCTTGGATGGCAGGTCTGATTTACGGGTCAAGACAAGGCCCCCGCAAGCAGGGCGGCGACGACCACCGTCGTCAGAGGCACGCGCAGTTTCGGATACCAGGCCGGGGCCTGTCCGGCGCTAACGGCGCGTAAATCAATAAGGAGAACAGCCACGAATGTTGCGGCCAGCACCAGCAGGTTTGTCGGGTCGGGCAGGAGCAGCGCGGCCCAAGCCGCCAATGACGGCACGATGCTCAGGCCCAGTGCGCCGGTCAGGTTTCGCGGCGTTTTGTGCGGTGCAACGTTCAGGCCCCACTGGATACCGCCCAGAAAAGACAGGATCACCGCGCCATAGGCGGCAAGCGCAAACCCGGCCTGGTGCGCAAGCGCATCTGTTGTGAAGACAGGTACTGCGGCCAGCGCGACAAACGGCAGGGCGCCAAGCCCGCCGAGCCAGAGCGCAGCAGATGGCACTGACTTTATGGATTCCTGACCGGTCATGCTGTCAGTACGTCAGCCGGTGCCGAAAGGATCAGGCAATCCTGTGGCTTTGACCCTCGCCAGGCCGGTTTTCCAGGCTAGAGCGGATACTCCTGGGGCAGGACCACGTGATCGCGGGAGATCTGGCTGAGTTCCGTCAGCCCCATCACACCCATAGTGCGGCGGATTTCGCTGTGCAGGATCTCCAGCGCCCGGCTTGCGCCCGCTTCGCCGCCTGCCGCAACGCCGTAAAGCGTTGCCCGGCCGACGATCACCGCATCGGCGCCCAGCGCCAGCCCCTTCAGGACATCGCTGCCGCGCCGGAACCCGGAATCGACGATTACCGTCATCCGGTCGCCCACCTCTCGCACAATAGAAGGCAACACATCGATGGGCGCCAGCGCGGCATCGCTGGCGATCCCGCCATGGTTCGACACGATCACGCAATCGACCCCGTGTTCAGCGCATTTCGCCGCATCCTCGGCGTGCAGGATGCCTTTGACCACCAGCTTGCGCGGCCACATGTCCCGGATACGTTTCAGGAAACCCCAGTCCAGCGTGTCGTTCTTGAACAGGAAGTCCCGCACGCCCGTGGTCGAGAGCCCCTCGGGCATGTCGATATTGGAGTAGCGGGGCAGATGCCCGTCGGCCAGCACGTATTTGCCGACGGTGCCGAACAGCCAGCGCGGATGGGTGACGATATCGGCGATGTTTCGCGGCGTCAGGCGCACCGGCATGGTCACGCCGTTGCGCACATCGAATTCCCGGTTATAGGGCACCGTGGAATCGACGGTCAGCACCAGCGCTTCGAATCCCGCGGCCTCGGCCCGCGGCACGGCCTTCAGGGAGGCTTCCATGTCCCGCCAGACATAGAGGTGATACCACTGGCGCCCGCCGCCCTTCTCAAGGATGTCTTCCATGGGCGTGTTGGATGTGCTGGCCAGCGTGAACGGAATCCCGGCCTTCGCCGCAGCCTTCGCCAGTTCGGTCTCGCCCCGGTACCAGACAAACCCGGCAGGACCGGTCGGTCCGATCACCAGCGGCATATCGACCGGTGCGCTGAAAATCGAGGATCGCGTGTGCCGCGAAGACGTGTCGTTCAGCACCCGGGAGCGCAGCTTGATCGCTTCGAGTGCCGCCCGGTTGTGCCGCAGCGCCACATCGTCTTCCGACCCGCGATCGACAAATTCGAACAGGCCCCTGGTCAACCGCCGCTTGGCGATTTTGCGAAGGTCTTCGATATTCAGGGCGGATGCGATGGAGGTCATGGCCGGGCAGCTCGGGTTCGGGTCAGCGGGCGTCAAAGGCGGGAAACAGCACCGGAAAGTTCTGTGCGGTGTGCCTCTCGGACTCGACCACCTGCAGAATGATATCCGGCATTTGCCGGATAGGAAGGGCGCGGGCCAGGTCGATCACCGTCTGGGCGCGTGTCGGGGCATGGTACCGGTCCGACAGTCCTGTCGCGGTGCTCCGCAGGTAGTTGAAAATATCACGGTAGCGCGCCGGATCGTAGGTATCGACCGCCAGGGCGCGGGTGAACAGGTCCGGTAACTCCTTTTTTGGTGAGAATTCTTTTACAGCTTCGACTAAAATCGAATACATGTCGTCGAAATGGTCTTGATCGTATATTTGTTCGTGATTGTAACTATTATTTACGTGTTATTCACCGAACGGCATTATTATGAAAATATCCGATATTTTCATTTATTTTCACCCCCTAAAGGCAGGACTCATTTTTTCTCTATACATGCTGCAAATTTTCTTGTTTCCAGATTTTGCAACAATATCATGAAGCATTTTTGGCGAGTAGAAGTTATTTTCCGAACGGCACGTCGTCGATGCCTTCGCGTTCCTCCAGCCCGGCCATGCCGCGCATGATTTCGTAGAAGGCGACGGTGTCTTTCTCGCCATAGCCCTTTTCCAGGGCGGCCTGCATGATCTGGGAATAGACCTGGATCATCATCACCGGCGCGCCGAGTTTCTGGCCCATCTCCATCATCAGGCGTGAATCCTTCAGGCTGATCTTCACCTGCCCCTGCTTGGAATAATCGGCATCGATCATCTTCGGGCCTTTATCGACCATGGTCTTGGAGCTGCAGGCCCCGTCCTGCAGGACGGAGAGAAGGTTGTTGGCTTCCAGGCCTGCCTTCTCGCCCAGCACCATGCCCTCGGCCAGCGCCAGCCGGTTGCCCGCCAGGATGAGGTTGATGATCAGCTTGGTCCGCGCGCCCGAACCCGCCGGGCCCATATGATAGGCCGCGCGGGAGAAGCCCTCGAAATAGGGGCGGCAGGCCTCGAAGTCTTCGGCATCGCCGCCCGCGATCACCACGAGGTCACCGGCCTCGGCCATGGTGCTGGTGCCGCTGACCGCGCTGTCGAGATAGCGGATGCCGCGCTCCTTAAGCTCGGCATAGGTCTTTTCGGAATCTTCTGGGCGGGCGGTGGTGGTGTCGCAGATATACATGCCGTCCGCCGCCGTCTCGGTCATGCCGCCCGGCCCGAAGATCACCTCGCGGGCGATGTCGCTGGTCGGCAGGGAGGCGATGACGCATTTGACGTCCTTCGCGGCTTCGGCGGGCGTGTCCACCGGGTGTCCCCCGGCGGCGGCCAGCTGGTCCATGCGGGCCGGATCCACGTCGAACCCCTGGATCATGAATTGTGCGTTGCGCAGATGTTTGATGAAGGCTTGGCCCATCAGGCCCATGCCCACGATTCCGATCCGTTCCGACATAACGTGCTTCCCCCGGAGGTTGTGTTGTTGCTTGGGGACGATCTTACAGGGTGAGGGTACGGCAGGGCCAGCGGGCGGGATCGATGAAAACCCTCTCCTCCCGGGAGGAGAGGGTGGTGAGCCCACGGGTCCGACCCTCGGTCGGCCCGAGGACAGGCTCCGCGAACCGGGTGAGGTGGGCTCTTGTGACCGGCGCGAACGACAACCGGGAAAGACCGGGTTTTACCCCACCTCACCCCGGCCCTCTCCTCCCGGGAGGAGAGGGGGTATTTGCGCGGCGAAACATGCTATGCCCCGCCCGTGGTGAAGAACGGGAAAAAATCGAAGACACGCGCGGATGTGGCGCTCGTCGAACGCGGGCTGGCGGAATCGCGGAGCCGCGCCCAGGCGGTGATCCTCGCCGGGCTGGTGTTCAGCGGCGAAAGGCGCGTCGAGAAGGCCGGTGACAGCATCGCCGAGGACGCACCGCTGGAGGTGCGCGGCCAGGATCACCCGTGGGTCAGCCGGGGCGGTCTGAAGCTCGATCATGCGCTGGAAGAGCTCGGCATCGATGTGACCGGCACCGTCGCCATCGATGTGGGGGCCTCGACCGGCGGTTTTACCGATGTGCTGCTCACACGCGGTGCGGCCCGGGTCTATGCGGTCGATGTGGGCCACGGCCAGTTTGCGTGGAAGCTGCGCAAGGATGACCGGGTGGTGGTGCTGGAGAAGACGAATGCGCGGCATCTCACCGCCGAACAGATTCCCGAGCCGGTGGATGTGATCGTCTGCGATGCCAGCTTCATCGGGCTGGAGGTGGTGCTGCCCGCCGCCATGAGCTTCGCGGCGCCGGGTGCGCGACTGATCGCGCTGATCAAGCCGCAGTTTGAAGTGGGCAAGGCCGATGTGGGCAAGAAGGGCGTGGTGCGCGACCCGGCGCTGCACGCCGCCGTGTGTGACCGCATCCGAAACTGGCTCGACAACATGCCCGGCTGGCAGGTCACGGGTGTGGCCGAAAGCCCGATCACTGGTCCGGAAGGCAACAAGGAATTCCTGATCGCGGGCGTTTTCGAGAGCGATCAAAATGAATAGCGGCAAGACCCACGAGGTGACCATCACCCGGCTGGGGCTGCGCGGTGACGGCATCGGCCTCAGCCCGGACGGGCCGCTTTACGTGGCCGGTGCCCTGCCCGGTGAGACCGTGCGAGCGCGGGCCGGGGTGAAACGCGCGGACGGGTTTGCCGCGAGCCTTGAAGAGATTGTCGAAGCTTCGCCGGACCGGGTCGAGCCACCCTGTCCGCATTTCGGAACCTGCGGTGGCTGCGCGACGCAGAGCCTTGCCGATGATGCCTATGCGGCCTGGAAACAGGAGATGGTGGTGTCCGCCGTCAAACGCGCCGGGCTAAACCCGGATCTGGTGGCGCCGATGATCCGCACGGCCGCAGATGGCCGCCGCCGGGCGGAGTTTGCCGCCTTCCGGCCCCGGGCGAAGAACGCGAAGACCTATTTCGGATTTCATGCCCGGGCGAGCAATCTGGTGGTCAATCTGGATACCTGCCTGATCGTACGGCCGGTGATTGCCGCGATGATCCCGAAGCTGCGGGACGTGCTGTCCGACATCGTGCCGCCCGGCGCACGCTGGGATGTGCTTGTCACCGAAGCCGATAACGGTCTCGACCTGCAGGTCGGCGCCAACCATGCGCCGGGCCCGGATGCCAGCATGGCGCTCGCCATGTTTGCCGAGGCCGAAGACATCGCCCGGATTTCCTGGCGCACCGATAACGGGGTGGAGCCGGTGGCGGTACGCCGCGCGCCGATGCTCAATCTGTCGGGGACAACTGTGGAACTGCCGCCGGGCGCCTTCCTGCAAGCCAGCGCCGAAGCCGAGCGAATTTTGTCCGGTCTGGTCTGTGACGCCGTACTGAGCGACGGGATCGGCGACCGAATTGCCGATCTCTATTGCGGCGTGGGCACCTTCGCCCTGCCGCTGGCGGCCAGTGGCGCGAAGGTCTTCGCCGTGGATGGTGCCGGCGATGCCGTCGAGGCGATGGCCCGCGCGGCAGGCACCGCCGGGTTTGGCGGGCAGATATCTACCGAAAACCGCGATCTGGTACGCCGCCCGATGATGGCCGACGACCTCAAGCATTTCGACACGATTGTTTTTGACCCGCCCCGCGCCGGGGCGGCCGCCCAGGTCGCCCAGATTGTCGAATCTCCGGTGAACCGGGTCGTTGCGGTGTCGTGCAATCCGGCGACCTTTGCCAAGGATGCGTCCGCGCTGGCGGCGGGGGGCTTTGCGCTGGAGGGTGTCACGCCGGTGGACCAGTTCGTCTGGTCCGGCCATGTGGAACTGGTCGCGGTGTTTTCGCGCTAGCGGTTTGCATCCGCTCTTTCTCTCTCTCCTTCCCGTGGGGGAGGAGAGGGTCGGGGTGAGGTGGGGTTTTCGTAGTTTTAGGAGGGACCTGTGCGCGTCCATACGCGCCCACCTCACCCGGCTCGCTGGCGCTCACCACCCTCTCCTCCCACGGGAGGAGAGGGTTGGGGTACGCATCCGCCGTCCGGCCAATCTTGCACGGACGGAAAACCTTTTCAGACCCGATATCTAGAGAAGCGGGTGGCCGGTGGTGACGGTTGTCGCCCGGATCAGGGATATCCCGAGCAGCACGATCGCAACACCACCGCAGAAGGCGATGGCGTCGAGGACCACCGGCAGGTTGCGGTGTTCCGACGGCCAGCGCTCGGCCAGGCGCAGCGTCGTGCGGCGGGCATAGACCGCCATCAGGGCCAGCGCCGAAACGGTGATCGCCGTCCCCACGGACATGGCCAGAACGGCTGCCCAGGCGGTGAACCGCAGCCCCATGGCGTTGGCCAGCACCAGCACGAGAATTGCGCCGGTACACGGGCGCAGGCCCACCGAGAAGATGATCGCAGCGAGTTCGGCGACGGAAGACTTGCGCGCGCCATGGGGTGCCTCGACCGCATGGACGTGGCCGCAATGGCCGCAGGCATCGGCGTTGTCCTGTCCGCGGCGCATGAACCGGCGCAGTGTCACCGCAGCGAGGATCAGGCCGATCAGGATGACCAGTGCGTAGCTGGTTATTTCCAGCTGGTTGCTCAGGCCGGTGGCCTGGCGCAGGCCGATCCCGAGGATGGCGACGACGACCTCGATGATGACAATGGCGGTGATCCCTTGCATCAGGGCCGACAGGGTGGACAGCATCAGCGAACGGGGCACCGCGCTTTCCTGGCTCAGCAGATAGGTCGAGATGACGAACTTGCCG
>Ga0181559_10003444_pt1 | contig 15545 bp, 9 predicted proteins | sample 011ome_21_FD_133752 | JGI IMG/M metagenome (GOLD analysis project Ga0181559, IMG submission 133752) | Coastal salt marsh microbial communities from the Groves Creek Marsh, Skidaway Island, Georgia - 011508AT metaG (megahit assembly) | ecosystem: Environmental > Aquatic > Marine > Intertidal zone...
CCCCGCGCGGCGACCGTCTCGCGTGAAAGTCTGGTGCGTCCCGCACGCGTTCACCGCCGTCGAAGGTCGACGATCGAAGGGACACTCCTTTTACGGCGTGGTCCCCGTTCGACAAACCCCCCCGTGTCCGTGATGATTACGCGACTGTTCCTCGTGATCGGCGTGTTCGTCCTCGGATCAGAGGCGGCGTCGTTCACGAGCAGGAGCGACCTCAAGACCGCCGTCGACAGCTGCCTGGATAGTAACTGACCTTTACACTTGTCCCAAAATCATCGTCACAGAAAATACAAAGGTAAGTGAAACTCCTACAATGCCTGGGCAAACCTTCCTCGGTGCCCTGCTCGTGACCCTCCTCGTGCTTAGTGCGGATGGGGCGAGCATCGCTTTGGGTGGCGTCCACTCGTGTGCCCTGTCGTTCGCAGTCACGAACAGCACGATGAAGTGCTGGGGCGAAAACACCAGGGGCGAGCTCGGGGACGGGACCACCACCAACCGCCCCACCCCCGGTGTGGTGTCGGGCATCACGACGGCGACGAGCATCGCTTTGGGTGGCCACCACTCGTGTGCCCTGCTGACGGACGGCACGATACAGTGCTGGGGCAATAACGGCTCTGGCGATCTCGGGGATGGGACCACCACCAACCGCCTCACCCCCGTGGAGGTGTCAGGCATCACGACGGCGACAAGCATCGTTGTGGGTAGCTACCACTCGTGTGCCCTGCTGACCGACGGCACGGTGAAGTGCTGGGGATGGAACTTAGCAGGCCAGCTCGGAGACGGGACCACCACCAACCGCCCCACCCCCGTGGAGCTGTCGGGCATCACGAACCCGACGAGCATCGCTCTGGGTCGCGATCACTCGTGTGCCCTGCTGACGGACGGCACGATGAAGTGCTGGGGCGGGAACACCTACGGCGAGCTCGGGGACGGGACCACCACCCAGCGCTTCACCCCCGTGGAGCTGTCGGGCATCACGAACCCGACTAGCATCGCTCTGGGTGACCATCACTCGTGTGCCCTGCTGACGGACGGCACGGTGAAGTGCTGGGGCTACAACGGCTACGGCCAGCTCGGGGACGGAACGACCACCGATCGCTCCACCCCTGTTGATGTGTCGGGCATCACGATGGCGACGAGCATCGCTCTAGGTGAAAGCCACTCGTGTGCCCTGCTGACGGACGGCACGATGAAGTGCTGGGGCAGGAACACCTACGGCGAGCTCGGGGACGGGACCACCACCCACCGCTTCACCCCCGTGGAGCTGTCGGGCATCACGAACGCGACTAGCATCGCTGTGGGTCGCCACCACTCGTGTGCCCTGCTGACGGACGGCACGATGAAGTGCTGGGGCTTCAACGGCTACGGCCAGCTCGGGGACGGAACGACCACCCATCGCTCCACCCCCATGGAGGTGTCTGGACTGATATTGGCACCCCGCCCTTTGCCACTCCGCCCTTGTACGTGTTGTGAACGCCGTATGAAGTCCATGGGGTTTTCAGTGGGTGCTGAAGACTGTGATCCCGAGCTTTAACAAGTGTGTTTGGCCCCGATAGAGATCACCTTGCGTTTTATTTACCTACGCGTTCGTATACCCCGGTAGCGCTCGCTCGCTCGTTGACTCCGCCCGCGTCACGTCCTTGCGCGTGATCACGCCCGCCACGCGGTTCCCGGAGTCCACCACGCACAGGTGCCTCAGGCCAAGCGTGGTGAAAAGCACGTGCACGCGCGTCGCGGGGTGGTCCAGGTGCACGCACAGGGGCGCGCGGTGCATGAACCCGGCGACGTCCAGAAGCGCGGGTTCGGTTTCGGGTTCGAAAGGAGGAAAAAAAGACGCGCTCCCCGAATCGACGCTTCGACGCCGACGCTTTAAGTGCGCGACGCGCATGCGCGCGTCAAGGACGCGCCTGTCTTTGTGCGCGTCCCCGACGCGCGCCCCCCGCCCCCCCGCCGCGTGCGTCGCCACGAGCACGTCGAGCTGCGCGCGGCTGGAGAGCCCGAGCAGCCGCCCGTCTTCGTCCACCGCCGGGAACCCGTGGTGCGTCGACGAGCTCAGCAGCCGCGCCAGTCGCGCGGCGGTTTCGCCCTCGGCGCGCACGGTTGCCACCGGCCCCGCGCACATCAGGTCTCGCGCGGTGAGCGCGCGGAACGCGCGCGGGGGCTCGCCCGGCAGAAACACCACCTTCTCGTTCCTCTCCAAGTCAAGGTGGTACACCGAGCCGGAGACGGACGATTTGCTGAAGAAAAACGCGCACGTCGCGTTGGACACCGCCACCGCGACGATGATGGGAAACGCGAAGGCTATGCCGCCCGTGCCCTCGACCATGATCACGACGAGCGAGATGGACGACCGGAACACCCCGGCGAGGGTCGCGGTCGCGCCAATCAGCGCGTACACCCCCGGCTGCACGTCCCACGTGGCGGGAAGGAAAACGCGCAGCGCGAGCCCGAACGCGCCGCCGCCGCACGCGCCGAGAAAGACGGAGGGCAGGAACACGCCGCCCGGCACGGCGAGGCCGTACGCGGCGGCCATCAGGACGAGATACGCGCACGCGCTGAGGGTCAATCCGGTCGCCGTGAACCCGTACGTGGCGATCGTGTCGCGTTTCCCGCTGAGTTCGCCCATGCTCAGCATCCTGCCGATCACCTCCGCGGGACTCCCGAACAAAACGCTCGCCACGTCGTTGATCTCGCCGTCGCCGCAACGCCACCGCTCGCCGAAGTCGTCGGCGGCCCAACCCGCCGGCCGCGCGACGCACCGCCCGCCGAGAGACGCGGCGAGGAACCGCGTGAACACCGTTAAGACGACGACGAGCACGCAGTCGAGCACTCGCATGATCCGTTTTTCGTGTTTCGGCCGAATGAAACGCGCGAAGAACGACGTGAGGGCGTTGAACGCCACGCCCGCGACGCCGCCCAGAACGGCCGTCGCGACGAAAAACGGAAACTGGTGCAGAAAGTCGCGCGGGGTTTGCGTGCGCACCGCGCGCGAGTCGAGGAACAGCGCGCCCGAGTCCCCGGTGCTCCGGCACATCGAGAGCGTGATGCTCGCCGCGGACGCGCACACGAACGAGCGCCACATCACTTTGCGCGACCAGTACGTCGAGGCCTCCTCCAGGGAAAACAAGACGCCGCCCACGGGCGCGCCGAACGCGGCGGCGAGCCCGGCCGCCGCGCCGGCGCTGACAAACTCGCGACGCGTCGCGTGCGACGCCAAGTCCACCAGGACGTTCTTCGCGCTTTCGCGCGATCGAGCTTTCGCTTTCGCCGCTTTCGCTTTCGATCGCGCCTTATCGTCACCGATCGAACGCCGGCGTTCCTCTTCCGGCGCGTCGCCGTCTTCCGACCGCGGGTACGACATCAGCGGTCGCTCGGAAACGTCGTCGTCGTCGTCTTCCGCGTCTTCCGCGTCTTCCGCGTCTTCCGCGTCGTCGTCGTCGTCGTCGTCATCCGCGAAAAAGTCGCCTCCTCCCTCAGCCTCGAAATCCTCCCTCAGAAGCCACCGGTTGGGCGCCGCCAAGACGACGCACGACGCGACCGCCGCGCCCACGTGCACCATGGGCCCCTCCGGCCCGACCGCCAACGACGACCCCACCGCGCACGCCACGCCTATGACTTTGGCGACGAGCGCTTTAAAACCCAGCAGGTCGGGCACGGCGGTCCCGTTGAGAAACGCCATCACGCCCGTGACGCCGCCGCCGGCGGCTTGCGGCGCCCAGAAGACGCACAGCGCCGACGCGACGGAGACGAACGCGACGCACGCGCAGACGTACAGCGCGTAGATTTTGTCCAGACTTTCTCCGTCGAGACTTTCTCCGGCTCGGAGAAACGCATCATCGCGTGCATCATCGCGTGCTGCATGCTGCGATCGTGAGTGATCGGTGGTGATCCGTTCTAAGATGAACGACCGTTTCGCGTCGAACGCGGCGTCGACGGCGGCGTCGATGGCAAACGCCAGCGCGCCGACGCAGACGCCGACGACCAGCGCGATGGAGGATTTCGCGAGTGTCAGCCCCGTGTACCCGTAAAAGCGCCGCGTGTCCCTGCCTCGCCGCGCGCGCCGCCGCCGGAGCTCGAGCCGGCCGACGTCGTTGTGCACCGGCTCGTAATCCAGCGACTCCAGGTGGTCACCGGGGGGTACTCGAGGTTCCGGAGACGCGTCGGACACATCGACGCGCGTCTCTGATTCCGCGGCATCCGACGCGGATCCGACGCGGCGTGCCTCGTCGCCGTTCGACGCCGAACCGCCGCGCGGATCCCGGGGCGCCCACGGCGAGGCGGACGCGTCCAGCAGGGGCGCGTCTAGGCCACCCGACGCCATCGCGAACGCCGCGCGAAATCCGACCTTGCGCGCACTCGCCCACGAGTGACGTCCGGGAACGCCCGCCGCGCGAAATTCACGTTCGTCGCTAAAGGTTAGTTATAAACTCGACACGAGGTCAGTTCCGAGGCACGACGCGGGATGCGACGGTCACGGGGCTCGACTATGGTCTAATGACTCGAGGAATCTCTCGACGCGTTTGGCCACGCAAAGTGCCTCGTCACTCTACTACAACAATTGACTGTCTTCCCTCTTCGTCGCGCGGGCGCGCGCCACACCGAGCCGCGCAACCGCGCTCAACGACACGACACGCCGCCGTTCGCGAACGCGCCGCTCGTCGTCTCACTCGCTCGGCGCGCGACCCCCCCGACCGGTCGCCGTCGCCGCCCGACCCGTCCCCGCCGCGCGTGACAGCGGGGCATCTTCTTCAACGGGCACCAACAGGGCACGTCACGCGTCGACGCGTCACCGGTGATCTCGAGCCCGCCGCGCGCGTCCGCTCGTCCACGCCGCCGCCCCGGCACGCCGCGCGCGCGCCTCCCCGCCCCGCCGGCCGCGATGACGCTCGCCGCGGCGCACGCCACGCTCCAGGCGCTGGTCGCCCCCCCGCGCGCCCGCGCGGGCGCCTGCCGCGTGCCACGCGCTTCGCGGAGGATGGAGGATGGTGTTCCTCCATCCTCCGTCCTCTCGCGCGGCGCCTCCGCGCGGAGGCGCTCCAGCACGCGCGCGCGCGGCATGGAGGACGGCGGCGGCGCGACGGACATCGTCATCCCGGACACGTTCGTCCCCCCCTCGCGCGAGCTGCGTGGCGCGGAGAAGCCGTACTTCCCTCCGGTTGGCGTCGCCGACGATCCCACCCTGGCCAATCCCCTGCAGCGCCAGCGCATGCTCTCGACGGAGTGGTTCGGGTGCGTGTTCGAGCTCGAGGGCGCGCTGGTGAAGGCGCGCGACGCGGAGCACCGCGCGTCCTGGATGCGCCTGGCGAAGGAGCGCGAGCAGAGCCCCCCGCCGGAGATGGTGCTGAAGTTTGCGTCGACGATGAAGCCCGAGGATTTCGTGGCCCGGCAGCTGCGGTGGACGCGCGACCCCATGGAGGTGCGCCGGCTCGTGACCCGACGGACGGAGATTTACGAGGAGATTATCGGGGAACAAACCGTGGAGGCGCTTGAAAACGGCCTCGCCGCGCCCCCTCGCGACGAGCTGCTCCCGGGGGTGCTTCCTTTCCTGAAACTCATGCGGCAGGCGCGCGTCCCGATGGCGGCGACGTGCGGCACCAAAACCTTTCGCGGCGCGTGCGACGCCCTCGCCGCGCTCGAGATTCTCGAGTTTTTCGAAAACGAACACGACCCGACCGGCGAGCCGAACGTGGTTTCCTCCGAGGACGTCTCCGACTGGCTCCCCGACCCGTTGCCGATCGAGCGCGCGGCGCAGCTCATGAACCGCACCACCAAGCGTTGCGTGGTGTTCGGGGACAACAACACCGTGACGGAGGCGGCGACGGAGTGCGGCGCGAAGTCGGCGCTGTTGCTCGGGCGACAGCCCCGGTACGAGCTGCAGGGCGCGGACGCGGTGTTCGCCTCGCTGGCGGACGTCACCGTTTCCAACCTGAAGAACCTGTTCGCGGACGAGACGAGCGACGCGGCGGAGCCGCAGCGCGAGGTGGAGATCTTCCCAACCTCCGGAAACGCCCAACGCACCGCCGTCGCCGATTACGAATTCGACGAATCCTCGCAGACGCAGAGCGACGACGCCGGCGGGAAGGAGCCGCCTTCGTACAAAAGCCGGCGCAGACGCAGAGACGTGTGACCCCATAGGAGACGTGTGACACTTTCATCGTTTCATCATCGTTTCATCGTCGCAACTCAGCCTCGGTCGGCTCGAGCACGCGCTCTCCGAACTTTTGCAACGCGCGCGTCGCGATTTCCTTCGCCTTGGCGTGCGCGGCGGCGGCGCACCAGAAGACGCCGCCGGCGACCAGCAGTCGACTCGCGCCCGCGCCTCTGGTGAGGAACGTCGCCACGACCGGCAAAACGACGCGCTCCAAGACGTCGCGGTACGGAACCCCGCCGTCCCGAAACGCGTCCGTAAAAAACGTTTTTTGCGCGACGTGCGCGGCGAACCCGAGGACGCCCACCGCGGCGACGCCGGCGACGACGCGGTCGCAGAGGTCCGCGACCCACGCGCGGTGGACCATCCAGCGTGGGCCATTTCTCGGGTCCCACCACGGAGGCGCGTGCCACCCCGTCGCGGCGTAGAACAAAAACTCGACGTGTAAAGGCGACGTGCCGGTTCTTTCGTCGCGTCCGAACGCTCCCGGAAACGCGCCGCCGCCACCTTTCGCCCCCCAGACCTCCATGGCGCGCGCGACGCGCCGCGCGTAGTGCGCGCGCAGCGGGTTGGCGTCCGACACCGCGCCCGCAGCCTCGGTCGCGCCGGCGAGCCTCTGCCGGAAAGCGTGCGAGGGCCGCGGCGCCGCCAGACGCTCGAAGAAGAGCGCCAGTCTTCGCAGCGTCGCCGAGTCGTCGAGCGCGGCGACGGCGTACCGTGCGGGCGCGCGCCTGAGCGCGCGCGCCACTCGGGCGCACGCCTTCGTTAACACGCGTTCCGCGATGAGACGACATGCACCGCCCGTGAGCCACACCAGCGCGACGAGCGAAACCGCGGCGACCGCCCCGGGCAGACTCGGGTCTTCCAGCCTCGCCGCCCACTCGCTCCGCTCGAGGCGGTAGCGGAAGTGACACTGGTCGCACGCAACGTACGAGCCTCGAACCTCCCCCCGCTGTGCGCGATTCGGGGCTGTCTGCGACGCGCGGCGCCAAGCGTCCAGGCACTTGACGTGCACGTGCTTCATCGTGCCGCGACACCGGCACGGCGAAAACAGGCGTCCCTCCTCTTCCCCGGCGAAGCAGATGCGACAACTCGGGGGGTCATCGTCGTCGGGCGCGTCGGGTGTGTTCGCGTGTTCGCGTTCCGCGGGTCGCTCGGGCTCGCGCGCGCGCGTCTCGGGCGCGTCGTCTTCCCGCGGAGCGGTCGGCTCGGCGACGCTTCCGTCCTCCCGATTCGGGGCAGCCGCGCGTCTCGGGGCCCACCACGCTCTCGGCGCCTCGCGATGGTCGTTCGCGCCAGAAGAATCGGTCTCTCGCGTCCGCCGCTGGAACGCCTCCCACCGCGCGCGCTCCCGCGTTCGGCGTCGCCGGAGCGCCTCCGCGACCACCACCGAGCCGCCGCCGTCGCCGTCGCCGTCCATCGAGGCGACCAGCCCTCCGAGCCGCGCGGCGACGAGTGCGAGTACCCGTCGACGCGCTGTCTCGATTTTCGGCCTCCGTCGACTTGGACGGCTCCAGAAAGTCCAGAACGTCCAGAAACTCCAGTTTGTTTCGCACCGGCGCCGCCCAGACGGGACCGCGCGCGCCTCCGAGAAGGGCCGCGGGCGGGTCGGCGCGCCGGGCGGCGGAACGCGCGATGGGCGCGGACGAGACTGGTCCGCTCGCGGCCGCGCCCGCGGGGCCGGATGCGCTCGAGGAGGCTGGCGCGGAGGAGGAGGCGGTCGCCCCCGGGGAAGATTCCTACGCCGCGCAGCTCGAGACGGTGCGCCGTCTCCGCGCCTCCGGCGCGAGCGCGGAGGCGGTGCGCGCGGCGGCCGCGCGCCTGAAGGAGCTGAAGCGCGGCGCGTACGAGAAGCTCCCGCGCGGAACCGTCGGCCGCAGGAAGAAACGCCGAGCCGCGCTGGACGTGGGCGTGGACGTGCTCGACGTGGAAAAAGCCATCGCGAAGCGTGACGCCCCCGCGGTGGCGACGTACCCTCCCGTCGACGTCCCGCCGACGGACGAAGAAGGCTTCGTCGTCGCGTTCGACGCACGAACCGTCTTTGAGAAATCGGCGAAGAGATTATCGTCGTTTGAACGAGTCATCAACGACTCGAAACCATTTCCCGATACCGATATCGTCGACGCGGACGGCGGCGAGGACCTGGCGTTCTTCGCGCGGTACGGGTTCGTGGTGTACGAAAACGTGCTCTCGGCGGCGGAGTGCGCGGCGACGCGCGACGAGATCTTCGGCGAGCTCGAGCGCGTCTACGGCGCGTCTACGGCGTTTGGTGCACCGAACGCGCATAGTACTACCCCACTTGGTGGTCCCGCTTTCAAGCGGGACGACTTCAAAACGTACGTCTCGCTGCCGATCGAGACGTACGGCTTAGCGCCCGACCCGGCGGTGTTCACGCCGCGGTGCGTCGCCAACCGGCAAAACGAAACCGTCGCGAGATGCTTGGCGCGGGTGTTGCGCGTCGATGATCCGAGCGAAGACCTGCTCGTCTCGCACGACCGATGGTGCGTGTTCCGGCCGACGCGGGACGTGCCCGGGGTGGGCGACCGGCCGGACTGGAAGACGCGCGCGAACCTGCACCTCGACCTCAACCCGTGGACGTACGGCGCGGCGCGGGAAACGCGCTCGCGAGAAAACCGCCCGAATTCGGAGAGAAGCGCGGCGCGCGATGATGACGATGAACCCTCCGCTCCGTCTTCGTCGTCGGTGGCGGAGACGCTCACGTTCGAGACGCTGCGAGACTTTTCGCGCGAGACCAACTGCGTGGAGGCGCGCACCGGGCCGCACTGCCAGGGCGTGCTGATGCTCGCGGAGAACCGAGCGGAGGACGGGGGGCTCCAGGTGGTTCCCGGGTTCCACGCCGCGTTCGAACGGTGGGTTCGCGACGGTTTGCGCGGCGACCCGAGCCGCTTCGCCGACGCGCACGACGATTGGCGCCGCTCGCGCCTGGTGGTGCGCGCGGGCGGCGCCGGCAGCTTCAAGTTCGGAAACGACGACGCCGAGATCCAAAGGCGCGCGTTCCGGGTCGCCGCGCGCGAGGGGAGCTACGTCGTGTGGGACCAAAGACTGGCGCACGGCACGGCGCCCAACGACTCGAGCCGGGCGCGCGTCGCGCAATTCGTCAAGGGGTTCCGGAAAAGCAAAGTCTCCGCCGGTCGCCTCGCGAGACGCGCCGAGCGCGTGCGCCTGGAAATCGAAAAAGCAGGCGCGGAAACAGAGGCGGCGGTGTCGGAGTTGGGGAGGAAACTGTTCGGGCTATGCGAGTAAGTTAGGGTATCTATCGTCGTCGTGTTTTTAGTAGCTACGTATCCGTATCGTACGTATTATTAATATTCGTCCGACACAAAAAACGAGACGCGGATTCCGCGTTCGTGAGGCATCGCGCGAACATCAGCAAAAAACTCGCTCACGCGATGTACTTGCCCGCCAAGGACGCGAGGTCGTTCCCGGACTCGGTGTAGAAGCCCAGGCCGCACACCTTGCCGCTGGAGTTGATGCGGTGCACGGGCTTCACCGCGCGCTTCGCGCGCGAGGCGCCCTCGGGGTTCAGGCGCTGGATCGCGCCGTACGCCATCGTCTCGTCCACGTAGTAGAACGCGCCCAGCGGGAACGCGGCCGCCGCGCCGCCGCAGGGCGCGTCGATGGCCATCGGGTCGGAGGCGAAGAGCGTGCTTCCGTCCCACTCGCGCTCCGTCGGCGCCGAGGCGTGCGAGTGCTCGTACGAAAACGTCTCGCCGGGGTTGCGCGGCGCCGTGCCCCAGAAGAGCGGGTGCGTGTCCGAGTGCGCCGACCGAGCCGCCAGCACGGCGTCGCGCGTGCTGTCCAGCAGCACGAACGCGAACGAGCCCTCGCACGAGGCGAGCGCGGTCGCGGGCTGGTCCGAGGGGTCGCCGTCCGCGTCCTCGAACCGGCGCAGGTACAGCTCCAGGAGCAGGGACGCGCTCTCCACGTCCGGCGACTTGAACACCGGCGGCGGCGGAGGCATAGCCTTTGAGTCCTCGGCGTGCTTCGCCCGCGCGCGCGCGCCCGCGCGCGTGCATCGCGTCTGCGCGAGCGCCTTCTGTGTCTTCTGCGTCTCCGGCGGGGGGGGTGGGGACGGCGCGCGCGGCGGTAACCCGTACAGCTCACGGATCTCCGTCGCGTTGCTGATGTGGCCGTGCATCGCGACGGCGACGCCTCCGCGGGACGCCTCCGCGAAAGCGCCCCTCTTCTCGCCGTCTCCCTTCCGATACGGCGTATCGCGCGTGCTCGCGAAGGAGACGCCCGGGTAGGAGGACCACGCCGCGAGCAGCGCGCCCGCGTTTGGGGGGTCGGAGGGGTCCGATCGATCCGACAAACGCATGCGTTTCTTCGCTTCGTTCGCGTCGGGAGGCGACGCGCATACGAGGGCGCGCGTCTTGTCCTCCGCCGCCGCGGCGTCGTCGTCGTCGGACCGTTCGCGTCTCCGTGCTCCGCGCGAGACGAAATCGGCGTATTCCGCGCCGGGGGCGCCGCGCTGCGGGACGTGCGTCTCGGTGTGCTTCTCGAAACCCTTCACCATGTGCGACAGGTGGTGGCGCAAGTGGCGCTCTGGTGAGCATCCGGGTGTTTTTTTGGGAACGTAAAAAGGCGTCAGTTTTTTAGTGAAACCGTGAAAACGACTCGGACCGCGACCGTCGGTGCCGGGCCGCGGAAACGAGCACGAGAAAAACCTTCGGGCGATCGCGCCACAGCGCATTCGGGAATTTCCATCTCGCGCGTTTCCGAGATCCGCGCGATGACGCCAGCATCCGCGTCAGACGCGAGGCGGTGTCAATCGTCACGCTTCGCGTCGGCGCGCGCGCGGCGCGTGCGGGTTCGTTTCGGCGCGGACGCGCGCTAAACTCGGTGATCGGGTCAAGAGACGCGTCACGACACTGACGCGCGCTTCGCAGCGTGATGCGTCGCGGCGCGGCGCGCGCGGGCGCGCGAACGACGGGATGCTGACAACGCGGTTGTTTCGGGTTTTTCGGGAAAAGCGCACCTGTGGCGCCGGAACTGCCGAATCCGAGGGAGAACTCCCACGGCGTGCGTGCGGTTCCGCGGTCGACGACGGCGAACATCCTGGCGGGGTACTCCGCGGTGCTAGGCGCGGAGCGAGGGGGGAGTGGGCGGTCGCGACAGGCGCGGCGCGGTGTGTGGCACCGGACGGAGGAGCGCTCAAACGAACCAACAACAGAAAGCACACCACGTCAGCAAGAGTCAGCATTTCGCGCGGATTTTTTTGTCGAGCCCGCGAGAAACCTCGAGCGCACGCACACCCGGTCAGGCGCGGGACTCGCGCGCGCGCGTTCGGGCGGTCGACGACCCTCGCCGTCGCCCCATCGAGCTCGATGCTCCGCTCGGCGCTTCTCGCGGCGTGCGCTCTCGCGACGTGCGTCGACCATTTCGCGGCGGGCGTCGAGGTTCTCGTCTCCGAAGGCCGCGTCGTCGCCCCGAGAGACTGGGTGGCTGCCGCCAGCTCCCCCGCGCTCAGCGCGTTCGACGGGCAGGGCGACCCGGAGCCGGTTCCGTCGGTTCCCGGGCTGATCGCCCTGGCGCCGGGAGGCGCGCTGCGCGTCACCCGCGCGCGCGCCTTTCGCGAGGATGGCGCGCGGGACCCCTCCGAGGACGTCCGCGCGGCGGTCGTCACGCTCGGCGCGGTCCCCGAGTCGGACCCCGAGTCGGAACCGTCGTCGCTCCGCGTGGACGTGCGGTCCGTCGAGACCGTGGAGGGCGTCGTTCGCGCTTCCTTCGGGCTCGGCGTTAACGACGAAGGAGAGGAAAGCGGGGAGACGAAGACCGCCGTGAAGACCGTGGAGCGACTCGTCACGACCGCGTGCGCGTTGCGGCGCGGCGCGCGCGGCGCGTGGGAGGTGGCGCGAGACGGGTCGGAACGGACGTGCACCGCGAAACGTTTCGCGGTTCGCGGCGACGCGAGCGCGGAGGAAAGCGCGGCGGACGACGCGGACGCGACGGAAGGCGTCCGTAAATACGCGACGCGAGTCGAAATCATCTTGGACAACCTCTTGAACCTGAAGAACCTGAAGAACGCCATGAACGCGGAAGAACCTGAACGACCGAACGCGACGGTTTCAAAAGCCTCGGCGGTTTCGACCAAACGCGTCGTCTCGCGACGCGTGGACGAAATCGCCGTCGTCGCCGTCGACGACAGACACGCCACCGTCCCCAAACGCGTAAGTCGCATCGTCGCGAAAGAAATAACCCTCGTGTCTCGCGGCGACCTGGTGGACCTCGCGTGGTCGTGGCTCGCGCGCGCGACTCAGTGCGCGTCGAGCGTACGAGCGGACATCATGTCTCAGTGCGAGTTCGATTCAACGCACATCGGTCGCGACGTCGGTACATCGGACGCGACGTTTCCGAAAGAAACCGCGATTACCGTGGACGCGCTCGTCAACGGGTGCTGCGCCGCCGTCGCCGCGCACGCCGACGCCGGGTGCGCGTGCGCTTTGGAGGTGGCGGAAGGGCTCGCGCCGTTTTTCTTCGCGCCCGCCTCCGCCTCCGCGCGCGCGCCCTCGGCGATGGCCCGGTCGGACGCCGTGCACGCGGCGGTCGCGACGCTCGAGGCGCTGTGCTTCGGGGGAAAGGGCGACGCGGGGGAGAACCTCGAGTACGACGCGTTCGCCTCCGCCGCGAAAAAAAAACCGACTTCGTGCGTCGCGTCGTCGGCGACGCTCGCGGCGACGCGCGCCGTCGCGCTCGAGGGCGTCACTCCTCAGGATCGTTCGGAACCCGGAACGACGTCTGGGGGTTCCACGCACATCGCCGCGAGCGCGTTCGCCTCGTCGTCGTCGCCGTCCCCGGGGACGTCCCCGGAAGAGAAGGAGTACGCCGCGTTCCTGCGGTGGCTCGACGGCGGCGCGAACGCCGCCGCCGACGCCTCCGCCGGTTTCGAGCGGACGTCGGGCGGAAGTGATCACCTCGCGCGTGACTTTATGACCGAATCGCTCGGTGACCGCGTGACGAACGCGACGACACGAACGAACGTGACGAAAGGAGGCCAACGAAAAACAAAAACGATTCCTTCGCGGCGCGTCGCGGTCGTCGTCGTCGCGGCGCTCGTCGTCGTCGTCGCGCTTCTCGCCGCGGTTGTCGTTTTGCGGCGCGTCATCGCGGAGCGCGCCCGCCTACCTCGCCGCGGAGACGGCTCAATCGAGCGCGCGAACGTGTGCGCCGAGCACGCCGCCCTCGCGCTCGAGAACGGGGACGAGGTGCGCCTGGTGGCCAGGCGGCGCGCGGGGGGGGGCGCGGACGGCGCGTGAACGGAGCGACGAAATTCATCGTGGGTGTGTTGGACCGAGATATCGTCGCTCTCGGTTCAACCGGTGTCAACTCACACATCCCCATTTGCAAGAGTCACAAAAAGGCACAAAATCCCGTGGGATTTTTATGACCGACCAAAGGGTCCCTCCCGCGCGTCGTTTCGCGACGGGGCACACCGAGCCGCGCGCTTCTTCGCGACCTCTCCCTTCCCCCACACTCACGATGTCCGACAAGTGGTCCACCGGGATCTGCGACTGCACCTCCGACCTGGAGTCGTGCTGCCTGGTCATCGGCGGCATGGGCGTGCCCTACGCCGCGGTCAACCGCATCGTCTACGGCACCCGTACGTCCTCGATCCGCGCCCCCCTTTTTCTCGATTCGACATTCACGCGTCATCACACGCGACGCGCGCCCCGCGCCTGCGCGGCGGCGACGCGCGAGCCGTCGCTTTCCGCGGGCACGGATCGCTCGACGCTCGCCGGCCGACGCGACGACGACGCGCGCCTCGTGCGCGCGCTCGAGACCGCACGCCCGATGATGGTTCGAATGCAACAACGGCGCCGATGGCAGCGCCGATCGTCCGCGAGCGCGCGTGGTTGCCGAGTCATCAAACACCGCGCAAAAAACCCCAAACGCCCGTGACAACCGCTTTTTCGCGCGCTGACGAAGATTCCAAAATCGGTCCATCCGCCCTCGCAGCGTACTGCACCGCCGGCAGCTGCTGCATGCACTTCGGCGGCCTCCCGCTCGGGATCATGCCCATGTCCGCGTGCTTCTGCCTCGGCCCCCAGTACTCGCAGGTGAAGACCAAGCTCGGCATCACCGAGAAGGACGCCTGCGGCGATTGCCTCTGCACGTGCTTCTGCCACTCGTGCGCGCAGTGCCGCGTGCTCCGCGAGCTCAAGGCGCGAGGCATCTACACGAAGGAGCAGATGGACGGGCAGCTGCCCAGCACGCTCGCGCCCTCCAACATGACCATGATCAAGCAGCGCTGATGCGTGACTTATGTGAATACTTAACCTTATGTGACACGCGCGCCGTCGCGACGGCGGCGAAATTCTTTAAAAACGCCGCAACCGGCGGCGTTTTTAAAGACGTTTCGTGTCTTCGACGCGTACGCACACACCGACGTTCGGGACTTTGCGGGTGTTTAATTGTTTAATGAACACGTATGTATATGGTACCTATAAAAGAAACGAATCCGGAAATCGCCTACCCCTCCGTCGCGTCGTCCACGAAGGAAACGACGAGGCTCTTCCCGTCGGCGTCGCGTTCGGTCAGACTTCGTCGCTCCTCGGCGGTGCCGCGCTTCGCCTCGCGCCGCAGCTTCGCCAGCGTCGACGCCTGCAGCGCGATGGTCACCGCCGCCGCCAGCACGAGCGCGGCGGCGACACCCACCGCGCCGGCGCGCGCCTCCTCGCCGAGCCCGAGCGAGAAGCGCGCCATCCGCTCCGAAACCGCCGACAAGCCCGGAACGGCGAAGGCGCCTCCGTCGCCTCCGAAAAACCCGTACACGCCGTCTCCTTTTTTGTGCGGCCCCATGTTGTACCCCCCGGGGTACAGCCACACGTGCGCGCCGTGCCGCACAGCCTCCTTGCGCGTCGCGCCGGGCGTGCACGTCAGGTCGCCCACCAGCGGGTAGTTCCCCTCCGTGTACAGCGCGCACGCGCCGAAACCCGTCGCCTCGTCGCGCCCGAACGCCAGCCGCGCGTACCCCGCCTCGCCCCAGCGGTCGCCGTAGGTGTTCCGCAGCCGCCAGAAGTACTGCCCCGACGCCTCGTCGCGCCCCCAGCCCGTGAGCACGGCGGCGTGGTTGATCGCCTTCAGCGGGTCGGAAGCCGCGGGCGGGCAGTCCGCCAAATGCACGATGCCGCTCTCGTAAAACTGCAGGGCGTGGATGTTCACGCCCACCGCCACGGGCTGCTGCGCCAACGCGCGGAGCAGCTGCGCTTCGGCGTCGGCGTGCAGCACGGGCAAGTCGCAGTACCCCTTGGCGCGCGCGTTTCCCGTGGGGATCGCGACGGGCGTGCCGTCCTTCCGCGTCGCCACGCCGTTCTTGTTCGTGCCACTCATCATTTGCGTTCGCCGGCCGAACAGAGAACTGGACGTGCCGAGAGACGCG
>Ga0181559_10003451_pt1 | contig 15528 bp, 9 predicted proteins | sample 011ome_21_FD_133752 | JGI IMG/M metagenome (GOLD analysis project Ga0181559, IMG submission 133752) | Coastal salt marsh microbial communities from the Groves Creek Marsh, Skidaway Island, Georgia - 011508AT metaG (megahit assembly) | ecosystem: Environmental > Aquatic > Marine > Intertidal zone...
CATCACGCACGCGCACCTTAGATATGTGTATTGTGTATTACACCATCCGCGCGTACCCATACTGCATACACATACCCATACACACGCGGTCCGTCGTGGCGTCGTCGTCACCGTGACCGCGACCGCGACCGCGACCGCGACCGAAAAAAAAAACTATATAAACTACACCCAACCCAACCCACCCTCCCCCCACGTCGTCGTCGAATCGACATCGACATCGACATCGACATCGACATCGATCGCGCGTCCCTTCGCGCCACTTCGCGTCGGCGCATCCATCCATCCATCCATCCATCCGTCGGTCGATGGGGCCGCCGACGCCGACGATGCGTGCGATGCGTGCGGTGGACCATCACGCGCACGCGCGGCGCCTCGCGCGCGCGACGACGACGACATCGACGACGACATCGACGACATCGACGACATCGACATCGATGTCGATGCGACGCGATCGCGTGGTCGGCGCATTGGGTGAGGACGATGACGGGGCATACGTCGTCGTGCGTGGGGGTGAGGGCGCGCGATGGCGATGGAGACGGCGACGACGTGGGGTTGTTGTGATGACGCGCGCGTCGTCGGTGTCGTCGCGAAAGATGGGTGGGCGAGGACCGGAGCCGTCGTCGGAGGATTACGACGACGACGATGACGAACGAGGACGACGCGCGGGGATTCGGCGGGCGACGCGGGTGTCGGTACGATCGAGCGGACGACAGTTTATACCGTCTGATGTGCTGGAGACGTTACCGGAAGGGATGATGAAGAATGATGCGGATGTGATTGAGAGTTCGTTTTTGGATGATTTCGTGGAGGATGTCGCGGAGGGCGCCGGGGCGGCGGAGACGCGCGGGCGGAGACGCGCGCTGGAGCGGGCGTATGAGACGTGGACGCGAGAGATTGACTCGATGGGGGTGAGTAAACGCGCGCGTGGGTTGATTTTGTTCGCTGTGATTATGTGTTTTTATGGAGCGAATATTACATTGGTTAAGGTTGCGCAGCAGAGCATGTCGACGGATGTGTTCGCGTGGTTGAGATTTGGCGTCGGGGCGTTGGTGTTTTCTCCGTTTTTAAAGTACGCCGCGCGGGACGAACGGGTGATTCGCGGTGGACTTGAACTAGGGTTGTGGTGTTCGCTCGGGTATTACTTGCAAAACATCGGGTTGCAATACACCGATGCCGCTCGCGCGAGTTTTATTAGTTCGTTTACGATTATCACCGTGCCCATGCTGGCGGGGCTGGCGGGACGCGAGGTCAAGTCGGCGACGTGGGGCGCGACGGGCATCGCCGTCGCGGGGTTGGCGATGATGGAGAATCTCATTCCAATCCCTGGTGTGGTTGACACGGTGGCGGCGACGAACGCGCAAGGAGATTTAATTGACGGCGTGAGCGACTTCATCGACGTCGTCGTCGACGCGGATGTGGACGTCGTCGCCGGCACGGCGGCGTCGATGGCGGATGGTGTCGCGTCCGTCGCTCTCGACGTCGCCAGCGGGCAAAGTGGTACAATCGTCGGCGATCTATGCACGCTTGGATCGGCATTGTTGTTCGGTACACATATTTTCCGCACCGATTGCATCTTCAACGGCGCTCCCCTGGCGCACAAAGAATCCATGGGATTGGTGTGCTTACAAATGCTCACCGTCGTCGCGTGCTTCAGCGGTTTGCTCGCGTACGACTACGTCGATAACGCCGGAGATATGCAAGCCGTGTTAGGTTTCAGCGACTGGTCCAGCGTGTCTTGGTCCAGCGTGTTTTTTATCGGCGCGATTTCCACCGCCGGGTGCATCTATCTCGAAACCGTCGCGGTGACGCTCATCGCGTCGCAAGAGGCGACGTTGATGTACTCCACCGAACCCATCTGGGGCGCAGTCTTTGCCTATTTTCTCCTCGGTGAAACGCTATCACCATCAGCGTCGATTGGAGCTGGATTGATATTACTCAGTACCCTCGTCGGCGCGCGAGCCGTCGGCGAAGAGAAATCCACCGCCAACGACTGACGCGTCGCGTCGACGTCGTCGTCCACATTTTTGTTTTTCTCAATTAGAAGCCGCGCGAGCGCGCGCATACGCACTACATAGCCCTTAGCACGCACACGGTACTTAGTACCACGCACACGTTTTTCCAGTGTAACGACACGCGTACGTCACGCGTACGTCACGCCTCCAGCCTCTCGTCGCGGAAAGCACCCACGCGCCGCGCCATCACCCTGAGCTCCCACACTTCCCCACCCCTCACCGCGCGCGCCAACGCCGCTCGCGCCCAACACCCATGGCGAGTAAACGCGATCAATTCCTCACCGCCTGTCGCAACGCCAAGCTCGACACCGTGCGCTGGGGCCTCGGCGCCGGCGGGCAAAACCCCGGCACGAGAGACGACGATGGGCACACCGCGATCATGCTCGCGGTGCTCGGCAACAAGCACAAGGCGGTGCAGATGCTGTTGGATAACTGCCGACGATCGCGAATGAAGGAACCGATGGATTTCGTGGATGGGCAAGGGGATGAGAAGACGGCGTTGATGATGGCGGCGGAGCGCGGGTACGCGGAGTCGTGCGAGGAGTTGTTGTACGCCGGGGCGAATTATAAAATGAAGTGCGCGAAAGGGCATACGGCGGCGGATTACGCGCGAAAAGGTGGATTTGATGCGTTGGCGAGACGGATTGATCGAGGTGGGGATTCGAGTGAAGAGGAAGAGGATGAGGAGGAGATGGAGGAGGAGGAGGGATTCGAAGGCGAGACGTCGACGCAGCGAAGCAAGCGTAAGAAGAAAGAAATGGAGGCGCTGGAGCGACGTGGGGAGAAGAGCGCGCCGGGTAAAGGTGGGGCGAAAAGTGATGGCGCGCACGAGCCAAAGAAAGCGGCGGAGAAAGCGCCCGAGGCGCGATGGCCTGAAACGGTCAAGGCGAAGGAGAGCGACGCCAAGGAGGTGAGCATCGAACGCGAAAAGGGCGATACCGAGGTTGACCCGGCGCTGTTTTTCGTTTCGAGCATTAACAACTTGAAGTTGAATCTCGGAAAGTCTTTCACGCAGCTCTCGCCAGATATCAGTCGTCTTTCTGGGCTGTTGACACTCATCATTAGCGGTAACGGTTTGACGTCGCTGCCGGAATCCATCGGTAAGCTTAAGCACTTGAAGACTCTCGAAGCAGAGCACAACAAGCTCACGTCGTTACCCGCGAGCTTGGCGGACTGCTCGAATTTGGAGATTTTGCGCGTTGGGCACAACCAAATTACAACGCTTGCACCGCTCGAAGAGGCGAACAATTTGGTCACGTTGGCCGTCGACCACAACAAATTGACGACGCTCGACGACTTTGGCATTGAAGCGAAAGAGCGCCTCGTGTCACTCTCGGCGAGCTACAACAAAATCACCGACGCGCCAGATACGATCAGTCAGTGCACGCTTTTGGCGGAGATTTACCTGCGCGCGAATAGAATTGAAGAGCTTCCGGGCGAGTGGGGAGAATTGAAGGAGAAGAAGGTGCGCGTGATTGAGTTGGAAGAGAATCCTCTCAAAGATCCCAAAGTGAAGAAGATGATGGGTAAAAGTGCGACGTTTGTGAAGGAACTTTTGACGTACCTTCGCAAGAATGGTAAGAAGAACGCGGGCAAGAAGAAATCCAAGCCAGCAAAGGCTGTGTCAGAGTCTGAAGAGAGCGACGACGACGAACCCGCACCGGCTCCTGCGCCAGCTCCGTCCAAGTCCAAGCCCGCGGCAAAAGCAGCGGTATCTGAGGATGAGCAATCGGAAACGGAAGAAGAACTCGAAGAGCGCATGGCGAAAATGAACAAGAAGGAACGCGAGAAGTTTAAACGCAAGCTCGCCGAGGAGCGCTTAGCGAAAGCAGCCAAGGAAGCAGAATCGAAGCGAAAGGCTGCCGATGCGGCGGCAGCGGCACGTATGCAGGCTGCTAAAACCATGCAAAGCGATGATGATGACGATAACGATGATGAGAGTGACATCGATAGCGATGATGAGCTCGCATTGCTCGCTCGGAAGAAGAAAAAGGCGGGCAAGGGTGGTGGCTTCCTTTACGCCATGACGGATGAGCAGCGCGCTGATGCTGAGAAGGCTGAGGCAGAACGTTTACTTAAGATTGAGTTGGCTAAGCAGGCTGAAGAAGATGCGAAGAAAGAAGCTGAGGAGAGAGCAGCACTTGAACTCGCGGCTCGCGTCAGCGGCGTCAAGCTCACTGGCGACGGTGTCTACGGCTGGGAGTACACTGGTGGACAATTCAAATCCACGCGCGTGCCCGCTCTACCGAAGGGTGCTAAAGGTCCATGTGTCGAGCTCGAGATTCCCAAAATCATCGTTGGTAAGCTCATCGGTGCCAAAGGTGCTACGATTAAAGGTGTGCAAGACCGAAGCAAAGCCATGGTTTCCATCGACGAAACCAAGGGCGGCTCTGGCAACTCTCTCTTGCGCGTTCGAGGCGATGAACCATCCATGGAATCTGCGCGAATGTTGATGAATAACGCGTTAGCCGGTAAGCGTTAATATTTGAAATAAACAGCACGTACCGTTAGGCCACACTCGCTCGTTCTTGAGTCGTTACGTCATTCACCGCCTCCCAAGCGAGCGCCGCTCGGCGTTCGTTGCGCGCGCGACGCAGCAGTCGCGACGTATTCTGTGGACACTCTCATCGCCGTGGCGAGTGCTCGTGGCGCGCAACGACGTGGAATCATGTTCAACGTCGGTAGTAAAAGCGCGCAAAAGTCAACCGATGACATGGCCCGCATTCGTCTCAGCGCGCGCTCCGAAGCGCTCGTGCGCGCGCTGCTGAAAACGGCGAACGTAGACGTCCCGAGTACGTCCTCAGCGGACACCAAGCTCAACCAAAACGGCATTCGCAAGGTGTACGATTCGTTGTTGAGCCAAGGTTTTAGAGTCGTCGACGTCGAAGAGGCGTTGCGCGCGACGGGCGAACGACTGAACAGCACCTTCGTCGAAGCCGACGCGCTCGATTGGCTGTGTTTTAATATACCCAACGCGCGTTTGCCGCGGCGTTTCCAGACGGCCGAACGTACAGAGTACAAGTTGGATGCAGACGCAACGGTGGAGGCAACGGTTGCCGCGGGCGGAGGCGTCGCCAAAGAACGCGTTATTCAAATGCCCGATGAGAGCATGCAGCGCGTAACGGCAAAGAAAGATGCAGACGAAAAGTTAGAGGATGCTGCGGTGGATAAGGCTTGGATTGCGCGATACGCAGATTATGAAGATAGCGATAGTGATAGCGGGAGCGACGACAGTTATGATTCCTTGGATGATTTCGGCTTGAGTGACGAAGAAGCCGCCGCGAAACGCTTGTTGTGGACGCGAAAGAAAGAATTTTCGAAAAATCCGGAGAATTTAATTGCGCAATTCGCCAGTGAATTAGTAGCGTTGAAAGCCAAAGCGAGCGAGGCGAAGAAAGGGAAGAATAAAAAGGAACAGAAAGCCGTAGCTGAAGCGATTCGCGTGTTAAAGCTCACCGCTAGCGAAATTGGAATGCGCGAGGATGACATCGAACCACCAAAGCTTGAAAAAGTGGATGAACAAGATGGTCAAGGTGATGTCTTTAAATCAGTAGACATGACGAGAGAGGCAGTCGAAGTAGACGAGACGCCTAGCTTGTGTGAGCAAGCTCGCGCAGAAATTCCCGAATCGGATGCGTCACAGACAAAGCTACCGGCCGACGATTCGGACGGAGAAGGCTTTGAATTCGATGTATTTGGCGATGGTACTGAAGATGTTATTGGTACCGGCGAAGAAGATCCAATGGAAGCGCTAACGAAACAGTTTAAGAATGACTTTCTTTTCAGTGATGGGAAGCGGCCGCAAGCTGCGAATGCGAAAGCGAAAGGCGGTAAGAACGCAAAAGTTCAAAGTGAACTAAAGGTGGAAGAAATGACCCCGAAGAACATGCTCATTCAATTATCGAAGCAAGAAGATTGGCACGTGCCGCGTTTTGAGCGCGATAAAGGCGCAGATGTGATCAGGTACATCGTCTCTGTCGAACGCTCGGCCGGACCGAAATATAAACGTAAGCCAACACTCTTGTGTTCCACGCTCACAGAAGATGAGCCCGAAGGTGGCTGGGCGACTATCAACGACGCTCAAAATGGTGCTGCGGCGAGGGCATTATTCGACGCCACTTTCAAGAAAGAAAATCAAATAATACCTTTGGAACTGTCAACAGAGTACCGCGATTTATGGCGGCGATGGGCAGTCGCTTACATTACGTCAGATGTGGCGGATGCGAGCGAAAACGCCCGAGATGGTTTCATCGACTCTTTCATGCATTCGATCGGCGCCGGCGCCGGCGATGAAGAAAAGTCGACGAATGACGACTTATTCACGGATGACATTGCAGAACAAGCGAGGGCGATTAAAGAAAAAATCGAACGCGAGAAACAGCTTGCGGCGAAAGCCGACGCAAGCAAGCACTCTGAAACCAGCAAGAAACTCAAGGCGCAGCTTGAAGCATCGAGAAATGATCCAAAATGGCGTCAGTTGTACGAAAAGCGATCGAATCTACCAATCGCACTGTTAAAAGATGAATTATTAGAGCGACTGAGATCGTACGACGCCATAGTTGTGTGCGGCGAAACTGGATGCGGCAAAACTACACAAGTGCCACAGTTTCTCCTGGATGACGCCATCGATCGCGAAGAAGGCGGCATATGTAACATTGTGTGTACACAACCTAGACGAGTTGCAGCAACGAGTATTGCTGAGCGTGTATCCGTTGAACGCTGCGAAAGGGGTGGTGTCGGTGGTTCTGGAAGTCTAGTCGGCCATCACGTGCGTTTGGATGCGAAAATCACAAATCAAACAAGGCTTACATTTTGTACAACTGGGATTCTCCTACGCCGTTTGCAAGGTGATCGCATGTTATCAGACGTCACGCACGTAGTCATTGATGAAGTACACGAGCGTTCTTTGGATGGCGACTTTTTATTGACACTTCTCAAGGATTTGCCGCGCAGGCGGCGAGACGCCGGTTTACGGCCGGTGAAGCTCGTGCTCATGTCTGCAACGTTGAACGCCGCATTATTCAGTGACTACCTTGGCGGATCACCAGTCATCACCGCCCCAGGGCGATCGTTTCCCGTTGAGACTATTCATTTAGAGCAAATATACGACACATTGGACTACGTCATCGATCCAGACAATCGCTCGTGTCGCAGGCCAAAGGGCAAAACCGAAGACGCGATGAAAGCCATCAAAGCTGGTGGCGGAGGCGACAGGCGGCGACAGAACGAGTTACTTGCATCATGGGGCGAGGACGCTGCGACCGAATTCGGAGGTGAAGAAAATCCTGAAAACCCAGACTTTGATCCGAGCAAGTATGAACATTGCTCGCGAAACACGCGCTTGTCGCTGTCGCGCTTGGACGAGTCTGTGATTGATTACGATCTTATCGAGGAACTTCTTGCATACGTTGACGATACCACAGAACATGGCGCAATTTTAGTATTTCTACCAGGTATCGGCGAAGTAACAGGATTGCTAGATCGTCTCGCGAGCTCGCCAAGATTCAAGGAAGCTGTGCTGACGCCGTTGCATTCGGCGCTCACTAACGCCGAGCAACGCGAAGCATTCAGAGTTCCTAAACCAGGTATCCGTAAAATCGTAGTCGCTACAAACGTCGCGGAGACCTCCGTGACGATTGAAGATATTGTTGTCGTCATAGACTCTGGTAGAGTTAAGGAACGACAATGGGATCCTCGTCGAGGCATGGCGTCACTCGAAGAAGGATGGGTGAGTCGCGCTGCGGGCAAACAACGCGCCGGGCGCGCCGGGCGCGTACGGGCGGGGACTTGCTATTCATTATTTACCTCCCACCGCGCGACGTGCATGATGCGCCCGTTTCAGGTGCCTGAAATGCACAGAGCTCCACTCACAGAGGTTGTCTTGCAGATTGCAAGTTTGGATTTGGACAACGATCCAGCGTTCGTGCTCGGCAACGCTCCTGAACCCCCGAAAGATGAAGCCATCGCCGCAGCTAAGAAAACGCTCACTGAAATCGGCGCATTCGACGAAAATGGTAGACTCACAGCCTTGGGGCGTCATCTTGCGGCGCTTCCAGTCGACGCGCGCGTGGCAAAAATGCTCTTATTTGGCGCGTTGTTACGTTGCCTCTCGCCAATTCTCACGATTGCAGCAACTCTAAGTTACAAATCCCCATTTCAGTCTTCAAAGGCGTCGAATAGTCAAGTCGAAGCTGCCATGCGTGCGTTCGCACAGCCAGTGTCGCATACTCTAGCCGCGGGTCAGCAAAGTGATCACCTCGTCATTGCCGCGGCGTACGACGGTTACATCGAAGCATGCAAGGAAAACAGAAACGCAGGTCGCCGGTTTGCACAAAAGAACGCCCTAGATGTGGACACTATACGTCAAATTAGTGAAATGCGCACGCAATACGCCTCACTTCTCGCAGATATGGGCGTGATTCGCATCCCCACGGGGTATTCGATTCGTGGGCGAAATACGGCTTGGCTGGATGATCCTAAAGCGGTGCGTGGCCTTGTATTGCATTTTGTTTCGCGCACGTAACTTGTTTTTTTTTACGTTTGAGACATTGGAGGTGGGCATTTGCCATAACACAGCAAGTGCTCAGGGCGTGCGCGCATGAAGCTACCTGCGCGTGGGTAAAGTTATCTCCATACAGCAAAGTGAGGCTTTTCCGGATGGCGTGACGAGCGCTGCGCGTCATCCCCAGCAGCTCTCCAATATTCTTTTGCGCCATTGAACTTTTGCTTTACTTTCGACTAACGCACCCGACTAACCATTTTCTTTGCATTTTCATAATACAGGCGTGGAATAAAGACTCTCGACGTCCAGCGATGATTAAGGCTGTCCTGACAGCTGGTTTGTACGCGAATGTCGCCGTCGGCGAAGAAGCGTCGGATCAAGACTACGCACACTACACGTGGAAAGATGCCACGTCCGAGGTTCGCGTGCACCCTTCGAGCGTTAATCGCGGTATTGGATCAGAGCGTAAACCTGCGTATCCGTTTTTAGTGTATCACGAGAAAGTGCGCACGGCGCGGGTATTTTTGCGCGATTCCACTGTCGTCGCCCCAGAGGCGCTGCTTCTATTCGGAGGCACGCTAGACGTGCAACACGCCAACGCTCGCGTGGTCATGGATAACTGGATTAAACTCAAGTGTGATGCACCGATTGCGGTGTTATTCAAGTACTTGCGCATCGCACTCGACGCCGATTTTGCGAGACGAATTCAACGCACCGGCGCGACTCGATGGAGCGACGGCTGCGAAGACGACGATGAAATCATCGTCACCATTCGTCGCATTCTCGACGATCAATGATGACAAATATACACAAATAGCAGAAACGTATGAATTGTTGAATATTGATTAGCAAACTAGAATTACTACCGCGCTGAACGTCGCCCAAGCGCTCCGCTATGAATGAGACACCAAACGTGACCGTGAATGCTTTTTCACTTTTTCACTCGACGACGACGACGGTCTCCTCGCGACGAGCTCGAGCTCGAGCTCGATGACGAATACGACCCCGATGACGAATACGACCCCGATGAAGAACTCGACGAGCTCGAACTCCCACTACTGCTCGACGACGAACTCGAACTTCCGCTACTTCTACTCGAGCTCGACGATGAACTCGAACTCGACGACGAACTCTCCCGCCTGCGCCCACGCTTCTTCTTCTTCACCACGCGCGCCAATCGAGCCTCCATTAACTCGCGCTCCCTCGCGCTCCCGGGCGCGGGATCATCCTTAAACTGCTCCTCGGCGTACTTTTGCCGCAGCGACGGCTTCTCCAACATCATCGTCGCGCTCGGTCGCGACACGTACCGTCCCTTGGCGTCGCACGCGCACTCAAAGCTCCACACCCCGCGTCGCAAACATCGTTGACACTGCGCTCGCGTCCGCGACGGGTCCGCGCGATCCTCCGCCGCGCGTTTATCGCGCTGCAAGATGAATGGCATCGCGTCACACTCTGCCGCAGCGTCGTCGCCCGATGGCCGACTTGCGCGCGATACGCGGCGCGAACACCGAAGAGCAGCTCGAAGCGCTGCAAGCGGCGTTTCTAGACGCGCGCGATGCGCCGGCGGCGAGCATGCGACGCGTCGGACGCCACGACGCGGCGCCGAGCGACGCGGCATCACCTGCAGCCACGCGCGCGACGACGGCGACGACGACGGCGACGGATGAGGTCATGTGCGAGGCGATCGAGAACGACGAGGACGACACCGGCGCTGCGTCCGCGCGCACGCCGGCGGTGCACGAAGTCATGCGCGACGTGTTCGGGGATATCGTCGAACGCGAGCCGCGCGCGGGCGCGGGTCGAGACGCGGATGCCGAGCGCGAAGCCGCGGCTCGCGCGGCGCACAGCGTCAACACGGGGTTTCCGGAAGTGAAGCATCGCAGTGAAACGAATTTTGGGAAGTCTCGGTTCGCGGCGCGTAAGGCGGCGGCGCGAGAGGCGGCGGCGCGGAAAGCAGAAGGCGACTTCGAGGGTTCTTCGGCTTCAGCTTCGGCTTCGGCGGCTCGAGGGTCGTTTGCGGTGGACACGGATAAGGAAGCGGCGAGTATTGAAGAAGAAAACTCGCGCATTTTAAAAGTTATGAGCGCCAAGGCGGTGAGGGAGGCGCAAGAAGAGCTCAGTGGGCGATTGAATGCAAAGACGTTGGAATTTTTGCGCAACCGCGGCGCGAGCAAATCGAGAGCGGCGTCGACGAAGAAAACCGACGAGAGACAGGCGACGTCGACGCCGTCGATGCCGGTAGCACCGAAGCGCGCTCGTGAACGTAGGGATGTCGCGGCAGAAGCGAGCGCGCGAACGAAAAAGATCACGACGGTTGGCGTCGAGCACATTCGATTTGGTTTGGACGGCGTCCCTTTGGTCGACGCCTCCATCGACGTCGCGACGTCGGCGCAAATTCAAGGCACACCAGCGCCGTTACCGACCGAGCGCGATCCTTTGCGCGCGGGAGAAGGTGCAGAAATCGGCTATACGTTCCAAGAAGCCGGCGCATTGACGCGCAGTAGCGTGGCGAGTCAGCGTGTCATCGGATTGACGATTATCGGCCGCGTGCTCAAACTCGCCCGTCGCTGGAGCTACGCCCCCGTCGATCCGCTCCCCGTCATCGACGCGGCGGGTGACGACTCGCCACCAAGATTACCCAACACCATCACATGGGCGAGCGTGTGGGTGTACGCCACAGTGGATTGCGCCGTCATCACCCTCCTTCGCCGAGCGTTGGACGACGCGCACGCCCAGCCGATGAACGCCGCGCTCGCGGCTATTCAAGCCTTGGTCGGCGGCGTCGGCGTCGGCGGTGTCGATGGATTAGAAGCCTCGCTCGTGGATGCCTTAGAGAGCACGACGCCGATAGATTCCAGCGGTGTGTCGTACGCCGCGCCGCTGTGGCGTGCCGAGCCCGAAGACGCACCGTGCGGCGGGTCGGGTTTCGAACCCATCGCGTGGGAGCACGCTGTGGAGGAGATTTCGCTCGGCGACGACGCGCACGTTCAACTCGCCGAAGAACCCGACGAAGTCGAAGAAGGCTTAAACAAACAAATGTCCGAGAGACGACAGGCGACGGAGCAAGCGGCGGACCCGATTGCGGGGCTTTTACGCATGGGTATCTTGCAACGGTTACGGTACGCGCTCGAAATCGAGCGGGACGCCAGAGGGGAAATGTTCATTTACGACGCGCTCGCGGCGTTCGCGAGACACAGTAAAGCGTCGGTACACGCATTGGCGCGATGCCCGCGGCTCGTACCGACGCTCGTGGCGAGAGTTAAGGATTCGTGTACGGGTGGCGCGAGAGGTTCGCCGACTGAACCGATGGTGATTGGCGTCGCGCGCGCCGTAAAAGTTTTACGACTCATCGCGCAGTCAAACCCAGATGCGGCGAAAGACATGAGCAGCGAAGGCGTTCTCAAGCACGTCATTCAAGCCGCGATTACGTTTGGTGGCGTGAGCACGAATGCAGACGGCTCGCAGAACGCGCGTCCGAAAGATTCAGCGGCGTTGCTTTGGCGAGAAGCGTTCAAATTGTGGGCCGCGACGTCGGCGAGCGGCGTCGACGCGCCCGCGTTTGACGCCATTCATCCGTTGGTTGCACCTTGGATGGAGAAGTCTTCAGACGTGCGCCGAGATCAACCTTTGCTGGCCATGGATATGTTTGCGTTGCTTACCACGCTGTCAACGTCACTGCCAGAAAAAGGTGACGCGGACGACGCGGGGCCGCCCGCGGCGATGGACATTGCCGACTCTAAAGAGACGTTGTCTTGGCGATGCGCGACGGCGGCTGCCAAATGTGCGGAAGAATGGCTCGCAGCCAAGGAACGAGATGTATGCACGTTGCATACAATGTCAAGTGCTGCTCGCTATCTGGTCGCTCTCGTGGCGCGATCGCCGAATAGTGCGACGCACATCGTCGCGCGCGTCTTGGGTTTATCTGGCGCCGACGCAGCGACGGGCGCCATGTCGCATAATGGTTTAATTGACCATGTGTTTTCCGCGTTGGATGATATCGTCACCGCGCGCGTTGGATCGACGACGTTTGAACAAGCTAATATCGATCTCGCGGCATGGGGTTCTGTGTTGCATAGTCTACTGTTACTTATGATTGTCACGCCGGGCGTGTGCAGCGACGACGCCGTCACCGCGTTGGCGGCGAGAATCATTCGACAATTTGACGGTAAATCTCTCACGACGGCCGAGTCGCGGTCGAGCGCAGACGAAGGACGTCGTTCGATCTCTCGACGTCTCAGTCTCGGTAATCGTAGCGACTTTAGCCCGCGTAATAGCGAAGGGCTGCTTGACGCGACAGCGATTGACGAACCCATGGGCGACCCGACGGTTTGGATGGGTCAACAACCGCTCATCGCCGCATCCCGTTTACCTTTACAACGAGCAGTGATCGTTGCTATGGAGATTCTCGACAAGGCGTTCACGAATGCGTCGGATTCCTCCTCCCCACTCTCGCCAGAGGCTGGGACAAAGAGAGAATTGCAACTCGACGCGAACGCCGCAGCGGATGCGACAATGTACCTGATGTCTTCGCTTCCTCCCGGCGCCGGAGTCATCGCATCGCAAGCCATGAGCTCTGGATTGTTTTCTGTGCGCGTACTTGAGCCACTGCTCAAGCTTACGAAGAACGCACTCCACGAAGCTGCGGCGATTTCAGTCGACGTGTCAGAGGACGACAGAGCGCGCATGGCCATTCTGGAGACGGGCGTGAATCTCACCGCGGCGTCGGTGAGTTTAATCGCCCCACCAGAAGTCGTGCGCGATGCGCTCCTGGGCGGATTTGCCATGGAATTCACGACGCCCGCTGAGGCTCGATCAATCGCAACTCCAGGCCCCACCGTAGCGGTCGGATCGTTGCTCCCGGCGCACAAGTTGTGGCTCCTGGCGCCCGCCTCCCCGCGCACAACCATTCAAGGATGGGGCGTCGCTGGCGTCGCGTGCGCGTTATCACTCCTGATGGGCATGGAGCTCGCGAAAGTTTCGCGCGTGCGAGCGCTTCCGCCGGCACAGAAAATGGCTGCCATAGGTGCAGTGTATCTGCAAGGCGCCAACGTGTGGAGAGACCCGGCGGTGAGCGCGCCGATGGGGTTGTTGACGGATTTGTACTGGCGACGCATGGTGCGCAAGAATATTCAACAGCACCACGCGAGCGGTGGGCGTGGATACAGTATGGACTTGACAAACTCTTCAGCAGGCGTTGGAGGATTAAACGATCCGTTGAACGTGGCCACGGGTGCGGGTGACGCGGCGGCGGCGGCGGCTTTGGTGAACGCGTTTACGAGCGATAGTTTCGGCGACGCGCTCTTCGCGAGACACGTCGCTATTTGGTTGCGCTCGCGCGTGTCACCCAAGGCTCGAGCGGCGACATGGATTGCGCTTTGTGAAGGTATTGCGCTGCATTTACTTCCGTGCACGAACGCCATGGTTCCACCCGCTGCGGCTTTTGTATTCTTTCCATCTGGCGGTGAACCAGACCCGACGATGCGCGAATTGTACATCAAAACAATCGAAGACGGTCTCCTAGACAAGGCGCTCAGTGGCTGGGCGGGTGATGAGTATCCCACGCCCGGTCGAAATGAGCCTCCGTTATCGGCGGCGCTCGCTATTCATGCACTTGCGCACGTCATTCTCTCCCCGAGTGTCGGCGAGAAGAAAGCCGTGGAGACGCTTCGTCGTATTTTGAGACGGCCTAACACCAAAGTTGTGCTTCGAGCGCTGCTACACACGCCGCTCACCATCAAACGGCGTCCATCGTTTGCTGCCGCTTCCGTTGGCACGCACAAAACGCCCTTTGGCAACGGTTTCGTGTACGGCAAGCGTGGGCAGGATATTGACATTCCGCCTCGCCGAACTCTTCTCCTCGACGTATGCGGCGACGACGAGGCGCTCATCCAAGAAGTTGAAAACGCGCTCATCGACGCAGGTCTCTTGGTGAAGACTCCTATGGATCTACTTACGGAGAAAATGAATGTCGAGGCGCACATCCAGCAGCAAAGCTCATTTTACGCGACGACAAAATAGGAAACGTACTGCATGACGCGACGCGACGAAACAAATGTGTAATTTTTTTGTATTGAACAACGACAACGAGAGCGGCAACGCCAAACTAAAAATTATCCTTGGCGCGACGCACGGCACCGAACACGGCTGCTAAATCAGTACATCCCGCCATCCCAACCCCTTCTTGCACGCCCGCCGCCATCGGCCGACAGAATGGATTCGTCGCGCGCTCCACGCCAACCATCGTCGGCACCGTCGGCTCGCCTCTCGCGCGCATTTCCGAAACCTCCCGCGCGCGCGCTTGTAGCGCCTCGTTCCCTCCATCCACGCTCAGCGCAAACTTCATGTTACTCGCTGTGTACTCGTGCGCGCAATACACCATCGTCGAATCCGGCATGGCTAAAATCTTCGAAATAGAGTCCCACATTTGCGCCGGCGTGCCTTCAAACAACCTCCCGCATCCACCCGCGAACAGCGTGTCCCCGACGAACACCTTTTCCTCCTCCTCGAAGTGATACACCACGTGCCCGAGCGTGTGCCCCGGCGTCTCGCGCACCACGCAACGCGCGTCCCCGACGCGCACCGCGTCGCCTTCGCGCACGCCGACGTCGACGAGTTCCGCCGGTATCTTACGACTTTCGACTTCGCGCGCCGGCGCGTACACGCGAAGTCCGGGAAACTTCCCGCGCAGCGCCGCGCACGCCCCCACGTGATCGCGGTGCCAGTGCGTGCAGAGCACGATCGAGGGTGTCCATCCTTTGGCAGCCAACGCGCGCGCGATGTCGTCGTAATCGGGCGCGTCGACGAGCGCCACGACGCCCGACGCGACGCAGCGCAGCGCGAATCCATAATTGTCATCGAGAGCGTTGAATTGGTGCACCTCCATGGCGCTCGCGACGCGCGGCGACGACGTTGACGGCGCGGATGCGGATGCAGATGCGGTCGAGGCGCGCGCAGCTCTCGCGACGCGCGACGACGGCGACGGCGACGGCGACGGCGACGGCGACGGCGACGGCG
>Ga0181559_10003452_pt1 | contig 15526 bp, 9 predicted proteins | sample 011ome_21_FD_133752 | JGI IMG/M metagenome (GOLD analysis project Ga0181559, IMG submission 133752) | Coastal salt marsh microbial communities from the Groves Creek Marsh, Skidaway Island, Georgia - 011508AT metaG (megahit assembly) | ecosystem: Environmental > Aquatic > Marine > Intertidal zone...
CAAGGATAGTAACTCGCATATAGAAAAAGAGGCGCCATCCGCTACAGAAGGACTGGGCTATCCCCTGTTTATTACACATCTGGATAACCTTGTGGCTGAGGCAAATGCCAGTGGGTCTGTTGTAGGACACGTGATTCATATCCATGGTAATGGTCTTGAGCATTATTTGGCTGACAAGGGCTTCGGTAGTCTGAATGGCAAAATGAAAGCACTGGCCAGTGAGTTGAAATCCAGCCTGCAAAGCAATGATTTTATGATCCGTTTTACTGAAAACAGTTTTCTGGTTTTGCTCAATAAAAATCATGAACAAAACGGGGTAGCAAGCAAAGAAAATGAAAACGAAAATCATCCCGCCCTCAGCCTGTATCCTGAGTTACTTGGTCAGTTTCAGCGTGCACTGAACAAGGAAATAGATAAGGATGAAACGAATGCTGTCATTACTTTTGCCCATGAAGTGATACCGGTTGCTTCGGACTCGGAGTCTGCTGAAAACCTGATCAGGTCTTTTCTTATCAGCGTTAATCATAAAGCTCCAAAAGAAAGTATTGAAGCTGTCGATTCCAATGTTGTTCCCTTTGCCAAGAAACCTGAAGAACAAATTAAGCGGGAAGAGCCGGGTCACAAGCAAAAGAATGAAGTGCATAGCGCGGATAAGAAGAAACCGGCAGCAGAAAAAGTAAAATTACTAAATAAACAAACCAGGCAGCAGTCTGGAGCAAGATCTGCCAAAAAAGCTGCCAGTAAAACGCAGCCGCCGAAGAAAGTAATCAAGTCAGGAAAAAACCCGTGCTCGGAGCCAGGGCAGATAAAGATTCCTGTAGTTGAAATTCCAGACCAGCTTGACGACGCGAGCCTTGAATCCTTGCCCATAGCCCAGGAAGTGAGTATTGATGAGCTGGAACTTGCATTGAAGGCTAATCAGCTGAAATTGTTTTATGAACCGTTACTGTCTGTAACGGAAATCGAAACAGAACTATACGATCTTGGTTTGTATCTGGAGGATGGCATAACCAGAATTTCTCGAGACAGTCTCGGGGCAGCCATGGGGAAAAACCCGCTTGCCGCCAAGCTTGATTTCTGGGCGATTGAAAATGCGCTGCAGATAATCGAAGGTTTTTATAATCAGGGGCTCGAGTATCGCGCTTTACTTTCCGTTTCAGCCAGTTCGTTACTGGATGAGCACTTTATTGAAAATGTAGACAAAGCGATGGAGAACCTCTCTTTACCCCGGGAAATTTTGATTATTGATTTTCACCTTAACGATTTGCAGGAAGATTTGTCTGCGGCATGTGAACAGCTGAATCAATTAATACAGACAGGTTGTAGCGTATGCGTTTCCGGTGTTACTGACACAGCTACGATGAAGAACGTGATAAGTGATGCCGATATCAGCCTGGTCAGGTTGGATAATTCAATTATTGCCAATGCAATTGATGATGCTGCTACCTTCAGTTCACTCAAGGATTTGATTGAATTCTTTCACACGGCAAAAACCCGCGTTATTGCCGGCAATATAAATACCAGTGATTTACTTTCCATCTGTTGCAAAGCGCAGGTCGATCTGGTGAAGGGGGATTATATTCAGAAAGAACCCTTACCCTTGACGGCCGAGTCGCTCTTTCAGGAAATGACAGTTTAACCAGTGTTCAGGAGTTATGCATATGAGCGGTAATCTCGAAAATATTAAAGTCATGGTAGTGGATGACAGTAAAACTATACGCAGTACTGCACAAAGCCTGTTGAAAGAGACCGGATGTCATGTGGTGACCGCCCATGATGGTTTTGATGCCCTATCAGTGCTGGTACAGGAAAATCCCGACCTGATGTTTATCGATGTAATGATGCCACGCCTGGACGGTTATGAAACCTGCTCAATGATTCGTAGCAATGAAAAATACAAGACGCTGCCAATCATTATGCTTTCCAGTAAATCCAGTTTTTGTGATAAGGCCAAAGGAGATGTGGTAGGCGCCAATGCCTATTTAACCAAACCATTTGCTCGTGAAGAGCTGGTTGATGCCATCAGTAAATTTGCACCGGTTCTGGAAACCGGGGCGGCATTGCAAGAAAAAACAGAAACGCCAGCTATATAAATCATTCATACGCGATATTTAACAGGACTGTTTATGCAAGCGTTAAAAATTCTGGTAATAGATGATCGTGCTGCTGATATTGAGCATGCTGCATCAATTCTGCAACAACAGGGTCATACCATTCTTTCTGCTTTTGATGGTAGTGAAGGGGTGCAGTTAGCCGAATCAAACTTGCCGGATTTGATTTTGATGGATCTCGTGATGCCGGAACTTAATGGCTTTCAGGCGACCAGAGAGCTAGGCAGGAATGAAGCCACAAAACATATCCCGGTGATCATTATCAGTTGCAAGGATGAAGAATCTGACAAGGTATGGGCATTAAAGCAGGGCGCACGGGCCTATTTACCCAAGGGTTTTGATGATGAGTCTCTGCTTGGCGCCATCACCATGGTTATGGCTGAAGACCACCGATCCAGGGACTTGCCGCAGCAGGTAGCAGAATAATGTTAAGTCATAGCAACAGATTCAAGTCGCCATTACAGCAGTTGCTGCTATTGGAAGAGCGGGTCAGGCGAACTGGCGCAAGTCTGCCTGAAGATGCAAGCCAGCTCGAGCGTTTTCATGGCATTAAATGCCTGATCAATGACGTTTCCTGTGTAGTTGATATTGGAAGGGTCGCTGAAGTGATCAAGGTCAGATATGTCACGCCAATTCCTGGTGCAGTGAGCTGGATTGAAGGGGTAATGAATTTTCGTGGTGCCCTGGTGCCGGTTTACAACCTCAAGCAATTTCTGGGTCAGGGGGAAAATTCGGCTGGCAAGTTTGGCTTTAGCGAGGGGCCCTTGCTCGTGTGCAGAATGGAAAAACAGTTACTTGCACTGAGGGTAAGCAAGGTGCATGGAATGCAGAAATTTGATTTTGATGAATTCAGTGCTGTTACCCCGCGAAACACTGATCCACAGACAGCAGAGTTCTATATAGATGCAAGCATCACCAGTAATGGTATTAGTTACCAGCGCTTTGATGTCAGCAGGTTAATTGATGTTCTGAATAGCTTTGACCCGGGTCAGCAACAGGCCGCCATCGCGTAACTATTTTAAACATCCATAAGCAGGAGCAGGTAATGGAAACATCCAGTTTGTTAATTAAAAAAAGAAGACAGCCGAAAACCAGAGCCTTCATGGCTGTCTTTCTGGTTACCTTGCTATTGATTGTCATCAATCAGATGTATATCAATATTTCATCCAGACTAACGCAATCCCTGAATCAGCAGGTGACCACATTAAGTATGTTGTCGCAGCAGATTGGCAGGAATGCGCAAGCGCTGGCTGATGGCGATAGCGCAATTTTTCCGGACCTTTATGATGCCAGGCTGGATTTCGACTCCATGCTGGTACAGATCAGCAAGGGGGGCAGTGCCGGCAGCCCGATGTCAGATTTTTTCAACAATACTGTTATCGATAACCGTCCAGCGCTGGTGGAGACAATCATTTCCCGGGAATTCCCGGATTTTCCGGAAATCTGGCAGAACACCGAGCAGGATATCGACCTTGTGCTGGAAAATCAGCCTTTGATAAACGAGGTCAATGCCCAGGCTGCCGTCATTCTCAACATAATGCCTCTTGTACAGCGTGAATATGATCTCATTAGCGAGCGTTTTACCGCGCTGAATCTGCCAACTGTGACTCTTGCCGCCGCACAACGTCAATCCTGGCTGGCAGAGCGTATAGCATTCAATCTCCGGGAGATTATTGCTGGTGATACCTCATCATATCAGGCGGATCAATTATTGAGTGACCTCAAGCTGTTCGCCGACAACCATACCGCTTTTCAGGCGGGTGACTCGCGTCTTGGTATTGATCGTATCAACGATCCCCAGGCTCTGGATGGTTTGATCAACGTGTCAGTTTTGTTCTCTTCTATCAGTGAAACTGCCAGCATTATCCATAGTGCTATTCCTGAAATTAATATCTATACAGGAGCGCTGGCAAACATTGTCATTAACAGTGAACTGTTACTTGCTCAGATCAAGGGGATTGGCGATTTATTAGCTGCGCAAGGTATTCACCCCTTTGCCAGCCCCATAGTGGGTTATGTCCTGTTATTTGTCATGCTACTTACAATTCTTGCCTATGGACGTCAGGTCATCAGGCAGTCCCGAGAAGCTGAGCAGATCAGTGCGGAAAAAAATACACGCAATAATGGCGCGGTAGTAAAGCTGTTAAGTGAGATCTCCAGTCTTGGTGAGGGCGATCTTACAGTTAAGGCAACAGTGGGCAAGGATTTTACCGGGGCGATCGCGGACTCGATTAATTACGCCATTGAACAATTACGGGAACTGGTTTCAGCCATCACCAGTGTCACCATGGAAGTAACCAGTTCCACAGAAGCATCCATGCAGACCGTGGAATCATTATCGGCAGCGACCAAGCGTCAAACCAAAAGTATTTATTCTGTGCATGAGTCCATGCGTGAAATTGGCGATGGAATCAATCAGGTCAATGAAAACGCACAAAAAACCCTTGAAGTAGCAAAAAATTCTGTGAAAACAGCGGTTGGCGGTGCTGCTGTTGTGAAAGATACCATCAAGGGAATGGATAATATCAGAGACCAGATTCAGGGTACTTCAAGACGCATAAAGCGACTAGGTGAAAGCTCACAGGAAATCGGTGGTTTTGTTTCCCTGATTAACGATATTGCAGAGCATACCAACACCTTGTCATTGAATGCAGCGATCCAGGCAGCCTCGGCAGGAGAAGCGGGCAAGGGATTTGCTGTCGTTGCTGATGAGGTGCATGCGCTGGCTGAACGATCTTCCGATGCCACGCGCCAGATAGAAAGCCTGGTAAAAGTTATTCAGGGCGATATCAAGGAAGCAGTGCAGTCAATGGAAGATACAACGGCTGAAGTGGTATCAGGGACAAGACATGCACAAAGTGCAGGTAAAGCGCTGGATGAAATTCAGCGTGTTTCAAAAGAATTACAGGAATTGATCTACAGCATAAACGAGGCGTCCAGTAATCAAAGCAAGGCTGCTTCTGAAATTACCCAGTCAATGGCTGTAATACAGCAAATGACGGCTAATACCACCAGTGGTATGGAAGCCACATCAAAATTCATGTCCAGCCTGGGAGGATTGTCGGCACAACTGCAGGATGCTGTATCGGGATTTAGTCTGGACCGACGGAAAAACTCCAGAGATAAAAGCAACTGGTCTGGATTGGCCGATAAAAAGGTATCCCGTTTGCCGAGCAAGGAAAAAAGTAGTGATGAAACTCCTCTGACATTGCGTGCCAAGGATGACCTGCAAACCGAAAACAAAAGTATAGACAACACTGGCGCAGACAGTAACAACGCTGAAAACAGCGTAGAAATGCCTAATCAAGCTGCGGTAAACGCCTGAATTGGCGGTCCCGGCATTGAATCGAACAGGTGAATGTAATGAATAAATGGCAAAGTTCCAGGGCTCTGAAGCGAGTAATTTTTGAGATTAAAACGTTGAGTGAGGTGCTGTCTTTGGCACTGGAAAATGTTATTTCAACACCAGCAGATGAAGACAAGCCTCTGCAGGATTTGCGTGCGCCAGTGTCGGGTTTTAGTTCTACACCGGGAATGTTGCAGTTGCTCGAATTACCAAATTTGGCATTGTTGGCCAATGAAATATGCGTGTCCATAAACGAACTGCTGGCAGAAAAAAAGCAACTTCCCGTTTGGAGCCATAACCCAAGGCTGGAAGCTGCTTATGTTGGACTAGGCAACATTACTTCAATGCTGGAAGCTGGTCTTGAGTACCAGAGTGATAATTTTGAACAGGTCGCCGTGTTACTGAACAGGATCAGAGACTCACGTAATGTTGCGCAAGTATTCAGCTCGGCGATACTGCTTGAAAAACAGGAAATCAATTACCGCAAAGTATTTGAGGAAAAACCGCAGTTACTTCAGGAATTAATGGAAAAGCAGCTGATGTTCTACAACAAAGCCTGCAAAATCCTTTTAAAAAATCCTGCTGACAAGAAAGCTCTTGAGTTAGTCATCAAGGTTATCAATAACCTGAGCCTGCTTCTGCGTGATTACAGGGCGGGAACACGCTGGGGGCTATCCAGTGCGTTGATGACAGCATTACCACAGGAAAATCTTAATCAGGCCTTGTTCCGAATTCTGGCAGGGTTTTCCTGGTCTCTGCATTTTTCCACCAAGGAAAGTATCGTATTACAGCATGAAGAGATGTCTGGAGTGCTTGATAAAGATCTAGAAAACAGTGTTTTTGATGAGATCGCAAAACTTATTGATATAAACACCGGGTCAGAACCAGAAATTTCATTTATCAGACAATGGCTAAGTCAGAGAAGTAGCAAAGGAAGTCGGTTAGATAGCAGTGGAATTTTAAATAATGCGGATTCTAACGATGAGGCATCCCGAATTCGCTATTATGCCCAGGATGCCAGAAATAAAACTATAGACATTCTCGGTGAGCAAATAACTGCGCTGTTGGATTCCATTAGTGAGATTGCAGATGAGATGGACGATAGTAATGTCCCTGCCGAGGAAATGAAAGGTGAAATAGAGCGGCTTGGAGAACTTCTTCGCTTTATCGGTTTGACAACATTGGCAAGCAATATTGAAGATGACCTGGCTGCTGCATCAGGTCAACAAGCCCAGGATCTGTTGTTTTCAATAGCCAGGATATTGGTCATCAGTTCTAACGAGCTGGCTGCTTATCAGGATAATCATGAGCTTAAGCTTTTTACTGAAGTAAAAGGTTCTCCGGGTATCCCTGTAATAAATTCTGCGCGGTTACATGCCTTACAGGCAGTTATTGCCTGCATTAAAACTGTGATCAGCAATCTGGATCTTATTGCAGAAAACAATACCCACGTTCTGCAAGAAACCTGCTCAACGTTGGGACAGCTTTCACGGGTGTTCCAGTTGATAAACCAGCCTGAACAGTCAAAACAGTTTCAAATCGCAGAGAACTATATTGCTGACATGATAGAGCACACTACGTTGGAAACGAAGAGTATTGGATTTCAGCGTTTATGTCAGCTGATGATTAATTCCCTTTGGTATTTTGAACAACTGATTCTGGGCAGAGAGGATGATTCAGCAGTCTTTCTGGAGAAAAGTGCGGGTTTTGCCAAAGAATTGCTTGCTGATATTTCCCTGCGCAAGGCGCAGCCTGGGAATATGCCTGATCATGACAAAGCAGCTAGCGATGACAATGATGAGAGCGATGAGAAGGGGGATATAAAGCTGGCGCCTGCAAGCCCGCCAGAGAATGTTCAGCCGCAAAAGTCATGGTCGGCGAGTAAAGCAATATCTGACTCGAATGAAATTGATGAAGAGCATAAGCAGCGAATGGTCTTCAGTAATGAGTTTGATGAGATATTACTTTCGCTTCGGGAAGAATTAAGCGATCTGCAAAGTGTTGGACAGCAGACAGGCAGGGTTAGAAATTGCTCCAGACTTTTTCATACATTGGGGGGGAGTGGTCGTTCTGTCGCGCATGATATTGCTGCTGTTTCTGTTGCTATGGAAAAGCTTTTCGATAGCCTTTCTGCAAAGCCACTGGGAATCACTGATGAAATCATGGGTTTTACGGAGGAAGTGCTGGATGTTCTTGCATTACTGCGAGACGGTATTCTCGATCCGGAGAATGATAATGTATTTAAAGCCGGGTCATTTAAAGCCAGTATCAATAATATCTGCATACAGGCTATAGCCTATGAAAAAGCCCTGAATGGAAATAACCCACCACTTGAAATCAAGGCAGCATACCCGGGGATTACCCAAACCAAAACGGCGTTACACAAATATATTCAAGCGGAAGATCCGCTGCTAACCGGTTTCCTTCAGGAAGCCAGGGAACTACATGCCCGGATACATGAAGGGTGTCTGGCGCAGCAGGAAAATTCAGAAAACAGCAAAGCATTGGCTCAGATCAGTTCAGCTTTATCCCTGTTGCAGGGTGCTGCTGAAATGGCAGATTGTGAATCAATAGCCAGTGTTGTTTGCGCCTTGCTGGCAGCTATTGAAAAAATTATGCCAGAGAAAGTTACAAAACATGGCGTAGATCAGGCTTTCATAAAAATCATGACTGACTCTGTTGACTGGTTGGGAGATACCATGTCGAGACTGGAAACTAACCAGTCTATCAATAGCAGTGAACCTTTGCTTAAGGCCATTGAGGAATACGTCCCGGAAACTATACTCGCCCCTGAAAATGAACAGACTGAAACCCCTGTGGTTGATTTTGACAGTAAGAGTACTGAACAGCAGTTGTTTTTGCCTGCACCAGAATCAGAGCCAGAACCGGCAATAGCGCAAGCGTCGTATGATAGTGGACAGTCTGAGGCCTTGACGACACAACAGTTACCATCGGAGTCCAGGAACAACACGGTAGATCAAGAGTTGCTGGCGGTGTTCCTGGATGAGATGACGGAGCTGTTACAGGATCTGGATGACCTTTATCTCCACTGGCAACAGGAGCCCCACGACAAAACCATTCTGGAAAACTATTTGCGCATACTACATACCCTGAAGGGCAGCTCGGCACTTGCCCAGGATAACGCATTAAGTAATGCCGCCCATGAGTATGAATCATTTGTGATTAGTGCCGGCAAAAGTAGTGGCTTTGACAATGAGTTTTTTACAGGCTGTGATATTCATTTGCATGGGCTGCATAAGATTTGCGCTTTATACAGCAAGGATGACCATGGCTTTATAACGAGAACGCCAGAGGCAGCTGAACTGGAAGCTGAACTGCCTGGAAAGCCTGAAGCGTTGACTGGCAAAGATGAAATCAAAGACAAGTTGGAGCCAGAGAAAAAGTCCATAACTACAGGCAATAAACATAAGAATCAGCTTCTGGAGCTGACAAAGGATTCGCAGAAAATTCCTGGTGCTGGGAAGGAGACAGAATTACCCGGGTCTGCCGCAAGTTTCAAATCTCAATCTGAAACTGTAAATCCACTGTCTGCAGCTGAAGAACAGGTACGGGTTTCAAGTCAGTTGTTAAATTACCTGCTTAATGATGCTGATGAAATAAATTTTTCCAGAAACCGGCTTGAAAAAAGTTTTCACGATGTCGGCAATCTCCTGATTGAAATGGATGAAACACTAATACGCCTGAATTCCTTTGTTAAAAGGGTTGATGAGAATGCCAGCCATAGCCCAGGTAGTAGACAGCAGGGTACAGCTCATATCAAAACGGAGTCAGATGTTAATGAGTTTGATGAGCTGGAAATGGATCGTTATACCGAGCTTCAGGAATTATCGCTCTCCCTCACGGAAGATTATGAAGACTTACAGGATATCAGGCGCAACCTTTCCAGTCGTTTAAAAGAAATTGACCAGGCCCTTATGGGGCAGCAGCGTCTCACCAATAGTTTGCAGGATGGCTTGATTTCATCACAAATGCTGCCTTTTTCCAGCATTGTACCGCGCCTGCGCCGACTCGTCAGGCAGACTGCCAGAGAGCTCAACAAAGACATTCAGATTGAAGTGCAGAACCAGCAGGGCAATCTGGATAAAAATATCCTGCAGGCAGTAATTACTCCATTTGAACATATTCTTCGTAATGCCATCGATCATGGTATTGAGCCGGCACACGAACGAGTGAAAGCCGGTAAGCCTGTGCAGGCAACCATTTCCTTAATGGTAGCCCGGCAGGGAGCAACTATCAGTGTTGTTATCCAGGATGATGGGCAGGGGATCGATGTCGAGAAGGTCAAGAAGCGAGCGGTAGAAAGCGGGCTGTTGGAGGAAGCGGCCATTATCAGTGATGAAGAAGCCATGCAGCTCATATTTCAGCCTGGCTTTTCCACAGCCGATCAGCTATCCACCATATCTGGCAGGGGAGTTGGCCTGGATGTAGTGAAAAATCAGATCAATCAGGTCGGAGGCTCGGTTGAAGTGGTTAGTGAGCCAGGAAAAGGCACCGCCTTTACTATGACTTTGCCGTTAACGTCTTCTCTTAATCGTGCCTTGCTGTTCAAAATTCAGGAAACCCCTTACGTGGTTTTAATGGATACTCTGGATGGTGTGCTGGTGGAGAAGTTGGCACGAATCTATCAAAGTGAAGGCAATACTGCTCCACCGGTTTTTGAATATGGGGCAGAAAAATACGAATACCTGTATCTGGGCAAACTGATTGATGCCGGACTCGACCCGCGACCTGAAAGTGTCGATGCCGCAATAACGCTGTTGTTGGTGAAAGGAAAACAAAAAAACCAGGCCTTGCATATAGATTCAATTATCGAAAGCAGGGATCTGGTAGTGAAGTCCTTTGGTAAGCAGTTTACCTCCATGGCAGGAATCAGTGGCGGGGTAATTATGCCCGATGGCAATGTAGCTATTGTGCTGGATCTGGCGTCCCTGGTGAACCTGCATCATGAAAATAAAAAACCCTCTTCAGCTTCAGTGTTTTTGCAGTCAGGTACAAGGGATTCTGGCACACAACATAAAAAAATCATGGTGGTGGATGATTCCATTACTGTAAGGAAAGTAACCACGGGTATTTTGGAGCGAAATGGCATGGAAGTGGTTACTGCAAAAAATGGCCTGGAAGCAGTCGAATTGCTGGAAACATATTTACCTGATGTGATTTTACTGGATATAGAAATGCCCAAGATGGATGGATTTGAAGTGGCTACTTATATCCGAACACAGGAATCACCGCTCAAGGATATCCCTATCATCATGATTACCTCCCGTATTGGTGAAAAGCATCGTAACCGGGCTGGAAAGATTGGCGTTAATGAATACCTTTGTAAGCCGTTTCAGGAAGAAAGCTTGATTAAAACGATTCAGAGTTTTTAATGGTGTTTCCCTTATGCAGATAAAGCTGACATTAAAATTTGGGGGAAAATGACTATGCAAAAACTGCAAAGCGCCAGTTGTATGATACTTAAAACCAATGAGCAACAGTGGCTGGTTCCCAGAAACATCATTGCTGAAGTGATCAAGTACAGCTTTATAGATGCTTCGGAAGATAAGGATAGTGGACTGAGTTTCATTGAATGGCGCGGTTGTCGCTTGCCACATATAACGCTTTTCAAACCCGGGGAGGCTGTTAAAACCGACACGCCGGAAGAAAACAGGGTGGTGATTGTCTATGGTCTGCAAAACCCGGGAATCCTGCCATATTACAGTTTCCAGATCAGTAAAAGTCCCCAGCTTTTGCAGGTGGATGAAAGTGACATGAAGCAAATTAACACACAAAGCCTGCACCCGGGACAACTTATGCAGGTTGAGGTTGAGGGCATAAAGGCCTTCATTCCCCAGGTTGATTATTTTGAAAACTCCATTCTCAAGCGGATCCACTAGTTATGTTAAGCAGTAAACAGGTACAAAGTATTGAAATGCTGGATTTGGAAAAAAAGCTTTCTGAAGCCAATGCACGCTCCCGGGATTTTACACAGGGTATGGCCAAACTGAGTGAAGCGCTGGTTCGTGAAAAGAAGAACAGGAAAACTCTGCAACAGGCGCTGAAGATTGTCGAGCCGGAATTACTCGAGGTGCTCGGTGCGCATTTTTTGACAATTTATCAAAGTATAGACAATGGCAAGGAAATTACTGCGGTCTACAAGGGAGGGGAAGGATCTGAATCAGTAGAAAAACAGTCCATCAGAGTCGCCTTGAGTACTACCTCGGTAGCGGGTTATGTGGCGCTCAGTCATCGTTCACTTTGTATCAAGGATGTGTATGAGTCTGAAGAGTTAATGGAAATACATCCTGATCTGAAATTTGATTCCCGTTTCAGCGAAAGTCGTAATATTCAGTTTAAGTCCATGATCGCAGTACCTATCAAAAATGAAATTCTTCTTGGTGTGGTTCAACTTATCAATCTTGATCATCATCGAACCTTCTCACGCTCGGATATCAAGCGGGCGGCAATACTCGCGCAAACGCTGGCAAAAATCTTCAGAGATGATTTTCAGACGACATTGGGGCCATATGACTTTCTCGTGCAGCAGGGAAAAATCAGCAGTCTTGATCTGGAAAAAACGCAGAGAGAATTTACCGCCTCTAAAAAGAAAATTGTTCGAAAGCTGATTGATGAATTCAAGATATCTGAAGATGATATTGGTAAATCACTGGAATTGTATTACCGCGTTCCTTACATGAAATATGATTCCTTGACCCAGCCTCCCAATGGGCTGATTGAAAACATCACCACAAATTACCTGATAAACAATCTCTGGGTGCCGGTATCCGGTAACAAGGACGAAGCGGTCATTCTGATTGATGATCCCAGTGACTATACGCGAATTATGGAAATCCAATCGCTGTTACGAGTGAAGAAGATCGAGTTAAGAGTAGGGCTGCCGGAACATATTCTTCAGTTTATTAACAGTGGAGCAGATGATTTTCCTGATTCAGGAGGATTTGATGATGTATTCAGGAGCCTGGAAGAAGAAAACGATGTAGAACTGCAGCGTACCGAAGATGATGAATTAGATGAGTCCGAGGTCACCAGTTCGGCAATTATACAGTTGGTTAACAAAATTATTGTGGAATCCAGCAGGTTGAACAGTTCCGATATTCATATTGAGCCTGGCAAAGACAAAGGGCCGGGTATCGTGCGCGTGAGGGTAGACGGTGAATGTAGTGAGCTGCTCAGGGTCCCGGGGGAACATACTGCAGCACTTATTGCGCGTATCAAGGTCATGTCACGTCTGGATATTTCTGAACGCAGAAAGCCACAGGATGGAAAGTGCAAACTAAAAGTGGCCAAACGAAATCTGGAATTACGTGTAGCAACAGTTCCCACTGTGAATGGTGAGAGCGCAGTACTGCGTATTCTGGCTGCAGGTAACGCCATGCCCATGGATAAGCTGGCGTTAAGTGACAGTAACTATGAGAGACTGAATGATGCCTGTAAAAAACCCCACGGCCTTATTCTGGTAGTGGGCCCTACTGGTTCGGGTAAAACGACCTCGTTGCATGCTGTTCTTGGCCACGTTAATAAGCCCAACAAGAAAATCTGGACTGCAGAAGATCCGGTGGAAATTACCCAGCCTGGATTACAACAGGTCCAGGTGCATCCCAAAATCGGATTTACCTTTGCTGATGCCATGCGCGCTTTTCTACGCGCAGACCCGGATATTATTCTGATTGGGGAAATGCGCGATAAAGAAACTGCTTCCATTGGCGTTGAAGCCTCATTAACGGGGCATCTTGTGTTATCTACCTTGCATACCAATTCTGCACCGGAAACTATTTCACGCCTGCTTGACCTTGGTCTTGACCCGGTAAACTTTTCCGATGCCCTGTTGGGAATTCTGGCCCAGCGATTGATGCGAACTCTATGTGTTGATTGCAAGGAGCCATACAAGCCGGAACAGAAGGAACTTGATCATCTGATAGATCAGTACGACAGGGAGTCGTTTGCGGAACTTGGAGTTGATGTGGATGCTGTTGAACTCTATCGCGCAAAGGGATGCACCAGTTGTGGCGGCCTGGGCTACAGGGGGCGTGTGGGTATACACGAATTTTTACTGGGTACCCCGAAACTGCAGGGGCTGATCTATCGCAATGCCGGTATTGAAGCCATATATGAGCAGGCCATAGCAGACGGTATGCGTACGCTGAAGCAGGATGGCATCGCCAAGATCTTTGCTGGCCTGAGTGACTATTCGCAATTATTGAATGTTACTGCAGAATAAAAAAAATGGGCGCAGATCGGGAGAGCTTTAGCGGGCTTGATCTGCGCCCTAGAGGGATAAAAGGGTAAGGGAATTTCCTATAAAATCGTCATGCTGCTTCTTTCACTTGTCTAAAGATCTTTCTCTGTTTCATAACCCGGCGCGAGAGTGTGTGTTTTACCCTGCCGGCACAGTCCTGAATAGCGTGGTACATATCCTCTTTGGTTGAGCGAATAATAAATTCAGGACTGTTACTCATTCTTACTAATACCTGGCAGCGCTTGTCGATGCCGCCGTGGGTATTACTGTTGATATCCTCCAGCCTGACATCAAGCAGGGTGATTTGCTGATACCTTTCCAGAATATCGAGCAAGTTATCCTGTATCGAAAGCTCCAGGGCGCGAGTCAGTGGAAAGCTTCGTGACTGTATGTGTAATGCCATGTTCCACTCCTGTTTCATTCAAGTTGCAAGCATCTTATTACAATTATATAGTTCGTAATAATCGTATTTTATTGATCAATAGTTCGAGAAAAACGTATTAAAAGGGGGCATAGATGAATTATAAGCACTTGCATTATTTCTGGATGGTGGCCAAAACCGGCAGTATCGCCGGTGCCAGCGAAGCCTTGCACATTACGCCACAGACTATCAGCGGCCAGTTGACGCAACTGCAGGACAGCATTGGAGACAAGTTGTTTGAACGCAAGGGGCGACGTCTGTTGTTGACTGCCAAGGGCAGGACCGTCTACAAGTATGCCAATGAAATGTTCAGTCTCGGTGAGGAACTCGGTGAGTTTTTAAGTGGCTCTTCCACGCTTGGGCAGAGAGAGTTTATCGTTGGTATCATGGATGGTGTGCCAAAAACCATTGCCTATAAAATTCTCGCGCCAGTATTGGAGGGTAGTGAAAAAGTACACCTCACCTGTCGTGAGGGATCTTTTGAACAACTCATTACGGCGCTGGCGATTCGGCAACTGGACATGGTGATCAGTGACATGCCGGTCAATTCTGCCTACAGTATCAAGGCTTATAATCATAAGCTTGGTGAAAGCCCTTTAACCTGTTTTGCTGTCAAAAAACTCGCCAGCCAATACCGAAAGAATTTTCCAAAAAGTCTTGAACAGGCTCCCCTGTTATTGCCAACTGATAACAGCACTATTCGTCCCGCCATTGATCAATGGTTTATGTCCATGGATGTGTCGGCGAACATCGTCGGCGAATTTGATGACAGCGCCTTGCTTAAAGCCTTTGGCGAGACCGGAAAAGGACTTTTTTTCATGCCAAGCATTATTGAAAAGGAAGTCTGTGAGCACTATGGCGTTGAAGTTGTGGGTCGTACAAATAAAGTTCGTGAGCAGTTTTATGCCCTGTCGCTGGAGCGCAAGATCAGCGACGCGCTGCCAATCCTGTCAACTATTTATAATACGGCAAAATCCCAGTTGTTCGCAGGTACGGATTTATAATTTGCCTTGCTTTTTTAACTGCTATGCGGCTTTTTTATTCCTGTTACCAGGGAGTAATAGCCATAGGATCGTTGTGCGCTAATATTGCTAAATCCTGCTTTTGTCAAAATTGCCTCTAATTGCGCCATAGTAAACTGCTGACCTTTGGTTCCCTGGGTCATAAAAAAGGAAAATGCCACGGCAGCGTAGGGTTCATCACCGCTTTCTTCAAGAAGTATTTCCTGCAGGCAGATGCGTCCCCCTGGAGCCAGGGCTGCAAAACTTTTTTGTGCCAGTTGTTCGCAGGTTTCTATGCTCCAGTCGTGGAAGATGTTTGAGAAAAAATGAGCTTCATAACCTTCAGGCCAGTCTTCCCTGAACATGTCCACAGTTGTGGTATCGACG
>Ga0181559_10003456_pt1 | contig 15514 bp, 10 predicted proteins | sample 011ome_21_FD_133752 | JGI IMG/M metagenome (GOLD analysis project Ga0181559, IMG submission 133752) | Coastal salt marsh microbial communities from the Groves Creek Marsh, Skidaway Island, Georgia - 011508AT metaG (megahit assembly) | ecosystem: Environmental > Aquatic > Marine > Intertidal...
GACGCCGCAACGCGCGCCACTCGTCGTCGTTTCTACGTGCACCTTGCCCGAACAAGTCCCCCAGAAACACCACGTTTCTCGGTGCAAATCTTCTCAACCCTGCCTTCATCGTCCGTCGCACGTAGGCATCGCACACGGCTTCCGCAAACGCGAGCGCGCGCGACCGTCTGCCGAGCTCCCTGTACGTGTACTCGTCCACCAACTGTGGGTCCGCGGTCACCATCACCCTCGTCCCGTTCGCGCCGTGCGGCCACGAACATCGACGCTGCGCTACGACGTGCGAGTAGACTTCGCCGTGATGAAGCACCGCGCCCCAAATCACGAATAACGACGCGTACAAAACGCGCAGTGGCCGCCCGCCGCGCCTTTCCGCGCGCCCATCTTCGTCGCCCTCGCGCGGTCGCCCGACGTCGCCTCGGCGCCGCGCGTTCGACGTCGACGACGCCGCGCGCGACGTCGAACGCGCGCGCGCTTCCGCGTCGTCGTTCGCGCGCCGTCGACGCGTCGACATCCCGCGCGCTCTGCGGCGGTTGCCGCGCGCGTGTAGGCGGGTTTAGGCCTCGACCCGGGACGCCCTGAAATCCGACCGCGACGCGCCCGTTTCGCCGACGCGTCGAGGCGCGGTCGCGGCGCGCGGGGTCGTCCCGGCGAGTTCGCGACGCGCCGGTCGAGCGCCGAGCGGTGCCGATCGAGCGTCGATCGCGCGATAGACGATAACGGGGGAAGCCAAGCCGTGAAGCCAGCGCTCGGTGCGACCGCGCGCGGCGGCGACGGCGACGCCAGACTGCGGTCGACGAGGGACAAATTTTAGATTGGATTGCGAGCGGCACCGGTGACGCGTCATGGACCGGCGAGATGAGGCTGGTGCGGTCGCGTCCTCGTCTGCACCCGCGACGCGCGCTCGAGCGTTGTTCGCGCGCAGGAAGCCGGCGTTTTCAGCCTCGTTCGCGCGATCACGATCGAACGCGGGAGAGGTGGAAGCCGCGCTTCGCGCCGTCGAGAGCAAGCTCGCGGAGGAAAAGGGAAAACTCGACGACAGCCAAAGAGCGCACCCACTCGCGGGGAAGGCGCGAGTTGAATTGAACGACGGTGATGTCTATCGCGGGCCGTGGAACGATCACTCGCCGGTGGGATACGGACGATATTCGTGGGCGAACGGGAACGAATACGTGGGCGAATTCCACGACGGCAAGCCGAGCGGGCGAGGAACGTACGAGTGGGCGCACGGCGGGGTGTACAAGGGCAATTTCGAACACGGTTTGATGCACGGGGAAGGGACGTATACGGCGTCGGACGGTGCGAAGTACCACGGGTCTTGGAGACGGGGGAAAAAGCATGGTTTAGGCATACAGCATTTTACCAACGGCGACTGCTACGAGGGACTGTGGAACGATGGGGTCGGCCACGGACCGGGAACTTATAGATGGAAGGCGCTCGAAGGCGAAGAAGGACACGACGAGTTCGACGGTGAGTGGGTCAATGGGAAAATGCACGGATGGGGCACCTTGCGGTGGGCATCGGGCGATCGATACGACGGTAACTGGTCCGCGGGACAAATTTCCGGTAACGGCGTCATGACTTGGTGCGACGGGTCATCTTTTAGTGGGCGATGGAAATGCGGTAAGAAGGACGGGTCGGGTGCGTTCATGTTGTCTGGGGGTGAAAGTTCTAGTGTTACTCGAAACAATATCAAACTCAGCGTGCAAATCAACCGATCAGCGAGGCCCAAGACAAGTTTTGATGACAGCGAAGGCGAGGAAATTATCGCCGCAGATCTAGGCAACACATACTTGTTGCTCTGCGAGTGCTCTGAGGATCAAATCTTGAAGAAAGAAGTCGTCGAGGCCGATGGTGTGGCCCACAAACATTCGCTGTGGACGAGTCCGATGGCGAGTAGATCACGGAAGGTCCGTAAAGTCCGGCATGGAGAAACTATTTACAAAGGTCACGGGAGTTACGACTTGATGCTACAGCTGCGCGTTGGCATTCGTTGGAGTGTGAGCAGCATGCAAGAGTTCTCGGACGTCGCTTTGCAAACTCGTAGCTTTGACGTAAGCCTCAAGCAACAGTTTCCTCGCGGTGGCTCTGCGAAAACGCCGCCGCACTTCGCTCGAACGTTCAAGTGGAAAGAATATAGACCAGAAGTTTTTCGACATTTACGTGCGCGTTGGCGAGTAGATCCCGCACAGTTTATGCTGTCGCTGTGTGGTGATCAAGCGCTGAGAGAGCTGTCTTCGCCTGGTAAGTCCGGGAGTGTGTTTTACATATCTCACGACGATCAATTCATCATCAAAACGATGCGAAAGTCGGAAATGGTGCGACTCAAGTCTTGGTTGCATGTGTATTACCAACACGTTCACGATTACCCCGAGACGTTATTGCCAAAGTTTTACGGCTTGTATAGCATCAAAGCGGCTGGCACTGCGAGGAAGGTACGGGTGGTTGTCATGTCGAATCTCTTCTCCGCCAAGCACCCGATACACAAGACTTTTGATCTCAAAGGCTCGACACACGGACGTTTCACGAAGCTGGAAAACGCGACGCCACACACCGTGTTGAAAGACTTGGATATTTCTAGAAAATTCCGCGTTGAAGAAGGGAAACGAGATAAACTCATCGAGCAATTGAACAAAGATTGTATATTTCTGCAGAAATTACGTGTCATGGATTACAGTCTCCTCGTTGGAGTACACGTCCTGCCTCCAGCGTTGGGGCGCGGACGACTCGCTTCCCCACGTTACAGCGAAGTCGACGCCACCTCGCCAGTACAAGAAGAATCTGGTTCGCCTTGGGGCGGGGCGGAATGGCGAGATCACGTCATGCAATCGGTTCGTCGAAATATGAAAGCACTCGACTTGTACAACGACCGAAAACAGTTTGGCTTCGCGCACGGGATGGAGGAAGTCTCGCCGAGCGAGCGAGCCTCGCTGCGACCGCCACCGGGAACAGACGACCTCATCGCGCACTCTACTGGAGCAGCAAAGTCCAAGTTGGGCGTCGCTATGGCCGCAGTCTCCGTGCACGGGCCTATTTTGACGAAGCAACCTCCAGTTGAATCCCCTATCGAAGAGCACACCGAGCCTCAAGACGTCATTCTATACCTCGGCATCATTGATATCTTGCAGGAATACACGACGTCGAAAAATTTAGAGACCAAGATGATGGGTGTGATGGGTAAAAAGTCTTTCTCCTCCATCGATCCGACGAATTACGCGAAACGGTTCCTGAACTTCATGTCTAATTTGTTTGAATAGTTAATTTAATTGCTAGCGTCCTACTTTACAGCCGACGACGACTTTTCATCCGCGCCATCGTCGTCAATTTTGTCCGTCTCAGTCTTCTCTGCCTTTTCTAACACGTCCTCCGCCTTCGAAATCAGCGACGCGGCCTTGCTAGAAAAGCTCTCGCCCGTCTCTAATTCTTCGCTCGCTTCTCGAAACCCTTCTCTATACGCCTTAATGAACTCGCGAACGCCGTCTCTGTACGCCCGCCCTCTGGTCTCGTACAAGTATGTCACGAAAGGTTTAAATCCAGCTTTTCCCGCTCGTAGCGTCTGCTTCGCCTCATCGGCGAGTAATCGCCCTTCGTTCGAGTCTTTGTCATCACTTTTTATCGTCGTCGACGTTTCGCGCACCGCGCTTCGTCTCGCGTCCTCCTCCGACTCGTCTCGCGTCGACGTCGCCTCTTCTTCCTCTCCTTCGTCTCTTCGAAACACGTTCACCCAGCTCTGTTTGTACATCTCCCACGCCTTCGTCCACACCTCTTTGTGTTCGTCCAACGTCAATTTCCGCGCGCGCTGCGCTTTATACCACGGCGGGTCGTCCATCGCGCGCGGCCAGACGATGTCGCGCGCGTCGCGTTCGAGGTACCGCTTCAGGCGCTGCGCGAGCGTCGCCGTCGCGCGCGCGCGCGGTCGCGACATCGGATCGCCGTCGACGCGCGCGCGCGGTCGCGTGTTCGCACGCGCGCGCGTCGCTCGACCGGTGTCGCGACGCGGTGTCACGACGCGGACGCGAATGCGACGCGCGACGCGCGATTCGTTTGGACCGACGGCGTCGCCATTCACGCGCGCGCGAGCGTCGCACGCGGGCGCGTGATTCGAGGCGCGGTACCGACCGGAAGCGGGTTGCGACGACGACGACGACGACGACGACGACGACGACGACGACGACGACGAGCGACGACGAGCGACGACTGAACGCGAACGATGACGACGACGTATTGGCTCGTGAGTCTACCTCTGCGCGGGTCGAGCGCGGACGCGGCGTGGGCGACGCTGCAGCGACACACGGGCGGGAGCAACGATCTGTCGCTGAACTATAAGATGCGATGCCCGGACCTGCGCGTGGGGACGCTGGACAGTCTGTTGGCGCTGAGCGATGATTTGGTCAAGGTGAACGCGCTGGCGGAGCAGGTGGTGGAGAAGGTGCGGCGACAGTTCGGCGAGCTCGGCGACGCGACGACGAGCGAACGAGAACTGCGCGTGGATGGTGAATCCGTCGAACGATATCTGACGACGTTCGAGTGGGATGAAGCGAAGAATCCGGCTCGACGAGCGTTGAAGGAGACGGTTGAGAAGCTCTCGGAGCGCTTGTCGCGCATCGACGAAGAGTTCAAATTGAAGTGCGGGCAGTTGGCGACGTCTAAAAATCATCTGAACGCCATCGTTCGTAAAGCTGGGAGTGGAGTGAACGCACAAGATTTGAGCGACAAGGTCAATCCCGAGGATTTAGTTCAGACAGAAAACTTGACCACGCTCGTGGTGCAAGTGCCGAAACTGAAGACAGAGGTTTGGACGAGCTCGTACGAGACGCTAGCGAGCTTCGTCGTGCCGCGTTCTTCAAAGATTATTCACGTCGAAGATGATTACGAGTTACGAACGGTGGTATTGTTCAGGCGTGTCGTCGATGCGTTCACGACCGCGGCGCGAGAGATCGGCTGCACTGCTAAGGAGTATTCGCACGATCCTGAAGCGTCGAGAGCGGCGAAATCGCAACGAGGTGCGCTAGAGCAAGAAGTTGTCCAGAGGAGAGATTCTTTGTTAGAGTGGTGTCAGATAAGCTACGGTGAGGCTTTTAGTACTATGATGCACGTGTGCACGGTGCGCGTATTTGTGGAGAGTATTTTGCGCTATGGCTTACCGCCGGATTTTCAAGCCGTCCTCATGCGACCCAATATGAAGCACGTGAGCAAGCTGCGAAAAGTATTGAATCAAGAGTTCGGCAAAGACGCCTCGTCGCATTGGGATGACGAAATCGGCGGTGATGAGAAATCTGGCGGCGGTTTGGTGGAAGACATGTACTCGTACGTGTCTCTGACAATGAAGGTTTAACAATGCTCGCAGCGACTAGCGCGCACACGCAACGATAGCATAGACATTAACGAATTCGCAACATCTTCATTGAAAAACACTGCATCTAATATCTAAATCCGTCTGCCCCGTTCTCGAAATTAACGGAACGAGAACAACTTGCTGAACTTTTCAGCAACCTTGCTAGTCAAGTCGCTGCCCGATTGAGACTTCGTAACCGAGTCGTCAGCCTCCTGCAACTTGCGCTGTGCTTTCGCAACGCGGACTTCAATCTCTTTGAGAAGTTCAGTGGCTTCATCTTGGATCTCTCCCGCGCAATCTCGTCCCTCGGCATCCGTGGCGAGATCCGTGGCAATTTCGAAGTATGCCTTTGCCTCTTTGGAATTACCAACTTGCACGTAGTGACAAGCCAAAGCAACATTTTGTCGCGCCTTGAGCAGCATGACTTCTGCTTCACAGTCTACTTCGAATTCCTCGATATGCTTGTCGGCATCTTCGGGCTTGAGCCGGAGCAACATCGGCGCCGTTTCCATCAAGTCCTCGTAGTCGACAGTCGCGGCATCGTACATTCGAGCGAGATCGCCAAAATTCAGTTTCTTATCAGCCTTCTCTTTCTTCGCGCGACCACTGAGCTTTTTGTCAAGCTGATCGCAAACAAACTTGTTTCGGTCGATGAGTTTATCCTTAACGATCAGAGATAACGCAATCTCGGTTAACTTGATGCGATCGGCTTTGTCTTCGTCATCCCCCTGCTGATACAGAGCCTTGGCAGTCTCCTTCTCGACGTCGTCGTTGAGTTTCATGCGAGCTTCATCGTAAAAGGCGATTCCCTTAGCGAATAACATGCCCGCCTTGTGCCCAGTGGCGTTCTTAAGCGCGTCAACCTTGGCCAAGCAGTCTTGCGCTTGAGCAATGAGCACGCGAGCGTCGCGGTTCTTGAGCTCGAAGTCCATCGCATGCCATCTAATTTTATCTTCAATCTCCGGTGGTGCCTCAACTTTCATGGTGAACACCTTATTTGATGACAAACCGATCGCGGCTTCCTTCTCCATGGCTTTCAAATCCGCCGTTCGACCTTGTTTGTAGTGCGCAAACCGAACGAGGTCCGCGAGGTCCTCCGTTCGCTCTCGGTACAACTCCAAGCGCTTCTGATCCCCGAGCACACCGAGCTTGGCGTACGCAAGCTTTGCGCGAAGAAGTTTTGTAATAGCACCGACGTAATCCTTCCCTTGCTCCACCGCGCAGACACCGCCTATGTAGTTGGCGTATGCGTCGCCCTCCAACGCCGTCTGGTCGTTTCCGAGTCGCTCGCAAAACGTCGCCAACTCGTTCGCGTGCGTCACCGCCTTCTTCAAACGACGAAGCATGTGCTGTCTTAGATCACTCCGCCTTCTCTTGACGTTGGTTAAATCCTTCATCTCCATCGCATACGCCCACGCCCGTTCGCTTTGCACGAGCGGAACCAAAAGCGCGCGTTCGTCCGCGATCGTGTTTGCCACCAAAGGTTTCTTCACGAAGCGTCCTTTACCGTGCTTCATCTTGCACGCCTGGTACAAACGAGCAAGACGACGCGCGCAGTATCCTCGATATCGCGCGTAATCGCGGTGTCGTAGCCCGTGCTCACGCTGCGCTGCGGAGATGATCGAGAGAATCTCCAGGGACACATTCGACAGCACAGGTTCCGCGGGCGCGGTGTCGACCTGCATGGTGTCCACGGTATCCATCGCTCGCGCGACCGACGCTACCGACGTCGATTCGTTTCGCGGTCGCGACGCGCGGTGGTCTCGTCGCGAGCACGGACGCGAGTGCACGTTTTGGAATGAAGACTGTCTTAGGGCAACAGAACTCGGCGTGTGCGTTTCTCAACGTTTTGAATAAATATAACAAATGCTTAAATGGCACCGATGTTTTTCAGGAGCGCGGTGTGAGTCGGGAACGGGTCCGATTTACCATCTGCGATCGCTTTTTCGGATAAGCCGTAGAAGTAACCGTTTCGCCAAGGAAATTCCTTGACGCCGCACGGGAAATGTGCGACAGTCTTTGCGTACGCGATCAGTCGATCGACGGCTCCGGGGGCGAATTTCGCCCCAGTGCACGCGGTAGTACCAGACAACAATTCTTCGATCAAAGCCACGACTTCATCTTTGTACGTCGTCGCGACGTCGCCAACCTTGGCGCCTTCGTGTTGAGCGCCGACCAGCATCATCGCGCAAATCCATATCAATTTCTCGTACATGGAACCTTCGTACGTCGGAGCGTCTAAAACGTGGCAACTCAAATCACCGTTATGGAAACGCGCGGCGACGGCGTCGGCCCACTTGCCCGTCGCCGCCGTGAGACCTTCGGGGTTTAACTCAGTTACCCCGTCGGTTGGCTTGTCGCCGAGAGCGGCGACCGCAAAATAAATTAGCGCTTGAGTGTTCGCCCCAAGACCTTGCGCATCGAGAAACTGCTGCAGCATCCCGTTTTGCATGAAAACCAAATCTTCTCTGCGGTCGGCCGGACAATTTTTGATCACATCTTCCAGCACGTCGTTGCGAGTGGCGACGTAAATCGGCCCCGTCTTGGGCTCGCTCGGAAACGCCTCGCCTCGGCGCACGACGACGTCGCCCTCGACACCCATATCCCTCAACGCTTGCCCGACGCGTCCACCACCGATGATAATGGACGGCATCACTTCACCTTTCGTCGCGTTCTGCGCGCGCGACGTTCACACGTCAGTCATTAATCCACGTCTGCAAATCAATCATCGCGTGGCGGGGTCGCGTCGATGCGTCCTGAACGCACCGTCATGACGCTCCAGACGCGTCGAACGGAGGTTTTCGCGGCGTGAACGCGAGCGTTAGGGACGATGTTTACTTTCGCGATCGCAGCGTTGGCGTGCATAACGATCTGCGCGCGCTGGACTGAGGCGCTTCTCGACAGGTGGGGGCTTCGTGTTTTTACAAATATCCACACACGAATCACTCGCGTTGGAGCGCTCGCTCGGCTAAGTACAGGGCGCTCGTGAGACCGGTTTGATAGCCCCACGCGGGAGGAACGATGAAGTGTCGTAAATAAGCATCGTCCATGATTTGATCGACGGCTAGGTAGCCCTGCAAGATGTCTCGGACGTTGGCGCGAATCTTGCTGAATAAGCACTCGCGCTGCATGACGCCACCGCCGAGGACGATGCGCTCAGGGGCGAGGGTTAAGATGAGATTGACGCACATGCCGGCAAGATAATGTGCGGCATGTTCCCAAATGTCATCGTCATCCGGAAGCGATGCGAGCTCGGCGGCTGAGACGCCCCGTCGTTTTGCCAACGCTCCGCTTCCGACCATGCCTTCCACGCAGTTGCCATGAAACGGACACGTTCCCGCAAACGTTTCCCCTGCTCTCATCTTGACGAACATGTGACCCGCCTCAGGATGTAACATACCGTGCACTGGTAAGCCATTGCACACCACACCAACCCCGACGCCCGTACCCACGGTGACGTAACAACACGACTCGCCGCCCACGAGATGGACGTGTTTCAACTCGTGTTTCAACGCCCTATGTTCCAACATCGCCGGCGCATTGACGTCCGTTTCAAACGCCAAAGGCACCTGATCGATCGTTTGTAATCGAGCGCGTCCTCGCCACGCCCTTTCCTCCTCCTCCGTCGCGTCCTTTTTCCCGAACAGACTGCCCAAGACGTCGACGTCTTGCCACCCCGCCTTCGGCGTCGTCGTGATGTATCCGTACTTGTCTTTATCTGGATTCAGCTCCAACGGCCCGAAAGTCGCCACCCCGATCGCATCCGCGTCCCACGCGTTGATTTCGATCCACTCTCGTATCGTTCGCAGCGTCTCCTCCGGCGTCGTCGTCTCAAACCTCTGTTCCCGCCCGCCGTCCCTCTTGTTGAAATGCTCCTTCCCTCGCGCGCTCGACGCGCTGCTCACGCTCGCACCGCCCTCGACGTCGATCTCGATCGCGCGCGCGATCCACGTCGTCCCTCCGCCTTCGATCCCGAGCAGTTTCATCCGCCTGCCCATCGCGCGCGCTCGCGCGTCGGCGCGCGTCGAGCAATCCCAATCGTTCGCGCGCGGCGACGACCGCGGTCGGTCGGTCGGTCGGTCGGTCGGTCGGTCGTCGGTCGCGGTCGGTCGACGCGCGTTCGAAATCGCGTACACCGCGTAAATGCGCGCCCAAGAGACGCGCGCGTGCGCGTCGTCATAAGTCTTAAACACTGATCACAAACACGGACACCACGGCCCGATCGCGCGCGCACGCCCTCGCCCTCGCCCCGTCGCATCGACCTCTTTACGCGACGCGAGCGACGAGACATGGGTAAGAAAGGAAAAGGTACCGGGTCCTTCGGTTCCCGACGTAACAAATCGCACACTCTGTGCCGACGGTGCGTGTGCGCTCGAGACGACGCGCGCGACGCGAGGGAGGCGACGACGCGGGAAGACGACGGTGACCCTAGTAGGGCTTTGGGATGACGACGACTGACGACGACGACGCGACGCCGACGCGTCGTTCGCGCGCGCAGATGCGGGAAGCGATCGTACCACATTCAAAAGTCTACGTGCGCGGCCTGCGGGTATCCGTCCGCGCGGACGCGTTCATGTACGTGTGCACGATGCGAAGTCGACTCGACTCGATCGCGGCGGAGCGTCGATCGCGGGCGACGAGCGCCGCGAGACGTGGCGTCTCGCGACGCGCGACGGCGAGCGAGAGCTCGAAGCGCGCGAGATTGGTGACTGACCTTTCCTTGTTTTCAACGCACAGACAACTGGAGCGTGAAGGCGATCGGCCGCAAGACCACGGGTACCGGCCGCATGCGCTACTTGAAGACCTTGCCCAGAAGATTTAAGAATGGTTTCCGGGAAGGTACGGAGGCGAAAAAGAAGGTCGCTGCGTAAACGCGACGTGGTTTCTTTTAGCGGGGAAGAGTAGGGCGAGTTCTTTTAGGAAGACGAATTTCGAGATGAGTAGTGGGTTGTAACACGATGCGTACTCGGTTGGAATTTCACCTCGAACGAGTCGACGACGCGCGGGCGAGACGACGACGCGCGCGTCGGTGGCGCGCAAACGCTTGGAAGTCGCGCTAAGCTGGCTATATATTCTTACGACATAACTCGGACTACGAATTTGAGTCGCGTCACATGATGTTGTTGTCGCGCATCAATTTGCGCACTTGCTCGAGCGTCAGAAACATGCACACGTTCCAGCCCCCGAGTCTGGCAAAGTTGGGTAAGAACCCACCGTAGAACGCCATCGGACCCTCGTTTGCGAGCGTCTTCGTGACGCAATCGACGAAACCTTTGTACTTACCCGTGCTATCTCCCATCACTCGCGATTTAACCACGTCCACCGGGCTCCCGACGCAGCACGCGACGAATCCCGCGCCCAACGCCGAAGCGATGTGCGTGCCGACGTCGTCCTTCATCCCCACGCCCAAGAAACTTTGCTTGAACTGATCGTACGACGCGAGCTCGGCGGCATTAATAATCGAGTTACGCATGATGTTGGGCGTCAATCCCGTCCACAGCGCGGCGAGGCCCTCTTGCCTGACGATGACGCCGTACGCCCCGACTGCGCTTGGATACTTTTTCGGCGTCCCCGGCGCGAGTTTTCCCTCCGCTTGCATGCGAACCTTGACCAAATCCGTCGGCGACGCCACCATTATCCCAATCCCACCCGTCGTGAGCCCCGCCGCGATTTTCAGGTGCAAGGGCACGTCCCCCACGTGTTCCTCGCCGACGTAAAACGTCTTCACGGGTTCGTACAACCCGATGCGCAAGCCGCCGAACAGCACCTGGCGATGGATCCCCGGGGTGATTCCTTTCCACAGCGCCCCGATCCCCTCCTCCGCCGCCACCGCGCGCATCGTTCCGAGCATCCCAGCGCCCCGGCCGCGCGTCGTCGCCGTCGCCGTCGCGCTCGCGCCTCGCAGCTGCAGTCGCACCTTGACCGTGTCGAGAGGAATCGTGCAAAACTCCGCGAACGACGCCGAGAACGCGCTCGCGGCGAGGCCGCCGAGGAAGGGATTCACGAGCGGCGTTTTCGTTTTCGTTTTCGTCGCCGTCGCGTCGCCCTCGCGCGCCATCTCGAGACCCCGCGCCGGCCGCGCGACGCGACGCACTGCGGACGACAGCCCCGCGCGCGCGCCGACCGACCGACGACTGGACGACGCGGGATCGATCGGGCTGTTCTTAAAAAGGGGGCGCTACCGGTGACGGTCGGTCGCCGAGCGCCCCCTGATTAAGAAAATGTCGGGCGATTTTTCTTAATCAGGGGGCGCAAGCTTGCGCCCCCGAGTTTTTTCTTAAATTTTGCGCCCTCTTTTTAAGAACAGCCCCCCGCGGGATCGATCCTGATCCTGGGGTTCAGGCTGAATCCTCGATTATTTTTAGCGATCGTCGAGACGCCCTCTCGTCGCGCATTGAAGGATGCGAATGCGCCGTGATGTGTCCCGTCCGCGCGCGACCGCGACCGCGACGCCACACGGCGACGCGCGACGTCACGCGCGATTGATTTGATTTGATTTGGATTGGATTCGATTCATCGATGGCGATCGCGGCGCGGCGAACGGCGTTCGCGGGCGCGAGCGCGAAGACGGGGAGAGACGCGCGAACGACGCGAACGACGCGACGCGCGGTGCGGCGAACGACGACGCGCGCGAGCGCGGACATCATGGATGAAGTCGGAACGCTGACGGTGTCGGACGACCAACTGAAGCGCGAGCGATACGTGGCGAGCAATCGATTTCGGGTGCAGGAGGGGAAGGGACCGGCGTTTGAAAAGCGATGGGCCGAACGACCGAGCCGATTGGCCAAGCTGCCGGGATTTAGGTACTTCACGCTGATGCGACGAGTGGAACCGCCGAGCGACGTCGCGACGACGTACGACGAAGACGAGGCAAACTACGTGAGTTTTACGATCTGGGAGACCAAGGATGGGTTCGATGGTTGGCGCAAGGGTGACGCGTTTAAGGAAGCGCACGGGGGTGGTACGATTTTTGGGTTCATGTCCATGTTGGTGAGCTCGCTTATGATTTTGAAGGGCGGGCCGAAGCCGGCGTTTTACGACGGGTTGTTGTCGCTCTCCGCGGCGCCGTCGGAGAACTCGAGAAAGTGGCAAGCCGAAGACGGATGGCGACAAATCCCCGCTGACGGTAAGAATCCAATCGATGCCGACGTGTTCGTGGCGATGAATCGTTTCAAGGTTCGCCCGGGCAAAGAGGCGGCTTTCGAGAAACAGTGGGCCGAGCGCGAGTCCGAGCTTAAAGAGATGCCAGGTTTCACGACGTTTTTACTCTTGCGTCGCGATGCGGTGACGCCGGACGATGGGTACAACTACTCGACGTACACGGTGTGGGAAAACCGCGCGGCGTTCGATAACTGGCGCGCGACGAAGAAGAAGCCGGCGGCGCGCGAGGGAGAACCTCTCTTTGAAGGCGCGCCGAAGCCAGTGTTTTACGAGGGCGTTCTAGCACTTCTCGACGCCGCGGGGGCTTAGAACTGCTGCTAGTACTACTATTTTTAAACAATGCGCTTTGCTACGTCTAAAACTAAAGCTTGATCGCGTAAAGCAAATCCTCGACGTCCCGCGTGGACGCCGAGCCAATATCGAGCTTGGCTTGGAGCACGCGTTCGATGTATCCGTACGCTTCCTCAAACGCGCTCGATAACCTCATCGCGTCTTCTTCAGATACCGCCCCGTCACCTGCTTGACACGCCGCGTACTCGCACGCTACGGCGAGTATGGTTCGGATTTGTTCCGCCACCAAAGTCCACGTGGGATCCGGGGAAACCAAACACCTCTTCGTGGCGTCCTGTAAAAACTCGTCGTGCGCCGCGCGAATGGCTTCGAGCGTCATGGCGTCATCGATTTTCTTCATCAAGACGTCCCAGTCGACGTGCAAAATTCGTACGATGACGTGATCGCGGAGAGACGTGATAAAGTGTCGCAATCGAGGCTCGAGATGACGAGCTTTTGCGCCACCCATACCGCTCCCTCGAGCGCAACGAATGTGCTCCGACCACCGCGCCGTCGCAACGGACTGCATCGCGGTGTGCGCGCGGCGAAGTTGTCCGAGAAACACAGCCACTGCGTTGTATTGTGCCATCGTACTTGGAGGAATGACGATATTGTGCGGCCACTTAACGTCGAAACTATATCGAAGAGAGGCAATCTTTTCCAGAGCTCCGGTGCCGATGACGACGCGCGAAAAAATATTTTCTTCCGCCTCGGGGATGATTTCAACTTGCACACCTCGACCTTCGGGGAATTCACCCGAGTTGTCAGCCGCGAACGCATCACCAAGTAATTCGTTCAGCGTCGTACTATTCCACTTCGCGTTGATCTTATCCGGGTCGTCAAGAATGCCGAAGATGGCTGAAAAGAAGTGCATCGCCGCGTCGCCAGCGCCGCCAAGGAAGACGGCGCGCAGTGCGTAGAGCTCCTTCTTAATGTCCAAGCTATCTCGTAACGACCTTGATAAGACCACTTGGACCTCTTTAGCACGCTTGAGAATGTGCACACCGATGGACTGCTGGACGGCGAGACTGATTGGGCAAGAGGGAACTTGTGTCGTCAAAAATTCATCGAGCCAAGCGTTGAGCGTTGAGGCGCTTCCTTGGAGCGCCGTCTTCGGTCGAACTCGACGTGTCGGAACGATACGAGTCGGTCGAGATAAAATCATGTCTCGCACCACGTCTGTGTTCACATTTCTGATACCGACAAGCGAAGTGGGAGTTTCGAAGATGTTGTTCAGCCCGCTCGTGTTGACTTTGACACCATCGACGAGTGCTCTCGCACGCTCACTAGCGTCGTCGCCACCGAAGGTCTCAGGCGAGGCGTGTATGGCGCTCAAATGCTTGCGTAAATGGAAACAAAACGAATCGATCAAGTGTACGTCCAAGGTTGGTACTTTTTGAGACGTCTCGTTTTCAGTGTGATGCAACAACTCGAGCGAGCGACCGACGTCTAAAATATCCAACATAAACTCCCGAAAGAAGCACGGCGTCTCAATGTCGTGGCGAAGGACGTGGCCGTGAAGCCAATGTTCTTTACTTCCGACGAAATCATCAATAGCTCGGCCTTTGGCGATGAATAACTCCTCAGCTGGATCGTCCAAGATCCCAAACGCGAGCCAGCGTTGCAAGCCTTGAAGGTACGGTTGAATTGTATCCACAAATATTGGCATCGTGACTGCGAAACCATGGATATTTGCAGTTGCTTGGTGTTCCACTGCGAGTTCATACACGGTTGTCAGACAATGACTCGCAGCTTCCGCAGCGGGCGTCCCTTCATGAGGAAACGCAGTCAGGGCGCAGCGCTCAAGCGCGTCGATTTTGGCTTCGAGCCGGCGGACAGTCGTTCTAAGCTCTAGTAGCGTAGGTTGGCCTCTTATCGTGGACTCACCAGCCAGACGCTTTTCAAGAGGAACGAGCGTACTCTTAATCCACTGCGCTCGGGAATCAAGCGCTTGAGTGAACGCCTGAATCGTCGGTCCGAGCGCCAAAGAAGTCTGTTTCATCTCTTTCAAGCGAGTCAGCACCGACGCCATACGACGAATTGAGGTCAAAGCGCCATCGAGAGTCATGCAAGACACGTGAGGTAACGTGACACGATCTAGCTCCACGCTTCCACTACGAAGGGCGTGCAGAGCTTCTTGTACCAAGCTTGTTTCGCTCTGTAAATTCTTCGCCGCAATCGAAGCGATTAATCTCTCGTCGCCTCGATGAACGTTGGAATCTCGCAGCACGCTCTGAAACTGTCTCGTCTGCGCGACTATTTCTGAAATATACTCTAACTCGGGTGCTGCTGAAGCCGTTTTGCCCAAATCTTTCGTCTCTGTCGAAGTCTCTGGAGGCACACAGTCTCCGAGTAAGCCGTCACGCCACGAAAATCCGGGATCGTCGCCCTCGCTCGCGTACCCCTCGACCAACCCATCATTGCCACCATCTCTACCATCCGATTGATCATCACTATCATCGTCTGACCATTCAGACAGCGTCGATGCACCACTCGCGTCGTGTTCGTCGTCGTACGCTTCGCCCAACGCGCCCGCCGCATCGCTCGCGTCCTCAAACGCGTACGCGTCCTCACTCGACAACGCATCGAACGCCCCGACGCTCACGGCACCCCCATCACTCATTCCATCCAATGTCGTCGTCATCGGTCGTCTCGACAACCGCAACAGCATCAACGCCACCCGCGTCCCGA
>Ga0181559_10003457_pt1 | contig 15508 bp, 2 predicted proteins | sample 011ome_21_FD_133752 | JGI IMG/M metagenome (GOLD analysis project Ga0181559, IMG submission 133752) | Coastal salt marsh microbial communities from the Groves Creek Marsh, Skidaway Island, Georgia - 011508AT metaG (megahit assembly) | ecosystem: Environmental > Aquatic > Marine > Intertidal zone...
CTGCGCGGCCTGCAACCCCTGCCCGCATGGCAAGCTGAAAAGCAAGTGCGCAGACTGCAACCCCTGCCCGCATGGCAAGCTGAAACCCAACTGCGCGGACTGCAATCCCTGCCCGCATGGCAAGCTGAAAAGCAGGTGCGCGGACTGCAACCCCTGCCCGCATGGCAAGCTGAAATACGACTGCACGGACTGCAACCCTTGCCCGCATGGCAAGCTGAAACGCAGATGCGTTGCCTGCAAAGCCGCTCGCGCGGGTCAGCCGGCTCCGCCACGGAAGCGCGAACGCGAGTCCGAGGTCAAACCCGACCCGGAGGTCAAGCCCGACCCCGAGGTCAAGCGAGAGCCGTTCACCATCCGCGACACCTTCGGCTTGGACGAGTGAGAAGCGTAAATGACCGCGCGACGCGAAACGATCGCGCGCTTCGTCACGTACATCGGTCACATCAGTTACATCAGCCGCGCGACCCGACCCCCGAGTTTCCAGACAGGATCACCTCTGGGTCGCGACGGACTCACTCTCACGCGCACCCGCGCTACGCGCGCACCGCACAGTACGCGCCGCGCGCGGCGCCCGTCACTGAGTACTCAGTGACCGGTTCAACTAAGTACTCAGAGACCGGTTCGTCCGTAGACGCGCGTTCTATCGCTCGCCGTCTTCTTCGCCGTCCCCGTTGCGCGCGAACAGGTCGGGCCCGCCGCCTCGCCAGACGTGCGCGGCGTGCTGCGCCATGCGCAGCGCCTGGTTCATGAACACGGCGACCCATATGCCCTGCAGCCCCGCGCCTGTTTTGCCCACCCACCACAGCACGCCGCCCAGCACGACGAAGTTCAGGCAGTGCACGTCCAGGAGGTACCGCAGGTCGCCGCACCCGATGAGCACGCCCTCCGTGACCAGCACCAGCGCCGAGACGAGCTGCGCGGCGCCCATGAGCGGCGCGACGCTCCGGATGGACGCGAGCACCGTCGCGTCGTCGGAGAACGCGCCCGCGCCGAAGTTGGCGACGAAGAAACTCAGCGCCGCGATCGCCGCGCCCACCACCAGGGAAAGGCCCATCAGCAGCGCGGACATGCGCCGCACGCGCGTCGGCCTTCGTCCGAAGTCGCGCGCCACGAAACTCGTCGCCGCCACGAACAGGGGGTCCACGAGGTAAGTGAGCGTCCAAAAAATCTGCAGCGCCACCTGGTGCGCGGCCATGACGAGCGTCCCGAGCCGCAGCGCGGTGGTGGTCATCATCGTGTACACGCCCATGCGGCACAGGCTCCCCAGCAGGAGCATGCCGGAGATGCCGGTGATCTGCCGCAGCTCCGCCGACGACGGCGGGCGCCACCGCCGCCACTCGCGCGGGAGCATGCGCCGATTGGAGAGCACGAGGAAGAAGAGGCACGCGCCGGCGTACTGCGCCACCAGCGTCGCGTACGCCGCGCCCGCGACGCCCAGGTTCAGCCCGTACCCGAACGCGCCGCGCCCGACGCAGAAAAAGTCGAGCGCCGCGTTGAGCGCGCCAGCCACCAGGAAGATGCGCAGCGGCGTCTTCGCGTCCTGCTGCCCGAGGCACCCGCCCTGCGCGCAGGTGGAGAAGAGCGCGGCGGGGATGGCGAAGGCGCGGATGCGCAAGTACGGCGTCGCGGCGGCGACGAGGTCAGAGGAGCAACCCATGACGCGCAACACGTCCGCGGCGAAGAGGTTCAGGCCGAGGCACACGACACTTCCGAAAGAAAGCGCGAGGAACGTGGCGTTGGCGAGCGCGCGCCGGACTGTCTCGCCGTCGCCGTCCGCGCACGCGCGCGCCACCATGCCGGTGGTGGTGATGGAGAGGAACGAAAACAGCTGGAACACGATCTGGAACACCGCGGTGTTCGGGCCGAGCGCGGCGAGGCTCGTGCTCCCGTGCCGCCCCACGGCGGCGGTGTCGATGAGGCTCATCAGCGGGTCCGCCAGAAGCGAGCCCAGCGCGGGAATCGCGAGGGACGTCACCTCGCGCAGCTCCTCGCGCCCGAACACGCCGAAAAGCGAGTCGGTCGAGTTTTTCGAGAAACGTTTTCGCGAAAAAGTTTCTTTTCGAGGCGCGCCGGATCGTTTTCGCGTCGTCGAAGCCGCGAACCGCGCCGCCGCGCCGGGGTCGCGGCCGGGGCGCGTCGAGGAAGACAACGCGCCGCGCGAGGCGTCGCGATCGTCAGGAGCGCCTCTCACGTCGTTCGCGTCGCCGGAGGGAAAATCAGAAGCGCCTTCGAAATCCTTTCGTTCCGACGCCGCGCGCGAGCGCAGGCTCGTCTCCGCCTGGTCGAGGTCGGCGTCGCGGCCGTCCAGCACGGCGGGGGTCATCTTCGCGCGGATGGGGGACATGTACAGCATGCGGTCGCGGTCGCGTCTGCGCCGCGCGTCCACGTCCTGTCGCGCGCCGGCGGTCCACTCGTCGGACATCGGGTCGGTGCCCAGCGTGCCGATCGCGTCTTCGCGATCGGTCGAGCGCGTCTGCCCGGCGCCCACGCCGCTCGTTTCCGCGGAAGGGTCTTCGCGAGACGCGTCGTCCGGGCCCGATCGCGCGCCCGCCTCCGCGGCGCGCGCCGCGACGCGAGAGCCGCGGTCGGGCGGGTCCCCGGCTCGGCGGACGCACGCGTCGTTCGCCCCGCGCGCGTCGTTCGGTGATGTCGTTCGCCACCGGAGGTGCCGAAGGTTTTTCCTCGCGCCACCGACGCACCCGCGCGTCACTGAACGCGCGCCCGCGCCGACCGCGGCGCGCGCGTCCACCTGCAGACGCGCGCTCGCGATCGGCGGCGAGCGCCGCATCGAGGTCGACGCCGCCCCCGGTCCTGGAACGCGCATCGCGAACTGCTCAGCGATCGGAGCGAAACGACACGAGGCAAAAACATTTGGTACATTTGTTTGTGACCGAAAACCCACTGATCGAAAAATATCCCGAAGGTCGGTCGCGACTTTTTTGTCCTTTTCCGCGCGCGAAACGACGAAACAATAATCAACAAGATCAACACGACTCGCACGTTCAGAAGCGCGTCGCGCGCGCGGAAGCCTTAGCCTGCCCCCCTCGCCGGTGTCCGCGGAATGGGAGCAAACTGGTGCGCATGTTCCGCGCGCGCAAGTCGAAACGCGGAGTCACGAGATTCCTCGCGCGTTTCTTGCTGGTGAACGCGGTCGCGTTGTCTTTCGTCGTCCTCCTCTCAGGAAGAACCTTCCGCGGAGATGGCGAACGAACACGACTCGGTCACGGCCTCGGGGACGCAGACGCGGCACGGCCGGCTCTTCGGTCGGCTTCGGTCGGCTTCAGTCGGCCGGCTCTTCGGCACCCACCGGCACGGCCGGTCGGTGGAGGACACGCGGATGGCGTGACCGACCATCCACTCGAGCCACGATCGCGGCTTTTACGGAAAAGCGCTTCTCCGGAGGACGACGTCTTCGCGAACCTTTCCGAGTCGCTGCTTTTCGACGCGCGGCGAGGCTCCGCGATGGAAGGCGTGCGGTGCGTGTCGAACACGAACACGCTGTGGTCGGTTCGTAACGAGGCGACGCTTCGCGACGTGATGCGGCGCGTGCGCGAGAAGGAACCGTTCGGGTGGTTGCGGTTCGCGGACGGCGACATGAACCAGCTCGAGAAACCCGCGGATTCCAGCGAGAATCTCGTCGCGCGGCGCATGACGCGCGCGATGGAGGCGTGGGCGACGCTGCCAAACCTTGTGGTGAGCGTCGGGGAGTGGTGGCTGTGCAAGAGCAAGTACGCGGACATCTGGAAGAACCGCGTCGAGGCGATTCCCGCTGTGAACGAACGCGTCGCGTTTCACGCCGGGTGTTTCTACCTCCCCATGGGCACGCCGGACGACGACGACCTCGAGTATTGGGCGTCGAAGGGGATCGAGGGGTGGGCGCGCGCCGCGCTCGACGCGAACGTGACTGTCGCGTTCGTGGGCCCCCGTAATTTGGCGGGCATCCCGTGGCTCACCGCGCGCGGGTGGAACGTGGAGGACGCGGCGACCAAACGCGCGCGATTCGTCGACGCGACGGGCGTCTCGGACCACGCGACGCGCATGGACGCGGCGATGGCGAAGATCGAAGCCGTCTCGCGACGCGAGGGCGAGGCGTTTTCGAAAACGTTTTCGAAAAGAAACTCGGAGCCGGTGCTGTTTGTGTTTTCCGCGGGGCACGCCGCGAAGACCATGATCACGGAGCTGATGATGCCGGGCCGTCACACGGCGAAGGACATGTTCGTGGACGCGGGCACGGCGCTGGACGGGTTCGCGGGGGTGGGCTCGCGCGACTTCAACCGAGGGAAGCGCGCCGTCGACAAGTACTGCCGCAACGTGTTACGGCGCGACGCGGCGCGGATAAAATTCTGGGTCGACCCGGCGAAGCTCTCCGCGGTGTGCAAAGGGGTGGACGTTCCTGAGGCGCGGTGAGGCGTGGCGGTAATGATAGCTATTTAAATAGCTACTAGCGGCTTTCGATTGAAATATAATCTACACGGACGCGAGAAGGGCTTCTCCTCGAGTCCATTACGTACGCGTTTTTCTCGCGAGTACGTAGTACGCACGCAACGTACGCATGTCGTTTTAGTCGGAGAGCGAGCAGAGCATGCAGACGCCGCGCAGGGTCCAGTGGTCCTCGTCCCGCGTGGTGGGCATGCGCATCATCATGAGGAAGTTGGTGGAGTGCCCCGTGGTGGCGAGCACGCCCTTCCTGGCCGCCGTGCGGTACACCGGGCAGGAGTACGTCTGCCCGGGCACGATGTCCTTGGCGAGCACGGGCTTGAGCCATATGCACGGCGCGGGCTCGAAGAGCACCTTCGGCCTCGATTCGCACAGGATCTTCTCCGTCTTGTCCCACGCGCATCCCTCGAGGTACATCCCGTACACGTAGATGCCGATCTCGGGCGCCACGGTGTACTGCTTCTCGTCCATGTCCAGCATCTCCATCTCGAAGCCCACCGTGTCGATGGCGAGCTTGTTGACGCGCGCGAAGTTCTGCAGCGCCGCCGTCGTGAACGACGGCGTGAAGAAGAACCCGGAGATCCAGAAGATGCTGGGCTGGCCCGTTTCGTACCAGTCGGAAAACAGAGACAGACGCGCGAGCAGGTCCTCGACGTACGACGCCAAAGGCTTGAGGCTCGGGAACGACTTGGACATCCACAGATCCGGGACTTGCCCGATGGCGAACGCGTTGAACACGTTCTCCAGATCCGCGGACATCACGGACAAGCCGGCGATGGCTTTCTCCAGCGACTGCAGCGACGCGCGGATGATGGACAGAAGCCGGTTGTACCGCAGCATCTCCTGCGCCAACACGGTGTTCATGCTTTGCTCGTAGAGCACGGGGAACTTGCGCTGGACCGCCTCGATGTCGAAGTTCGCGGGCAGACGCGTCAAAATGTCGGAGGTGATCTTCGCCACCAACGCTTCTTTCCCTCCGCCCCCCGCGCTGGCGCCGCCGCCGGTTTTGATGAGCGTCTCCGTCAACAGCGCCGTCGCGCCGAGGTCCTTGGTGATGTCGGCGTTGGCGTGTAAACCAAACGCCTCGGGTTCGGGAAGGATCGGAAACTGGGAAATCACCTCCAGGTAGCTCTCGTGCGGCCCTTCTTTCGGAATGGCGTAAATCCCCGAATCGGAAAGCTTGAACCCGTCTCGCAACGCCTCGGGTTGGTACACCTTGCGAAGCAGCGTGTTCAACAATCGCCGATCTTTGTCATCCGTCACGCGCCCGCCGTAGTTGCACTCGCCGGTGGCGTACTTGAGCGCGGCGAAGGGCGTCTTCTTGTTGTCGTTGACGTACATGTGCAGCTGGCGGGCGCTGATGCGCAAGTCGCCGTCGTCGAAGCCGTACGGGATGTTCCACCCGATCGGCCCGAACGATCGGCGTTCCTGCACGAAGCCGTGCACGTACGCCAAACCGAAGCACAGCTTCTTGAACGTCTCCGGCTTGTCGCAGCTCTCGAAAAAGTCGGGGTTGGCGATGGGCTCGAGCTGGAACGACCGGCGCATGTTGGCGCGCAACCCGCGCGGCGGTTCGTTGGTCATCTTGATGCCGTTCTGCAGGATCGTCACCGGGAACGCGGGCGAGGGCATGGAGGTGAGCCACAGACGGAAGTTCTCGTCCGCGGAGTCCACCGTGATGCCCTCGCAGATCTTCTCCAGGCTGGGCATCCAGCTGGGCGCCAGGTGGCAGTTCTGCAGGAGCACCCACTTGCCGGCGTCCGTCGCCTCGGCGATGAGCGCCGCCGCCTTCGGGCCTTGCCCTTGGCCCATGGAGATGACGGAGATGGCGTCCGCCTTCTCCATGTCCTCCGCGAACTTGAGCAGCGCGCTGGTGGGGTCCGAGCCGGGCGACAGCACGAACAGCAGCGGCGTCGCGCAGCTCGACTCGGCGTACGACCCGGGCAGGTCGAACGGCGGCGGCTCCACGAACCGGCGGCCCATCGTTCTTTCCACGAAGTCGTTCACCGCCGGCGTCACCTTGTCCGGACGCAGACACCGCATCAGGAGAAGAAGCTGGAACGCGCTCAGCGCCTTGTCTTCGCCGTACTTCCCGGGGAGCGCCTCCCGGTGCGGCTGCGAAGAGTCGTACACCGCGCGCCACGGCGCGATGTCACGTACCATGTCCTCCGGCAAAGACGCGAAGGCGCCGCTCGTCGACGCCAGGCGGCACGTCTCGCGCCACATCTTCGGCGAGATCCACTCCTCCCCCGCCGGGGGCGCGACGTCCTTCTCCGCGGCGCCGACGCCGCCGGTGAGGAAAAAGGAAAACTCCTCGGGCGGCAAGTCGTCCACGCTTCCCATGATGCGGCAATCGAGCAGGAACGAAAACAGAAGTTTGTCCTTCTCGAACAGCGAGCGGCACACGTTCTGGTACAGCGAGTACGTGAAGTGGTCGTTGATGACGTCCAGCCGAGACGCGAGGTTTTCGGTTTGCTTCTCCGACCCGTGTATGGACCGCACGAACAAACCGATGAACCAGCTCAGCGAGTACTGGTACATGGGATCAATGTTGGCGAGGTCGCGGATGGTGAAGAAGAGCACGGCGTTGTACGCGCCGCAGGGCTTGTACCCCTCGCGCGCCTCGTCAATCTCCACCTGCGTCTCATCCGCGACTTTCTGCTTCTCGGAGATCTCGTCGCTGACAATCTTCGCCTCGGACAAAACCTCGATGGCGCCGGCGTCGTCGAGGATGTTCCCCTCGGAGGAGGACATGGTGTGCAGAATGCGGTCCTCGATTTCCTTCAGTCGCTTTTTGTTGTCCGCGGAGGTCACGACGAGCTCTTGCCGCTGCGACTCGAGGTCGGGCCTTTCCTCCGCGACCACCACACCCAAGAGCTGGTCGGACAACCCGTCCGGCGTGATCATGAAGTTGAGCAGCGTAACCTTCACCGCCGTCTCCGGGAGGTAGTGCGGGTTTCGCAGCGACGTGGTGATGTAGAACCGGAACTGATCGGAAAACTCGATGATCGAGTCCCCGAGCTTGATGCACATCACGCCGCCGCTTTTGAATAGCTGCTTCAGGAGCAGCGGCTCTAACGACGGGTCCAGTTCCTCGCCGACGTTCTCGAGTAAAACGGGGAGGCCGAACTGAATGGCGTTCTCCAGCGTCCGCAGGTAATCGCCGTCCGTCAGTTTGATCACCTGCAGGTTGGACGCCTTCTCCATGTTCTTGACCCACTTGTTCGCCTGGCCTTGCGGGTCAATCATCAAAGGCCACCGCCGCGCGTTGGCGATCATGATGCCGTTGTCGATGGAAAACGAGTCGTTGGGGAGGCCTGCGATGCCCCACTCCCGGATCGCCACGGGGTCGCCCAAGCACGACACCAGCGAGAACTTGGCGCTGCTCGGGATGCCCTCCGCGCGGCACTGCTCGACCCACGAGTCGGCGATACCGTCGCGGAACGCCATCGTGAACGTGCCCAGGTAGGAAATCATCCCCGCGCTGATCAGCATGTCCCCGGTGAGGTTCTCGTACGCCTCGCCGAGTTCAAACGCGCGCACTTTCCAGTGGTCGCGCTGGCCACCAAGCCCGTTGATGAGTTTCTCGGCGCGTTCGAGTTTCACCTCGCACAAAGTCACCTCATCCTCAAGCCGCTTCTTCTCGTTGATGGAGTCCTCGAGCTGCTGCTCCAGCGCGGCGAGCGCCGCCATGATGGCGTCCAGCTCGTCCTGCTTCACCTTGAGCGCGGCCATGATCTTGTTGTACTCCTCCTCCGCGGCGGCGAGCGCGATCTTCTTCGGCTCGACAACCTTCGCCACGCGGTCGTACGAGTCCATGGCGCCGATCCACGTGCACAGGCCCTCCGCCGCGCTCGCCGCCTTGGCGGCGTTCTCGGGCGTGAAGTTCTCGTCGGCGATGTACTTCTCGCGCAGCTTCTCGATGATGCGCGGCTCGATGTTGTCCTTGTCGTAGTTGCGCAGCCGGTCCACGAAGTCCTTCTCCCCGAGCAGCAGCTTGGAGGGCGCCCAGTAGTCGTCGATCTTCTTCCCGGTGCCGGCGGGGTCGGGCACCTTCGCGGGCTTCACGTCCAGCGCCACGCACACCGCCTCCATCACCAGCTTCACCGCCGCGGGGGGGTTCTTGAAGGTCTGCACGAGCTTGATGTCCGCCGGCTTGATGGTGTCTAGCGCGGCGATCGCCGCGTTGAGCGCGGGAATCGCCTCCGCGAGCAAATCTTCGCACTCCTTCTTCACCGCCCCCGCCTCGTCGCCCTTCTTCGCCGCCTCCGCGACTTCGACGTCCACCGCGGCTTTCTTGGGCTCGACAACCTCCGTCTTCTCCTTCTGCACCTTCTCCATGAGCGCCTCCGTCTCCGCCACCGTCTTGATGAGCTCGGGCTTCAGCGCGGTGAGCTCCTCCTGCATGTCCTTCACCGCGTCCGCGGTGAACGCCAGTTTCTCCAGCCCCACCTCGTACCGGCGCTTCGCGGAGGACACGACGTCGCGCTGCTTGGTGAGCAGCGACGTGAACATCGTGAGCAGCTCGAGATACGACGTCGGCGTGACGTAGTTGCGCCGCCCCTCCTTCCGCAGGTACTCCTCCGACAGTTCGCGCACGGACGAGTGGAAGCTCTTGCACATCTCCTTGAGCTTGTTCTTCTCATCCGCGTCCACGTCCACGTCCTGCAGCGTCTTAACCGCCACAGCCTCGAGCGCGTCGTCCGGCCACTCCCGGAACCAGTCGATGGTGCAGCAGTTGACGAGCGAAGGGAACTGGCGCAAACGCTCGCGGAACGCCTCGCCGATTGGCGAGAAGCACAGCACGACGTGCAGGTTGGCCCTGCACGTCTTGATGAAGTACTGCCACAGCTGCGTGGGGTCCTCCAGCGGGCCGCCCTCGGGCGCGGTGACGCCCGCCTTCTTGGCGGCGACGCGGCACGTCTCCATCACGGCGGCGCGCTCGTCGTACGGGAAGAGGTTGGGCACCTCGCCCGAGTTGAGCAGGTTGTTGATGTCCTCCACGTACGACTCCTCCTTGATTTGCGAGTCGGAAAAGAGAAACACGCACGGCTTGCCGTTCGCGCCGGCTTCGCGGCAGAAGCGCTTCAGGTCCTCCTTCCACTCCACGCGCGTGTAGGACTTGGAGATGGCGATCTGGAAGCAGGGCATGCCCATGATGAACGACGCGAGCCGGCTCAGGGACTGTCGCCCCGAGCCACCCACGCCCACGCACAGCATGTGCGCGCCGGGCTGCTTCAAGACGCGGCAGATGCGCGCGACGTGCTCGGCGGCGTACAGGAACATCGCCAGGTTCATCGGGCTTTTGCTCACGCCGTTGTGGTCCACCAGGTACTCCTCGAGCCGCGCCACCACCGCGGACATGTCCGTGAGCTCGTCGTACAGACGGTCCCCGCCCGCGGCGTCCGGCTCCTCGTCCCCGAGCCAGTCTCCGTACATGCAGTGCCTCAGCTCCTCGGCGTCCACCGACCCGTCGCCGTCCACGTCGAGGTGCACGAAGAGCTCGTTGAAGTCCACGGCGAAGTGCGTCGTCGTGAGCTCGGAGACGTACTCCAGGAACCACGAGCGGTCCTCGTCCGACACGAGCCGGTCGTAGAACACGCGCATGCTCTCGTGCACCCACAGACGGAAGTGCTCGCCGACGCCGCCCAAGCCGGTGTCCAGCCCTATAGCCTTCTGCAGGGTCATGCCCTCGATGACCCTCGAGACGTCGCGCAGGTTGAAGGTGTAGTGCGACTTGGCGGGCGTCGGCAGGAGCTTCTCGATCGCCGTGGTGTACACGTCCAGCGTGGCTTTGATGATGACGTCTTTTTTGGACGCCACCTCGGGCGCGAACCCGCCGCTGTCGTAGAACCACGCCAGGATGGTGCCGAAGATGTGCTCGAGCGCCTCGGTGTCGAAGTCCACGATGGAAAGCAGGTTGTAGTGCCGCTGGTACCGCTGCGTGATGGGCGCGCGCCCGCCCCCGGGTGGGCCCATCGCCGCCGCGAAGAGGCAATCCTGCATCGTCCGGAAGGAGTTATCGCGCGCGTACCACCCCTGGTGGTCCATGAACTGCCGCAGCAGCTCGATGGGGGGCTGCGCGCCGTACGTTTCCTTCTGGGGCATGTTCAGGTCGTCGATCATGATCACCATCTGCTTACCGACCGGGGGGCCGAAGAAACCCTTGCGACGCTTGTCCAGCTTGGCGTCGATCAAGTACTGCGTGACGTTCGCGGACGTCTTGGCCGAGAAACCCACGAAATTAGGCGGCGCGTACGCGTCCTTGTCCATCGCCAGAAGATGGCCCTGCAGGTACACGGACTTGCCCGTGCCGGTGGGCCCGCACAGCAGGATGGGGTTGCGGTTCTTCAGCGCGAGGTCCGCGAGGAACATGTACCGCACGGTGTCCACGGTGGGCACGATGATGCTCTTGAACGCGGCGTCCGGGGGGATCGGCGCGGGGTCGATCATGTCCTCCCACGGCACCCAGGTTTTAGTGGCCATGTCCCATTTGAAGTCGTACACCGTCGCCTTCTTCGTCGCCGAGGCGTCCGCGCTCTCGGCGGGCGCGGAAGGAGGCGCGGAAGGTGTCTGGTTCTCGCCCTCGTTCTCGCCCTCGTCGTTCGAGGGCGCGCGCGCGCGCGCCGGGCGCTCGGCGGGGGGGAGCGGCGTGCTCGCCGTGACGTGCCCCTCGGGAATGTCTTCGGGCAGATCGTACTTTTCCCCCGAGGGCCCAACGAACCCGTCCGCCAGGCGGCACTCGTACGCCGCGCGTAGGAAGTCGTCGAACACCGCGCGGTGCTCGTTGGAGCCCGCGGAGCCGCCCACGGACCAGGTGAGCGCGAACACGAACGTCGCGTCGATGTGTGTCTCCATCTCCTTCTTCAGCTCCTTGGTGATCGCCTTGGGGTCGTCCGCGAGCGGCGCCACGAGCAGCGCGCGGAACGTGCGCATCAGCGTCACGGCGACGTTTGTGCCCTCCTCGGTGGTCGCCGCCGCCTCCTTCATCTCTCGGCGCAAGAACCGGATGGACACGGGCAGGAGCCAGTCGAAGAGCCCCATGACGCGGTCCCGGAACTTTTTGTCGAAGTGCTCGGGGAACTCCGCCAGCCACGAGACGCACAGCGGGCGCCACCCGAGCTGGTGCGGCTCCAGGTATACCATGCCGCATCGCGAGACGGTCGCCGGCGACGCCACCGCTAAATCCGCAACCTCGAAGATCATGTTCATGGACGAGGACATGGCGATGATCTCGCCCGAGTTCAGGCACAGCTTCTTGTTGTCGTCCAGCACGGTGTTCATGTTCTCGATCCAAATCGCGTCCACGGGGCCGTCCAGCACCACCCACTTGCGGTTCGGGCTTTGGTCCTGCGCGCAGCCGCGGTACACGACGGCCAAGACGCCGTCCTGCCACTCGTGCGTCTGCGGGTCGTTCTGCCCGTAGAGCTGCCCCATCGTGATCGCCTTCGGGTTCACCACTTTGTACTCGCACTTCACCTGGCCCTCCTCGCCGCGCTCCGCCATCAGCGACAGCGCGCGCGCCAAGACGCGGTACGACTGCGTCTTGCCCGAAAACGGCTGCCCGACGATCATCAGCCCGTGCCGCACGACGATCATCTCGTACAGCTGGATCGTCTTCAGGAAGAAGTACGGGTCGGGTTGCAGGTTCATCTCGACGCACGCCTCGCGCATGGCGATTTCCATCAGCGCGTAGTCCGCTTTCGGGAGCACCACGCCGGGAAACAGGTCGGAGATGATGCCCTTGAACAAAGGCACGTCGTGGCTCAGGAACTTGCACAGGTTGACGTCGATGATGGAGCGAAGCATGAGCTCGTACTCGTCATCCTCCGGGTACCGCCGCTTCAAGTTCCCGGCGGCGCGCAGCACCGCCATCACCGCGCGCATGCCGTAGTCGTAGTGGTCCTGCGACGAGAGCTGCTCCGAGCACAGCTTGTAGCACTGCACGATCTTCGTCGCGCAGTCCCGCGCCTCGAGGTACCCGAACGAGTACAAAATGATCTCGCCGATCATCGCGTAGTCGGGGACCATCATCGCCACCGTGCGGAACAGCGCCTTTAAATTGTCGGGAAGCTCCGAGCGCCCGGCGTAGCCGGGGTTCATCGTGATGGAGCACCACGCGCTGTACTTGAGCCCGATCTCCGTGCCCTCGAACACGAACGACGTGACCTTCGCCGAGATGGCTCGCTGGATGTCCAGCACCTGCTGCGCCACCACGGACAGAACCTCCAGGTCGATGCGGTTGAACTCGTCGAAGCACGCCCACGCGCCGGAGGACGCGAGGCCTTTGAAAAACTTGCCCATCTGGATGTAGTCCATCGAATCCGAGCAGTTGAACACCACGCACTGGCGCGCCAGCGCCTTGGCTAAATCCTTCGTGGTTTCCGTCTTGCCCGTCCCCGCGGGGCCCTCGGGGGCGCCCCCCATCGTCAGGTGGATCGCGCCCATCAACGTGCGGTAACACCGGTCCGTTAAAGGCGTGATCACCAGCCGCGACGAGTTCCCTAAATACTCGTACCCGTACTCCACCTCGGCGTTCATGATGCGCATGATCGCCGTCAAGTCTCTTTCCTCGCGCGGGTCCTCTTCCCAGTACGACCGGAGCTGCGCCTGCCAATCGAAGTCGCTGGCGCTCGCGACGCCATTTTTCGCCAACACGGAGACGACGTCGCGCGCGTGGACGTCCATCACCACCAGCGCGCCCAGCGTCTTGCGCTGCAGCGACGTCAGCTCGCCGCGCACGCGGTCGACGATTTTCAGCAAATCCGCCGTGCACTTCTCCTCGTACGCCTTGACGGCGCCCTTGCCCTCGCCGATGGCCCGCGTGACGTCCGCGGTCCAGTTCACGGCGGTGCACACGAGCACGACCATGCCCGGCCAGTCCAGAACCCACTGGTCGCGGGGTTTCGCGGTGTACGCCTTGAGGCCCTCGCCGGTGACGTTGTGGATCGAGTCGAACATCGCGGCTTCCGTCTGGAGCAGCCACTTCTCCACCGCGCCGTTGGCGTCGGCGACTGCGATGGGGTTCATCAGAGGCACCTCCTCCTGCTCCTCAGAGATCATGGCGGTGATCAGGAAGTCCTCGCCCTCGAACTTGAGCTTCGCGACGCCCTCGAAGCACTTCTTCAGGTGCGGCTGCACGCGCGTCGGGTCCTTCGTCTCGGACAAAATCTCGAGCATCTCGTCGTTGGACAGGAAGAAGAAGCGCGGGAAAAATAAGCGCTTCTTCTCCAGGTACGCGGAGAGCCCCTTCTGGATCGCGTCCAACAAGATGTTGCACTCCTCCAGTCGGTCCAGCCGCTCTTTGTCCTTGCCGATTTCGATGACGTCGGGCGCCTCCTTAGTGGCGTTCATGATGTCTCGCCACTCGTTGTCCACCTGGCGGAACTTCTCGCCCTCCTCGGGCATCTGCTTCACGATGTCCTCCGACGAGAAGATGGGCTCCAGGTACAGCCACGTCTGCTGGCACTTCAGCCAGTTGTCCAGCATGTCCTGCAAGGTGTTCAGCGTCGCGGACCACGCCTTGGCGTCCGCCTCGAAGGGTTTCACGAACGGGCTCGCGCACATGCCCTGCGCCTTGACGATCTGGTCGTCCAGCAGCGCCTGCGCGTCGTCCGACCCGCCCAGCACGTACGTCCCCGAGTCTTTGTACGGGATGCACCGGAACTCCTGCCCCTCCCACTCCTTGGTCATCTTCTTCAGCGTCTGGGCCAGCGAGTACTCCTTCGAGGCGTTCGCGCCGATGTTCTCGAGCTGCTCCAGCCGGTCCAGCGCGCCCCACTCCAGGAGGTCCGACGCGGTCGGCGGCTTTTCCGGGTCGTACGCGCCCTTCTCGAAAACCGCGAAGATCTTTTCCCAGTGCCGCGGCTGTAACGCCGGGTTCGCCACTTCGTTGAGCAGCGGGACGTACTTGCGAAACGCCTCGATTTCCTCGCGCGTGCGCATCACCACCTGGTCGTCCCGGCGCAGCTTGAGCATCTTGTACGCGGCGGTGTACGCGTCGTCCACGCCGTTGGTGATGGCGTCCAGCTCCAGCGTCTCGCACGCGTTGGACATCCAGCTCTGCGAGTCCGAACGGAAGCGGAACAGCGCGTCCCACGAGTCGTGTTTCTGGTCGTACTCCTTCGCCGCCAAATCCAGCGACGAAAACGCGCCAACCGCGACGCCGAAGAGTTTCTGGTACCGCTTGTACAGGTCGCACTTCGCCGCGTGCGCGTCCAGCGTGGCGCGCACGGCGGCCAGCGCCCGCACAACCTCCGCGGGGTCGCTCTCTCGGTCCATGTACATCCCGGTGTTCAGCGAGGTTTGCTCGCGGAACAGCGCCTCCTCGACGTCGGCGACGCCCGTCTTGAGCGCCTTCATCATCTCCGCCTTTTTGCTCTCTACGTATTCCCCCGCCGAGCGCATCGCCTCGGCGAAGGCGGCGCGCGCTTCGTTCAGGTCGTCCAGGCGCACCTGGTCCGCCGCCGGGATCTTCATCTCGTACTCCACTAGCATCGCGAACATCTCCTCCACCGTCGCGTGCTCGGCGACGTACGCCGCCTTCGCCGCGGCGTGCCGCTGGTGCTGCTCCACCAGGGACATGAACCCGTCCAAATCCTCCGGCCGCGGCGCCAGCGTCTTGGCGCGCTTCGCAAAGTTCGACCCCGCCTTGATCGCCTCCTCGCGCGCCTTGACCAGCAGGAGCGCCTTCATGCTCTCCAGCATGCCGTGCACGGTGCTCACCAGCTCGGCGCGCAGCGGCTTGCCGTCCACGAACACGCACCCGGCAGTGGCGGAGGTTTTCATCTTGTCCAGGTCCCGCGCCCAGCCTCGCTGCACGAGCATGTCCGCGCGGAACGCCGCGACGCTCCGGGGCGCCTTCTCGTACGCCTCGCGGTCCCACGAGGCGCCGAACGCGTGGATGGGCCGCAGGTCCTCGTACGTCTTGACGTATTCGCGCGCGTCCGCGAAGGAAGCGGCGATCTTCGCGTCCAGCGACGCGCGCATCGAGAGCCACGTCGCGTCCGCCAGCAGAACCGCCATCGGGCCCAGGCCCGAGTTCTTCGCCGGAGTTCTCGCCGGAGCCGAC
>Ga0181559_10003463_pt1 | contig 15497 bp, 8 predicted proteins | sample 011ome_21_FD_133752 | JGI IMG/M metagenome (GOLD analysis project Ga0181559, IMG submission 133752) | Coastal salt marsh microbial communities from the Groves Creek Marsh, Skidaway Island, Georgia - 011508AT metaG (megahit assembly) | ecosystem: Environmental > Aquatic > Marine > Intertidal zone...
CATCAGACGCATCACACGACGACCGACGCGCATTGTCGATCGAATAAGCCGCGGCGCTTTTGTACATTTAACTGAGTATTACCAAAACAAAAACCGACTACGCGAGGGTATCGCCTCGCCTCGCCTCGCCGAAGTCCTCCTCACCGCCCCATCATAGTCTCCCGCATCGCCTTCACCTTCTCCCGCAATTCCTCCACCTCCATCTGCACCCCGTCCAAGCTTCCCAGCACCGCCCGTTCCCTCGCGCTGTTCGCCGCCGCCCCGTTCGCCGCCTCCGCGCCGTCCCCGTGGCCCTCGTCGCCGTGGTGATGCTCCCCGTGGTACTTGTGATGATGATACGTCTCCAACCCGAACGCCAGCACGAACACGCCCACCTATCGCGCGCGCGTTCTTCCGTCAGTCCTCGCGCCCTCGCGCGCCGTCGTCGCGTCGTCGTCGTTCCGCGCGCGCATTCATTCGAACGTTCGCGTCGCGAACGATCCCTCGCGCGCGTCTCTCGCGCGCGCACCATGAAGTGTTTCAGCGGCGCGAACTTCCCCGTGGCGATGAACTTGTTCCTGTACGCCTCCATCGCGCGCGCGACGTCGAGCCCGCGATCGCGCGTCGGCGTGTGCCGCGCGGTCGCCTGGGCGTCGCGTCACCACATCGGCTTACATGGGTCCACGATACGAGCATTTTCGCGTACACGAGCGCGATGGATCGCCATGTAACGCGCGCGCGACGTCGGCGCGACGCCGGCGGCGGCGGCGGCACTCGACGTCGCGCGCGTCGCTCGCGTCGCGCGCGCCGCGAGGACGTCGAGCGACCGACGCGCGATGGCGCCGTCCACCGCCCTCGCGGACGCCCTGCGCGGGCTCCAGGAGCGCGCCGGCGCGCACGAGCGACGCATCGGAAAGAACGCGAAGGCGTCGCTGCTGTACGACGTCAAAGACGCCGCGGACGTCGATCGCGAGACCGCGCACGCGATCGGCGCGCGAGGATTCGAAGAGCTGTGCCGAAGGGACGGGCGGTTCGAACAACACGCGAAGACGCTGTTCGCGCGAAGCGTGGCGGAGGGGAAACACAGGGAGTTGGAGACGGCGGAGGAACTCGCGGCGACGAGCGCGCGCGTGGAGGGATATTTGCGGTTGCTGAGCGGGTACTTTAACGAACGGTGCGCGAGTGAGACGCTTGAATACTTGATTCGGCGGTTTAAGATACACGTGTACGACGTGGACGCGCTCATCGCGTGTGGATTGCCGTGGCACGGGACGGCGGCGTTCGTCAAAGCGACGCAGACGTGTCAGTTGGAGAATAGTAGGCATTTTAAGTGGTTGGGTGGGGTGAAAGAGACGGGCGCGGCGCCGCCGAGAGATGCGTTGGCGGTGCGATGTTCGAAGGATAAGGCATTTTTTACGTTTTGTGCGCAGAGTGCGACGGAGATGGCGACGGCAAAGGTGCGTGACTTCGAGGCGCCGGCGACGACTTTTTTGTTTGTTTTCCACGGCGATTGGATCGTTTAATCACGCGCACGAGTACTCGTGAAACTAACAATATATTTTTCATTTCACAGGGAAACGTTGGAACGACGTCGGCGTTCTACGCCGTGCTCATCACGGAGGCGATAGGCCTGATGAAGGAAGTCGATCCAACGGTGACGACGCGCCTTTTGCCGTATCTCGAAGCCGGCTTGGCGTCGACTGCGAATTCGGAGCAATTTGCGGGCGCGCTCATGGTTGCGACCCAGCTCGCGGCTCGCACGAAAATGGGTGAGCCGCTCGTGGAGGCGCTACTCGAAGGAATCGCCAAGGGTACGCGAGTACCTTTGCACTCGCAGGCTTTGCAGGCGATGCTGGCTCTGTGCCAAACGCAGCGCGTCAAGGCTTTGCCCGAGCGCGCGTTCAAGCATTTGGTGAAAATTCCCGAGTTGGAAGAATTAGTCGCGGATTTGGAACACAGCTATCGTGCGGATGCGTTTTCAATCCCGCTCATGCGTTCACTCGCCGAGTTTGCCGACGTGCACTCGAATTATGAACGCGTCTTGCGAGGAGTGATTGAAAAGGTTCCGCTGACGGGGAAGCATTTCATCGCGGCGTTGCCTGTACTGTTGCAAACTGCAAAGAAAAGTACAGCCGCGGCAGATATGGCCAAATCGGTGTTGAAACTGGCCGATCAGTGCCGACCTGTCGCCACGAGCGAGGCGGTAGATTTTATTTTCCGCGGTGCTGCGGCAAAGAGCGGAAAAGACAAGACATCTGAGAAAGTGACGAAGAAGAAGGAGAAGATGGTTGCTAGCGAAGAAGATGCGGCTTTCCTGCGTGATGCTTTGCTCGGTTCGGCTGCTGGGCCCATGATTGGACACGCGATGTCAATTCACGCTGCGCTTGATCACCCCAACGCTAGTTTGCGAGAAAACGCGATTGCGCAGCTGGCGCAGTTGAGCAAAGATAAAGGCGACGGTGGGGAGGACGTCCCGTCATCACTTAAGAATGGGTCTGCGCTCGGTCCAGCTATGCTTCGACGGGTATCAGATGACGATCCGCGCGTAGCTGCGGCGGCGATGGACCTCGATTCGTTGCGTCGAATGGTTTCCGATGACGTAGCCTTGTTCGCCGCCGCCAAGGCGCGATTGAGCGCGGCGATGACGGCGATCGTAGCGGGCAGTCCGAACAGCGACAGCGAGCGCCGCTTAGCAAAGAGGGCGCTTCGTCTGACGATTGGCGTGCTTTCGAAATCGCTAGACCACACTGCGCCGTCAGCGCTTGCAGGTCGAGCTGCTGCGCTGGCTTATGAGTATGTTCTCTTCTCCACGACGCCGGCGCTTCGAAACGTCACCAAGTCGGCGTTAAATGCCGCCAGAAGTTGCCCACATCCCGCACTCGACGGAATTCGCTCTGATTCTCTTAAATCCGTCGCCGAGGACAGTAAATCGAGCAAAGACGGCGACGAGCGACGCATGTTTGAGGAAAAGTGCAATCAGGCTGTTTTATCAGCGCTCGCGGAATCTTTAGCGAGCGATTGGGGTACGGGCGGCGACGAACACACGTCACGCGTGCTGTGGCTTCGTGAAGTGTACAGAGATGCAACTGGGATCGGTAGAATGACGTTCTTCATTGCATGTAAGCTTGCCATAGAGAAGACGTCCGGGAAGTCGACTGCCGCGGCTTCAGCGCTTCGCGCGGCTTCGTGGGCCATCATTCGCGACTCGTGGAATGAAGCTGGCGTGGGACAGGTGCGAGGCGTTCAAAACGACGAAATATTTCATGCCGACGCGTTGCCGGATTCGGAGACTTTGTGCAAACTCGTGTCGAGCGATTCAGCTGCTCGGAAGTTTTTACCGTCGTGCCATCGATCTGTCTTGCGCGCAGTTCTTGCGAGTACTTCGAAGAAGTCGAGTGTTGACGCCGACGAGTACTTGAGCGAGTCTTTTGAGCTTCTCGCCACCACCGAAGCGAAGGATACGAAGACTGGCCGTATGGACGATGCTTTTGACGCCCGAATTGGCGAGCTTCTGCGTGAAGTACTGAATGCGTGCGATCGCTGCTACGGTGCCGCGGGGTCTAGCGCTTTCCTTGCGTCCAAATTCGCCTCCGATCCATCGATTGAAGACGCGCGAGTGCAAGTCGCCGCTTTGGAGCTCTGCACCGCGTGTTCTAAGTTGCCGCCAATCGCACCAGTAATCGTTGCCGCCGCATCATCCGCGTCGCCGGTGCGTGCGGCGGCCGCGGCACTTCTTTCGGCGTATGCGCGCGACAAGAAAGCGAGCAACATAGTCAAATCCGTAACAAAGGCCGCCGAAGAGATCGCGCTGAAGGGTGCCACAGCTTTGTGCCGCGCTATCGAAGACGGTGTGAACGCCGCCAAGTCGCCATCGGATGAATTGGCCGCGTATTTGGAGCCGGTACAGGAAATGACGAGCGAGACAAGGCCGGCGATGGATGCGTATGGTGCGAGATGTTTAGTTGCGACGACTCGCGGATTGGGCGATGCGACGACGAAGGCTTCAATACTGTTACCGGTGCTTTCATGGTGCTTACAAACGCTCGAAGGCGACTCTAAAACGGCAAAAGCGGCGTTGATGGTTGAGATTATGAACGTGTACACACCCGAGCTCGCCAAGTCGTTCGGCAAAGATGGTGGCGAGGGATGGGCAATTTTGTCTAGGTGCATGGTGGCGCCTTCACCTTCGGCCGTTCGTACTGCGGCGTTCAACCTGATATCTGGTGAATTCGTCGCCGCGTTAAATAGCGGGCCGAAATCACAGCTGCTCAAGATTTTGTTCAGCGCCGTGAATGCCGATACTGACGACATTTCGAGACGTGAAGCGCAAAATGCCGTCGACGCGCTGACGATTGACGCCAAGGATGTCGTCAAGACGTTGAACGCTGCGTTAGCTGACGCACCGACAGCGCCGCCGTCAAAGAAGAAAGGTAAAAAGGCGGACGATGACGCACATTCGAGTCTCTCGCTCGGCTCGAGCGAAACTACGCAAGCAGCGGCTACTTCGCTCGAAGTGCTGGCGTGGAAGCTTGACAAGACCGATAATCTCGACACGCTTGTCGAGCCGTGTCAAAACTTTCTCGAGGCGATGATGAATGATGCGGCTGCGCGAGCTAAAGCTCGCGAGACGATGGACGAAGACTCAGACTTTGAGGAGTCAGACGACGACGAGGCAGGTGTTGCTGCAGGAGGTTATCTCGAAGCGCTCGCTTTGCGTACATTGGAGTCTCTCGCGCTCGCAAAAGTCGGTGGGAAACAGTGGAACGTTCCGCTTATCATTCGCGCCGTTCGCGAGGTAGACGAAGGCGCTGCGCGAAGCGCAGCGCTTGCGTGCTTGGCACAAATTGCGCACACGAAACCGGAAGCGGTCCTGAGTCATGTGTTTGACATCGGATCTGCTTTATCCGCTCGTGCCGCTGCGAACGACGACGTACTGTCTCAACGCGCTTTAGAGAGTGCGCTCGTTGCCGTCGTTCCGGTGTGGTTGCAAAGTGGTGAATCGCTAATGAACGTCGTCAGCAGGCTCATAGATTCGCTGCCTCATGCGCCCACACGTCGACGTGCTCCCATTTGTGCGGCGCTTGTTCGTGCGGCACCCCCTGGCGAGGCGCTTCCGGCGATTATCTTGAATTTGATACGCCGTTCAAAGTCTTTGGAATCGTCTGCTCGAGAAGCGCGAGCTCCATACGCCGCCGCAGTGGATACCTCTGACCTACCTGTTGCCGATGACGATGCATGGGTCGCGGAATTACTCGACGCGCTACTCGTTCGCGAAACCCCGATTTCTGCGGTGAACGCACTCGTGGACGCGCTCAAGGTACGTACGACTCGATCGCAAAATAGTTTTCAGCGCCGCTCGTGTCGTGTTTGGTTTTCGATGATGAAAGATTCATTGTGTCAGGATTCTGATTCCATTGATGAGACATACGAATCTGCTGCTTTCCTTCTGAGAAATCGCTCGTACGCGATTTGCCACGAGCGTGACACCATGAAGCCGCGACTAACCTACTTTTTCGACTTGTCAGGAATCTGCTTCTGAGGGAGGGCGTATTGTGCGCATGTGCGCCGAGTCCGCCGCCAAGCATCTCTCTTCGCCTCGATTCGTTCGTGCGCAACAACGTCCGATGGATCAGGATGAGAAAGCAGGCCTTCAAAGGGGTTACGCCGCGTTAGCTGAGTCCGCTATTGTGCTCTTGCAATCGGTGGGAGTTAATGATGGCACGCCGTCAGAGAAATCAAAATCTCCAGGTAAATCTCCAGCGAAACTTGCGGCAAAGGCGGAGGCGAGCGGACAAAGTCTGTTGAGCGCGCTCAACGGCTTGCTGGCTTCGGGTCCATTCTTGAGCGCGTTGACACCATTACTCGATCATAAGGAAGGGCGCGTCCGTCGAAAGGCGCTCACACTCGTCACCGAACGTCTACAAAACGCGAGTACCGAAAGTACGGAAGAAGATGATGTGGAGACGCAAGCGGGTATCGCGTTGATCGAAGAGCTTTCAGCGTTGATTCAGTCCAAGAGCGTGACGACGTCACAGGCAGCGCTCATGGCTCTAGAAGCTGCTGCTGTGCGTTTCAGCGTCGCACAAGCGGCGACGAAGCCCTTGTTGTCTGTGGTTCCCGCCGTCATCTCGCAGCTGGAAGGGGCGTCAGCTACGCTTAAAGCGTCCGCGGCGCTGTCGTTGGCGACGCTTTCAAAGATCTTGGGTGTTCGTATGGTCGCTGTCGTCAACACTGCGATACCAGCACTTCTTAAGACTACATTGGCGAGCGCAGACGCGCTTCATGGCAACAGCGATGTGGGAGAGCTCGTGCTCGTTGCGCACTCGTGCCTAGCTGCGCTGCGCATGTTCGTCAAGCACGTAGCCGGATTTATTTCACCCTTTCTCGGAGACATCATCAAGGTCGCGTTGCACCCAGCAATGGTGCCACAGTGCGATGGCGAAGCCGGCACAGAAGCGGGTGAGACGAAGGCTTTACATGATTTAGCGTTGGAGCTTCGCGGAGAATTACCAGACGTCGTCGAGCTCCGATTGCTCATTCGGCCACTGGTGGAATCTTGGGACTCGTGCTTAACTTACGGCGGCGAAGACGGCGCGGCGTCGTGCGCGGCGCTCCTCGAAATCATCGCCGCCGCCGGCGATTCTGCAAAGGCGACGAACGCACACAGACAGCAATTATTCAGCATAGTACTACGCGCGCTCGATATCAGGCGTGATGCGCCGGTGGGCGCCCCCGAGAAGGCTCTTGACGTCATCGAAGGTAAAGCCGTCGACGCTTGTGTCGCCTTGGCGCTCAAGTGCACCGAAAGTGAATTCTTGCCGTTTTTCCTGCAGTGCGTCGAGTGGGCGCGCGCGCGTTCTGGCGAAGCCGATGTCACCCGCACACGTCTCGCCGCGCTCTTCAGGCTCGCCGCCGCGCTCGCGGACGAGCTTCGCGCCGTCTTCGTGCCCTTCTTCCGACACTTGCTCGATCTTGCGGCTGCGGCGCTGGACGTCGCCGCCGATCCAACGAGCTCGGGGAAAAAGAAGCGCAAGAGCGTGAACGCCGAGAGTTTGTCAGAACACGATATCTGGCGCATGCGAAAGTGGACGCTCGCCGCTCTGAGACGTTGCTTCCAGTACGACAACGTCGGATTCATCGAGTCGAACCGTTTCAACTCGCTCTATCCGATGGTGGTCGAGCAGCTCAAGGCGGCGCCACCGTCGGATTCCGACGAAGACGACTACGACACGTTCATGCGCGAAGGTTCTTTCGGTGTTGAAGCAGTCGGTGCGTGCGCGTCGCTCCTCGCCGCGGCGCCCGATGACGCTCACTGGAAACCGTTGCACCGCGCAGTGCTCATGTGTTCGCGCGACTCGAAGATCCGTACTCGCGTCTTGAGCATCATGACGATCGAACAAATCGTCGACAAGCTCCAAGAGGAATACTTGCAGCTCTTACCGGAGGCCATTCCGTTCTTGGGCGAGCTCTGCGAAGATATGGAGCCCGAAATCGAAAACCTCTCCAGGGCGTTGACGAAGAAGCTCTCGAAACTCAGCGGCGAAGACTTGAAGACGCTCATGACGGATGGTTTCACCCCGAAAGCGAAGAAGAACGCCGACGAAATCGCCGACGACGAACACGACTCGGACTAGACCACCGATTCTCTCACCTCCTAGCTTCCGCGGCGATGTAAGCGATCGAACAAACAACCGCGCGAATTCGCCGCGACTCGAGGCGCCTTTTTGAAAAACCGTTAAGGATGTCTAAAGTTAGTTCGCGGCATTACGCCGACCGCGACGCCATCGCGCGATGGCGCGCGTCGCGCGCGCGCACGAGAACGCTTTGCGGTTTGACCGCACTCGCGCGTCGCCCGCCCCGCCGCGCGCGCGCGCGTCCCGACGCGCGCGCCGTGTCCCCGCGCGCGCGACGCACGCGGGTGACAACGCTGGCGACTTGCACGAGCGCGCGCTTTGCATCAAGCAGCGCGCGTTAAATCTCGCGCGGAATCGCGTGCGCGGCGGCGATTACGTCAACGACGACGTCACGCAAATGCGCGGGCGAAAGTTCGAGGCCGAGGCGCGCGTGCGACGGCTCAAATCCGACCTGAACGCGCGACTGTTGCTCGAGCGGTTCAGCGAGGCGCGCGAAATTTCGCGGGAAATCGAACGCGCGGAGGATGAGATTGATAGAATTCAACTGGCGATCGCGGCGGAGCAAGAACGCGCGATCGAACGGTTTGAAGACGCGTGAATGAATAATGCGCGACGAGCGATGCGGGCTCGTCGCGCCGTGTACCTAAGACCGCTACTGTTGTAATTACCTATGAACGCTACTGTACGACGAATGCGCTCGCCGTGGTTAAAATTCCATGTCGATGGTCGCGCCGAGATAGAATTCGTTGAAATCGACGCGTTGGATGAAGCCAACCGCGGCGTCGGAGGAAGTGATGCGCGCGCGGAAGCACAGTTGCGTCATCAACGCGTGAAATTTCGAGTGGATTTGCTGCGCTGCGGCGCACGCGAGACCATCTTCGAGTAACGATTCGGCGTCGCTCGACGCGAGAAGAGACTTCAACTCTAGGGCGAGCTGTAAACCATCGTCCACCAGGGCCTTGAGCGCCGTGTCGATGGGGCGCAAGAAACACGCAGCGTACGTGCGAGCGCAGAATTCATCAAACACGTCGCGAAGGGCGTCGATGTTGCGTGGGAGGATGTTCCCGCCGTCGTCGCGAAGACTTGCAAACAAGCGTCCTCGCGCGCCGACGTGTACGGCTTCGAACACATGCCCGTGAAGAGCATCGACGAAATGCTGAAAAGATGACGCGAGCAAGGATAGTTTGCGCAATCGCCTCGCGCGCAAATCCAAATTTGTTTGCGTCGAATCCAGTAAAGCTCGCGTTCTTGAGCTCGCGTGTACCAACGCCGAAACATCTTTGACAGCACTCGCCGCGTGCCGTATTTGCAATAGCGCAATTTTCGTGTGCGCGAGCGGGTGGTCGTCTCCCGCATCCGCAAAAATAAGGTTCAAGGGCCAGGGAGCAGCGTACGAACACTCGACGGCGGCGGATAAATTCAAATTGTACGGGTCAACAGACACCAGCGCATCGGCATTCTCGCATAAACGTAAACGCTTACTCATGTGGTCATCTCGCAAACCTGTATCGTCGATGGCGCCCTCCAATACAGTTTGCATGACACGCGCGGAGCCTTGTGTCATTCGTTCTCGTGCGGCGACGCATTTTGATTGTAGATTGTTCAGCAGCGCGTCCGCGAAGCCGAGTTCACCTCCCATGGTGAACCGAACGATGGCGTCAAGATGAAGTTCGAGCGCGAGATGATCCATAAGCACTGTCGTGGTGTACCGTCCCAAAACATCGGATTGGCGTGTGATGATTTCGCGCATTTCTTGTTCCAACAAAAGTGGCAAAGGCGTGCCGAAAGCTTCACCCAAATACGCTCGAGATGTGTGGTCGTGCGTTTCAAGATCTTTTGCGCCGTCACGCATCTCGTCCATGTTGTCCGGCGCCGAAACAGTTTCCACGATGTCTTTCTCTTTTATATCCACGCTGCGCTCATCGTCATCTGCGGAATGTAAGGATAAGACTGTCGACGGCGACGACGTCGCGGATTCGTCGATGAACATTTCGGAAGCGTCGGCAAAATCGTCTGATGCGATGTCGTCTTCTTCGATAACATTCACCTCTTCGGCTTCTTCAATCATCACTGTTGGCGTGACACTCTCGAAGGGCTCGATGAAGAGGTCGTTCGACGGTGATGGCGACGTCGCGAAACCTAAGCTCATCGCGTTTGCGAGCGCGGTCACTGCTTCTTCTTCTTGCACTGATTCCATTGCGCGCACGAAGGCTCTTCGCTTATCATTAAGCGCCAGACGGCTTTCGTGCCATCGAAACCACGCTAATTTCGCATCCTCTTGTTCAAGGCGTAAGCGCGTTTCTTCCATCTTCTTTTCCAATTTTTGTTGCTCAAAGGCGCGCTGCTTTTCCTCTCGATCTTCAAGCCATGCGCGCTCGTCGGCAATCTTTTGCGCGCGCGCGTCGCGACGTTGCTTTTCACGTTCGTCCAACTCTTCGAGCTGCCCTTTACGCTCCACTCGCTTCGATTCGTCGATCTCCTCAAGACGTCTTAGTCGCGCTTTTTCGCGCGCCAGTATTTCGGCGCGCGTCTTGGCGACGAATGCTGCTCTCGCCGAGTCCAACTCTCGCGCTCGTGCGGCGCGCATCTCGTGCATGCTGTTCGTGCTTTCTCGAGCCAGCGCGACGACGCGCGATTCGAGCAAGCGCACTCGATTAAGCCACTGCCTGGCATCGCGCTCTGTGTGCGCTTGAAACGCCGAAATTTTGACGAATGCATCTTTCACAGCGCGTGCAAACCCGCGCGTGTGCGGCAATCGCTGTAAAATGCGAAGCTGCAAACCAATGCGGAGGACTTCTTTCGCTCGATCGACCGCCAGAGCGGGGTTCACACTCGACCGAACACGCGCGATGGTGAGCGTATCGGTCTCCGCGAATTCGTCTTCGCCATCGTGCGCGCGGCCGCCGAGCCAGCACGGCGGCGCGCCTCCTCGCACGGGACTTTCATGAAATGTAGAAAGATTTGACCACGTTGGCGAGCACTCTATGAAAAACTCTGACTTCGAAAACGGCGGCGCCGCAGCGTATATCCAAGACAAGGTGTCGTCGATGATAGGTTTTGCCGCTCGCGCATGCAAGTACTGAATCATCGGTGTTTCTTCATCCTCCACGTGCGACAGCGACGTCTCCAGACGACGGATCAACACCGGATGCGGCACCAAAGAAGTATCTAACGACCGCTCGTCGGTGATGAGGTTGAAAATAATATCCACTTGACGACGCAAACGTTTCGTGTGCACGGTGACCTCGAGTAACGTGACGTCGCCTACGTCCGATTGCGTTTCGGTCAGGTCGTCAACAGTATCGCGCTCGGCGAGACGCCGTTCCGCCGTCGCCTCTGGCATGGCTTGCAACGCTGCGGCGTGGGCGCGAAGAATATCGCGTATCGCGCCCGCCATCGGTCGCATGTATGGCGTCGTCATGCGGCTGACGGCGTAGTCGAGCTCGCATCGGCGCTCCGCCGCCGACGCCATAGTTTTCAAAGCGTTCCTAAACGCCAGCGTCGAGCTCGACGCGAAACGCATGCGTACACCACTACCTGTGCTTGCTGCCGCCGCGACGAGTATGTCTGCGCTCGTTTGACACCCACTGAGCGCCATTGCGACGACGTGCGCGCAATCACGCTCGCTCGCGATGACGGGCTCGGTATCAATCCCCTTCACCGGCCGAAACGCGCGTCGATACGCAAGATCAAACGTTTCCGCGTCGAGCGCACTCGAAGTCGCACGCGCACCGGCGTTTCGCGTATCCCAACACGAACGCAACGTCGTAGTCTCGATATCCGCCGCGGCGGCGAGCCAAAGCGACGCAGAGTCGCCTGACCCTCTGTCTAACGCGAGCGCCTTGTCCGCGACGCCGGCGTCGCGTCCGCCGGCGTCGTCATCTTTCGCGCTATCTATTTCACCACTCACAACACGGTCATCGTCGTCGCCGTCGTCGTCGTCGTCGTCGCCGTCGCCCTCGTCCACGACCGCCCGGTCGAGTCCGAACACCGCACCGTGCCGCAATCCCGGCACGCGTCTCGCCGCCTCCGCGCCGTCGTCCTCCATCGCGAACTCTCGCGTCGTCGCCGCGGCGATTCGCAACCGACCGACATCCGGCACCGCGCTCCAATCCCGCCCCGCGCTCGCGACGACATCGATCCTCTCGAGCCCCCCCGCCCCGCTCGCGCGCTCGTTCCCACCACCACCGCTTCCCTCGAGCGCGAACGCCAACCTCTGAATCGCCGCCGCGTCTTCGCCCGCGCTCGCCTCCAACGCCGCCAACATCTCATCCATCGCTCGCGCTCGTCCGTCGTCCCCGTCCCGCTCGCACAATCGCACGTACATCTCATCCGCGCCGATCGCGCGCGCCTCGTCGTCGTTCGTTCGTTCGTCGTCGTCGCGCCTTCGTCGCGTCTCGCGTCTCGCGAGCGCCGACGCCGCGCGTCCCGAGAGCGTCCGTCGCTCCGCGCCCAGCGCGCGCGCCCACGCCCGCGCCGTCATCGCTCGCACCAGCGCGTCGTCGTCGTCGTCGTCGTCGTCGTCGCGCGCCGCCGCGCCGTCGCGTCGTCGTCGCTCGACGTGCGTCCGCGCGAGGCGTTTGAACAAATCAGTCAAAGACGGCGCCGTCGACGCCTCGCCGTCGCGCCGATCGCCGTCGCGCGCGCGCGGCGCCGTCGACGACGTCGTCGCGCGCATCGTTCGCGGCGCGCCGACGTCGCGCGCGCGACGTCGGCGACGCGCGAGGCGATGATTGACGCAACGACCGGCACTGCGCGACGCGCGCCATGTCGAGCGACGGCGCGGGCGACGACGGCGGCGCGGGCGAGGCGCGCGCGGCGCGCGCACCGCCGCCGCCGCTGCCCGCGCTGCCGCTGCCCGCGTACGGGCTCCACGGCGCGCGCGGGGAAGGATTCGCGACGGCGCCGCATCGGGAGGCGAACGGGCGCGACGACGACGCGACGACGCGCGCGAGCGACGACGCGACGACGGCGCGACCGACGCTGACGGTGCACCGTCGCGCGAGACGGTCGCAGCGGAGCGCGCGAACGCCGGCGAGGACGCGGATGAAACGGTTCGGGTTGGCGCGGCTGCGGCCGCGGCGGATGAAGCGGCCGCGAGCGTTCGAGCGGGGCGCGAAGAGGTTGGCGAGAGAGCGCGATCGAGGCGCGGAGTGGCTCGCGGGCGTCGGCGCGGTGGTGGGAAGGGCGACGTTGGGAGCGGTGGGGGAGTTTAAGCGCGCGAGCGCGCTCGGGAAGGTTGGATTCGGGTTGCGCGCGCTCGGCGGCGCGGCGAAGGCGTTCGGATGCGCGGCGGCGAGCGCGACGCTGCGGTGCTGGGCGCCGAAGGTGCACGGAGTGGTGACGGCGGTGATCGTCGCGGCGGCGTCGACGCGACGCACCGGAGACGCGTCGCCGATCGTGCGATTCGTGGAGTGGAAGATTCCGGGACCGGGAGGGCGGGCGTGCGCGCGCGCGCTCGCGGCGGCGCCGGCCAAGGCGAGGGGGACTTTGAGGCGGTGGGCGACGTGGCAAGGCATGCGGCTCGTCATGCGCGTCACGGCGAGGAAACAACAGAGGAAGATTGACTACTCTATGCGCGTGGCGCCGGTGATTGGGTCGTATTTGATCGCGAAGAGGCGCATCGCGAGGATTCGCGACGCCGAAAAGCGCGACGAGGCGTGGGAGCGACAGCATCAATGGGGGGCCGAGCGCATGCGAGACGTCATAGAAGATTTCGGTGGATTTTATAGAAAGGTTGGGCAAATCGCGGGCACGGCGAAACAGATGATGCCGGCGCCGTACATTGAGTGCTTTTCGAAAACCATGGACAACAATCCGCCGGTTTCGTTTCGCGAGGTGCGAAAGACGTTAGAGGAATCTCTCGGTGGACACCTCGGAGAGCACTTTGCCGAGCTCAGTCGTAAGCCTGTGGCGACGGCATCGATCGCGCAGGTGCACTTCGGGCGTTTACTCGACGGCCGTGAAGTGGCGGTGAAAGTGCAAGCGACGGACGCGGCGATGATGATCGGCGACATCGAGAGCATGTTGCAAACCACCAAAGCCATGCGTTGGCTCGGTCTCGACGAAGGGCTAGATTTCCCGACCATTTTTCGCGCTTACTTGGACGTCGTCGACGAAGAGTTCGATTTCACCATCGAAGGCGCGAAGACGGAAGAGTTTGGAAAGTTGCTCGACGCGGCGGGTTTGGCGGATCGCATATCCGTGCCGCAAGTCATAATGTCGACGCGTCGCGTGTTGATCATGCGACGCGTTCGCGGGATGAAACTGCTGACGCTTTTCAATCGCGCGCGGGCGCAGAACAAAATTCCACGCTGCCCCACGCCCGTGTCCAAGTGTCACGGCGCGGGTGGGTTCGGCTGGCAAGGCGTGTTTCACTCAATGTTCACCGCGTGGGGGGTGATGATGTTGAAGCACGGTCACTTCCACACCGATCCGCATCCAGGAAATTTCATGGTCGCTAACGATGGAAAGCTAGTCTTGCTCGACTGGGGACAAACCAAGCGCGTGAGCGAGGTAGAGCGCATGCACATGTGTCGGTTGTCGCTGTACATGGCGAACGAAGACCACGTGTCCATCGCGCGGGAAATTAGCGAACACGGCACCGTGCGACTCCAGCGCCCGACCACGGAAGCGTTGAGCGCGCTCGCGTACGCATACTTTGATACGCGGCCGTCGCCTTTGGCGGAAATGAACGTCATGGATCTAAAGAACTCTCCATTCGTGCAGAATAAAATTGTACAAAACACGCAAGAGGGCTTCTTCGCGATACGAAGCGTCTTTCTCTTGCGCGGTATGCTCAGCACGTGCGGCTTGCGCATGTCCATGGTCGAGGCGTGGGAAGCCATCGCGCGCAACGCGCTCGTACTCAACGGTGAAGTCCCGCCCAGTCGATTTAGGTTGAAGACGAAACTGCTCGTGAACCGCTCTTTGCTTGGCTTGCAGCGCAGGCTAAACGTCGGCGCGGGAAGCCGCTTGAACGCGGTCGAGGACTACATGTCAAACAAAGAGGACGAAGAAGACGGCGCGCCGAATGGAAGAAGTCTTTGGCCGAGCAGTTCGAGTCTGTTCTAGCGATGCTTACACTTTCTACTAGCGATGTGATACACGACGACCTCACGACGAGTCGCCCTCTTTCGCCGCGCCGAACACGTCCTTGGCCAAATTACACTTTTTAAAGTACCCCCCCACCACACTGCGCCGATACGGTCGCGTCGCCAGGCACGTCACCACGTCTTCCGGCTGTTCTCTCCACAGCGCGTGTTCGATTCCGTCTCCTTTCAATTTTTCGCTCAGCGCCGTCAACTGACTCTCATTCTTTATCTCCAGCACCACCTTGCGCATGTTCGCCATGTTTTCCTTCGAACAATACTCTCGCGTGTCCTCGCGATCGGCGTACGTCCACACCGCGCTCACCGCCGCGTGCGCGCACTGCGCCGCGAGCGCGCCGAGCGGCCAGCGCAGCGCGCGTCCCAAATCTTTCCGCAGAACGATGAACTGGTACAATTCATCATCCGTCGTCTTCGTCGACGCAGGCGCGCTCGCGCTCGCGTCGACGCGTCGCATGCGCGTCGTCGGCGCGCGTTCGCGCGTCGCGCGCGTCCAGGACGCGACGAGCGGGCGCGCGGTCGCGAGAGACGCGCGCATGAGTGCCGCCCGCGCCGCCTCGGCCGCCGGCACTCGACGAGGCGACACACCGCCGCGCGTCGCGCGCGCGCATGCGCGCTCGACCGCGCGCGAACGCGCGCGCGTCACCGCGCGCCGCGCGCGCGCGCGTCCGCGCGCGGTCGAGCGCGCGAGGCGCGCGAACGAAGGCGATGTCGGCGGAATTCATCGAGCGACGGACGCGCGAGTGGGTCGACGCGTTCGTCGTCGACGGCGCGC
>Ga0181559_10003469_pt1 | contig 15481 bp, 12 predicted proteins | sample 011ome_21_FD_133752 | JGI IMG/M metagenome (GOLD analysis project Ga0181559, IMG submission 133752) | Coastal salt marsh microbial communities from the Groves Creek Marsh, Skidaway Island, Georgia - 011508AT metaG (megahit assembly) | ecosystem: Environmental > Aquatic > Marine > Intertidal...
GCCCGCCGGTGAGGCCATAGGTCGCCTCAAGATCGGCAGGCGAGCGGACGTCCGCGCCGGTGATCTTGCCACTGACGCCGGGAATGGCCCCGTCCAGAACCTTGATCACGGATTTGGCGAGCCGGTCCTTCTTGGCTTTGCTCCAACCGCCCTTGAGGTTGCAGGGCGCGAATTGCGCAAGCGCAGCGAGGCGCCAGCCGGTGTCCGTCTTGCGGCCGGTGAATTCGACCGCCGGAGCGGTAGGCAGCTCGCCATATTTCGCCGCGTTAAAGGCCCGCTCCACCTGACGCATATCGCCGGCAACGACGATCCGATGCGCGAGGTCGGCCTCGCTCAGCCCCTCGGGAAGCTCGGCCAGATCAAGATCGAGCCGCGCCACCATGCCGTTCGTCGCCATGTGGCGCAGGCGGGCGACGTCTTCGGCGTTAAGGTGCTGGGGGCCGAGAAGATCAAGGAGCGTCCGCCGCGGCGTCGCATTCGACAGGATGAGCGGCGCGCGGATTCCCTCGCCGTTTTCGAGGGCGACGCCAATCGCGCGGTCGCTGTCATCCACTAGGATACGCGCCACCGGCGCAGAAGTGCGGATCTTTGCGCCCGAGGAGTCCGCCGCCTTGACCAGAGCAGAGACGACCGCCGCCGCGCCGCCAATGGGCGTTGACCGCTGACCTGCCCCGCCTGATCCGGTCGAGGCCATGCGGTATAGAAGGGTCAAAACTGTTCCGGGCGAACGCGGCCCCATGGCTCCGCCAAGCGTGGCGTCCATCGCCAGCGCAGCAGCCAACGGGCCATCGCCGATCTCGTCTTCGCACAGATCCCAGACATTCGAGAGGATGATCCGCAGCATATCGCGCATATCGGTCTTGCCGAGACCGCGGATCGACAGACCGAGCTGCGCCATGCTCAGCATATCGCCCAAGCCCCCATCGCGGAATCGCGGCGGGGCCTTGGCGAGCATCTTGGCCAGCGCACCCGAATAGCGCGTGAGTTTACGGTGCAACTCGGCATAGCTCGCCGCCATCTCCGGCGGCACGCCGCTAGCCACCGCCCCGCCAATCTCGACCCGCCCTTCGCCGCCAAGCGAGAGCGTTTTCATCGGCGCACCATAGCGCAGCCCGTGGCGGGCAAGGCCGAGGCCGGAATAGATCTTGTTGTGGATCCCGAATGGCATCGCGGCGACCGGATCGCTGCCGCCCAAAAGCCCGCCGACTTCGCCTGCGGCTTCGAGCACCACGACCCTCTTGCCCTCCTTGGCAAGCCGCGCCGCCGCCACAAGACCGTTGTGGCCCGCGCCGATCACGATGGCGTCGAAATCCCCGCTCATGCCGCCGCCCCCAGATCGATTTTCTTGCCAAGGTCCAAGAGCACCTCGCGCGCGGCGTTGGCGCCGGGCGCGCCCATAACGCCGCCACCGGGGTGGCTCGACGAGCCGCACATATAGAGCCCCTTAATCGGCGAGCGATACTGCGCATAGCCGGGTACGGGGCGGTTGAAGAGCAGCTGATCGAAGGTCAATTCGCCTTGGAAGATATTGCCTTCGGTGAGACCCACCTCGCGCTCGATATCAGCGGGGCTTCTGACCTCTTTGTGGACGATCAAATCCTTGAAGTCGGGGCTATGGCGGCTGATCTTGTCGATCACCGTTTTGGCAAAGGCCTCGCGGTTGGCATCGTCCCATGTCCCGTTGGCCAGCTCATAGGGCGCATATTGCACAAAGATCGTGGCATAATGCTTGCCGGGCGGGGCCATGGTCGGGTCGATTTGGGTCGGGATCAGGAAATCGACATAAGGTGAGGCCGACCAGCGGCCTTCTTTCCAATCGTCATAGGCGCGTTCAAGCTCCTCCATCCCATCGAGGAAATGCAGATCGCCCTTGAGGAACCGCGCATCTTTCGGCGCGGCTGGAAAGCTTGGCATCCCGTCGAGCGCGATGTTGAGCTTGCCTGAAGAGCCGCGGAAACGGTAGCGCTTGACCCCTTTGACGAACTCTTCAGGAAGCTCCTTCTCCTCAGTGTGCTCGATGAAGGTGCGGCGCACATCCATGCCCGAGACCACCGTATCGGCATAGAACTCGTCGCCATTTTCCAATGCCACGCCGACGACGCGGCCGTTCTTGACGATGAACTGGTCGATGCCCGATCCGGTGCGGATCTCGCCGCCCGCGTCCTGAAAACTCAAAGCCATCGCCTTGGTGATCGACCCCATGCCGCCGCGCGAGAATCCCCATGCGCCGATCGAGCCATCGACCTCGCCCATATAGTGATGAAGAAGGACATAGGCCGTGCCCGGCGAATAGGGGCCAAGGCCGGTGCCGATGATGCCCGAGCCAGCAAGGTGGACCTTCACAAGGTCGGACTTGATGTATTGATCGAGAAACTCGGCGATCGACATGGTCCAGAACCGGACCGTTTCAGCCATCTCGCGCTCGCCCAGATCGTAGAACCGCTTGCCGATATAGAGAAGCTCCGAGATATCGCGCGGGCGGAATGAGGTCGGGTCGGGGGCAGTGCGCATCAAGAGCGGCTTGATGAACTTGCACTGGCGCATGACGGCCCGCGAATAGCGCTCGTAGCCGTCGGCATCCTCGGGATTGTTGCGGATCAGCTCGCGCCGCAGGGCGTCGTGATCGGAGGAATAATTGAAATAGTTGCCCTTGGAATCGAAGGTCGCCCCGCTTTCATAGGGGATCACCTGAAGCCCGTATTTCGGCAGCTCCAGCGCGCGGATGATTTCGGGCCGCAAAAGCGAGCAAACATAGGAACAATTGGAATAGGTCCAACCAGGCTGCAATTCGCGGCTCACTGCCGCCCCACCGACATAATCGTTCTTCTCGATCACGAGGGTCTTGAGCCCCGCCCGCGCCAGAAAACCCGCGGTCGTCAGGCCGTTGTGCCCCGCACCGACGATAATGGCATCGTATTTCATAGCCGCTCCCTCGATTCCCGTGGGATGACGGTAGTTAAAACTGAGCGATCAGTCAAAATTTTTCGAGTAATCACTCAGAAAATTCTTTTCATGCGATAGCTGCAGGCGTAGAAATCGGCCATGGCCCAATCGCTTTCAGTTCGCCATCTCTCGCCGACCAGCGCCCGCACACAGGCACGGATCGTCGAGGCCGTGGTCGAAGCGGTGGCGCAGCATGGGATTTCCGGCACCACCCTCGCCAATGTCGCGGCGCTCGCGGAGGTGAGCCAAGGCGTCCTGATCTTTCACTTCAAATCGAAAGACGGGCTGTTCGCTGAAACCCTGCGCCGCCTGATCGACGAATATCAGCAAGGCTGGCAGGCCGCCCTTTCCGAACCAGACCCGCTTCAGAGGATCGTTCAGCTCGTCCGGTCGGATTTTGCCGCTTCCATTTGCAGCCGCAAGAAACTCGCCCTCTGGTTCGCCTTTTGGGGCGAAGCCGCAGCCCAGCCGCTCTACAACGCTATTTGCGCCGAAAGCGAAACCCTGCGCTATGAGGCGATGATCGCCGCCTGTCGCGCCTTTTGCGAAAAGAACAAGGGCGAGACCTGCGATCCCGCCCTTCTGGCTCATTCCATCGATGCGATGACCGATGGCCTTTGGCTTCAGATGCACATCTCAGCCAAATCCCTCAGCCGGATCGATGCCCGTTCGATGGCGATGGCCCACCTTCGGCTTTTGTTGCCGAAGTGGGCCAACCAGATCGCATCATAGCGACGGGGCGCCGGTATGCGTGTTGCGGTGCCCGTCCCGCAGGGGCGCGTGGTCGGCCGCCTCTCCACGGCCATCCCACAGGCCCTCGGCCAAGAGCTCGTCTTGCGTGATTTCGATCGCTTTGCGCAAGATGGCGAACATCTCGTCGATCTGGCTGGGAGTGATCGTCAGCGGCGGCGAGAAGACGCACATATTGATCAGCGGCCGCACCAATAGGCCCATCTCCTGGCAATGCGCGTCGATGCGGCTTCCAACCTCGTAATCGAGGGCCAAAGGGTTCTTGCTCACCGGATCGGCCACGCAGTCGACACAACCCATCAAGCCCATGCCACGGGTATCGCCCACGATCGGAAGATCGCGCAAGGAATGCAGGCGCTCCTGGAAATAGGGGCTGATCTCGCGCACATGATCCAGGAGGCTCTCACGCTCGATGATCTCCATGTTCTTGAGCGCTGCCGCGGCGGAAACGGGATGACCCGAGTAGGTATAGCCGTTCGAAAAGGTCGCGCCCTTCGCGTGCTTTCCCGAAACCTCGGCGATCAATCGGTCGGAGATGATCGCCGCACCCATCGGCACATATCCTGACGTCAGACCCTTGGCGGTGGTGATGATGTCGGGAACGATGCCGAAAACCGCTTCCGAGGCGAACCAATGGCCAAGGCGGCCAAACCCCGTCACCACCTCGTCCGAGATATAGAGCACGTCGTGCTTGCGGCAGACATCTAGACAGCGCTTGTGATAGCCCGGAACCGGCACGATAACCCCGCCCGACGCCAGGATCGGTTCAGCGATGAAAGCGGCCACGCGATCCGATCCAAGCTTCACAATCGCATTCTCCAGATCGGCCACCTTCTCGTCGAGGAAATCCTCAAGCGACATTCCCTCGGGGCGGCGATAGGGATTTACGTCGGGCAGGATTTGGCGCAGCTCTTGGGCGTGATCGAAATAACCCACGTCGCGCTCCTTGCCGCACATCGAGGCCGAAAGATAGGTCGAGCCGTGATAGGCCTTGGCGCGCGAGATGATGATCTTCTTCTCGAGCTTACCCAGAATGTTGTTGCGGAAATGCAGGAAGCGGATGGCGCTATCGACCGCTGTCGAGCCGCCGGTGGTGAAGAACACGGTGTTGAGGTCGCCAGGCGTGTGCTGCGCAATTTTGTGAGCAAGCTCGGCTGCCGCCGAATTGGCCAGAGAAAACGGGTTGTAATAGGGCATTGCCAAGATCTGATCGGCAACCGCCTGTGCCATTTCCGGCCGGTTATACCCGATCTGAACGCACCACATGCCGGCCGTTCCGTCGATCAACTGGCGGCCGGTTTCGTCCTGAATATGGATCCCGCTGCCTGTCACCGGAAAGGTCCGCTCCGCGCTGCCGTGGTCTTCCATACCCTCCCAGGGGTGCAAGACGTGCGTGCTGTCCCATTCGCTGAGTCTGGAAAAGTCGTTGGGGTGCGAGGTCATGACAGGCTCCGGCCTAAGGGCATTTGATCATATAATGATGAATGAACGTTCATTCATGTTCAACCACCTTCCAATCATGCAAGATGACTGCCAAAGATTTGCATCGGGAAATCAGGGACGCGAGGCATGGCCGAAGCCCAAACAACGCGCGAACAGACCAAGGAACGGCACCGCCGCGCCCTGATCGAGGCGACGGCAGACGCCATTGCCGAGCACGGGCTCGCGGCGGTTTCGATCAGCCGGATTCTTGAAAAGGCGGGCCTGTCTCGTGGCATGGTCAACCTTCACTTTTCCAGCAAGAACAATCTATTGCTAGCCGTTGCTCAACAATTCTCTGAAGATTATACCCACCACTGGAGCGCCGCGATGGAAGGCGCAGGCGCGCGGCCCGAGGCGCAGCTGCGGGCGATTATCGACGCCGACTTCGATCCCGCCGTTCTCAACCGACGCACGATGGCCGTTTGGTTCGCTTTCCGCAGCGAGGCGCACTCGTCGCCCGAGTACATGCCCTTCATCGACTCGCGCGATGCCAAGATGCAGCGGTCGATCACTTCGATCTGCCGCGAGCTTTGTCAGGTGGACCCCAATTCCGGCACCGATCCACAGATCGCCGCCCTGTCGCTCATCGCTCTTCTCGAGGGGCTCTGGACCGACTATTTCCTCCATCCCGACCGGTTCGACCGCGACACGGCGCGCGCGGTCGTCTTGCACACGGCCCGCGCCTTCTTTCCCTCCAGCTTCGACGCCTAAGGGGTGAACAGCCCGCCATAGCTTTGGCGCAGGATGTTCTTCTGTACCTTGCCCATCGTGTTGCGCGGCAGCTCATCGACGACGATCAACTTGCGTGGCTGCTTGAACCGCGCGAGCGCCTCGCTCATGGCGGCGGCGATCTTGTCTAGGTCGGGCTCCTGCCCTTTTGCCCGCGCAAGAATGCCCACCGCCACCTCGCCCAAATCGGGATGTGAAACCCCGATCACCGCGCTTTCCAGAACGCCGGGCTGCTCGTCGAGCAGGCTCTCGACCTCTTTGGGATAGACATTGAAACCGCCAGAAATAATCAGGTCTTTGCCGCGCCCGATGATCGTCACATAGCCATCCGCATCCATCTGGGCGAGATCGCCGGTGATGAAGAACCCGTCTGCGCGCAGCTCTTCGCGGGTCTTTTCCGGCATCTGCCAATAGCCCTGAAAAACATTCGCCCCCCGCACCTCGATCACGCCCACTTCGCCCTGAGGCAGGGTCGCGCCGGTCGCAGGATCGGTGATCTTCAGCTCCACCCCCGGCAGCGGCAAGCCGACCGTGCCAGCGCGGCGCTCGCCCTCATATGGGTTGGAGGTGTTCATGTTGGTCTCGGTCATGCCGTAGCGTTCGAGGATGCGGTGGCCCGTGCGCTCTTCAAAGCGGATATGAGTCTCGGCCAGAAGCGGAGCGCTGCCCGACACGAATAGGCGCATCCCTTCCGTCAGGTTGCGGGTGAAGCCGGGATGATCAAGAAGGCGGGTATAGAAGGTCGGAACGCCCATGAGCGCGGTGGCCTTTGGCATTTCGCGCACCAACGCATCCACGTCAAACTTGCCGAAGAAGATCATCGCCCCGCCTGTGGCAAGGATCACGTTGGTCGCGACGAAAAGCCCGTGGGTGTGAAAGATCGGCAGGGCGTGGAGAAGCACGTCTTTCTCGGTAAACCGCCACGCCTCGGCCAGTGTAAAAGCGTTCGACAAGAGGTTGTTTTGGCTCAGCATTGCGCCCTTCGAGCGCCCTGTGGTGCCGGAGGTATAGAGAAGCGCGGCAAGGTCGTTTGGCCCCCTTTTGGCCACCGGCGCAATATCAGGCTGGCGTGCCGCAAGGGTGGCAAGACTGCCGGTCCCGTCGGCGTTCAAGGACTTCACCACAGCACCTGTGCCCGCCACCAAGGGGGCAACCCGCGCCTCAGTGGCATCGGTGGCCACCACAAGCTTGGCACCGCTGTCAGAGAGGAAATAGCCGAGCTCGGCGGGCGTATAGGCGGTGTTGAGTGGCAGGAAAACATATCCGCCCTGCACACAGGCGGCATAGAGGGCGAGCGCTTCGGGCGATTTGTCGATCTGCGCCGCGACCCGATCGCCGGGGGCAAGGCCGAGCGCGGCAATCGCGTTTGACAGACGGGCGGCTAAGGCAAGGAATGCGGAATAGCTGATCGGCGCGCCGCCCTCGGGATAGAGAAACGGCGCGTCTGATCCGGCATGGCGACCGAAGAGCGTGTCAAAGAGCGGATTGGTCATGCATTGCCCCCAAGTGTCACCGGTTTCTAGCGGCAAACCGGACGGCGGGTAAAGCGGTCAGGACAGCATGAGATAGACCCAGATCAGGCTGATGAGGATCGGCTGGTGAACCAGATAGATGATGAGGCTGTGTCGCCCCGGAAAGCCGATGGCGGAAACAAACGCCCCCTGCCCCGCAGCGCTTGATCCAGAAAGGGCGCTCGGAAAGATCGCGGCGATGGACTTGGCCGCGCCAATCCCCAAGAGGGTTGGGCCAAACCACGGGAACACGGGCTCATAGTCGATCGACGGCGGCCACCATGTCGACAGGCCAGTCCAATAGAAAAACGGGCTGTTGAGCGCGGGGAAACTGATATAATTCGGCAGGACGATCACCGCCGCCCCGAGGATAAGCGTCAACACCGCCGGAAGGCGAAGGAAGGCTAGGCCCAAGAGGCTCGCCACCGAGATCGAATGCAGGATCCCGAAATAGACAAAGGTCTGCGGCAGAACGATGAAAGTCCCCGCCGAGACAAGGGCCGCTGCCGCCGCCACCTTGGCGAGCCGCTTGCCGAAAGAACGCCAACGGATCCCTTGCCCGTGCGCCAGATAGAGGCTGAAGCCGACGAGGAACAGAAAGCTGCCCGCCGTCGCCCGAGCGAAGATCGCCCAGAAGCCGTGGATCGTCGTTCCACTGGGGATGAAGCCGAACATCTCGAGGTCAAAAGTGAAATGGAACGTCACCATCATCAAGATGGCGATGGTCCGTGCCAGATCGACTGCAAAGATGCGCCCGCCCAGCGTTCGCGCCATGTCTCACTCCCTTGCCCCGAAGAGAAGGTGGCCCGACCTTGGGCAAAAATCCAGCAGAAACCCTCAGCCGCCCTTCAACTGGCGCAAGAGGAACACCTCGCTGCCTTCTGACACCGTCTCGTGCAGGCCGCGCGCGATCAGCTTGCCATCGACCGAGACCGAAACCCCGGCCTTGATGACAGGATCGAGGCCCGGGTGAGCCTCGACCAGTGCTTTCATCATCTCTCCAACCGTCTTAGCCTCCACCTCGACCACATCGGCGCCATCGGTAAACCGGCGCAGACCCGACCAGAGGTGGACCTTGACCATCAGCCCTTGGCCTTGATCGCCGCAAGGATACGCGGCGGCGACATCGGCAGGCTGCGCAAGCGCACGCCAGCGGCCCCGTGGACAGCGTTGGCGACGGCTGGCAGCGGCGGGGTGATCCCCGTCTCGCCAACACCGCGTACGCCGTAGGGATGGCCGGGGTTCGGCACTTCGACGATTACGGTATCGATCATCGGCAGGTCCGAGGCGACAGGGATACGATAATCGAGGAACACGGTGTTCTGCAGGCGCCCGTCGGCGCCGTAGATGTATTCCTCATTCAGCGCCCAGCCGATGCCCTGCGCCGCGCCGCCCTGAAACTGCCCTTCCACATAGGCCGGGTGGATCGCCTTGCCGGCGTCCTGAACCACAGTATAGCGAAGAACCGAGGTATGGCCGGTTTCGGGATCGACCTCGACATCGACGATATGGGTGCCAAAGCTGCCGCCGTGGCCCGAGGGGGTCGCCTCGAAATGGCCCGAGATCGGCCCGCCGGTGCCGCCCATCTCGGCAGCAAGCTCGCCAATGGTCAGCGGTGGGAACTCGCCCGCGTTCAGCCCCGAAGGCTTGGCGCAACCGTCTTCCCAGATCACCGCCTCGGCCGGAATGCCCCATTTATCGGCGGCGCGCTGGCAGAGCTTGGTCGAAATCTGCTTGACCGCCTCGATCGTGGCAAGGCCGGTCGCATAGGTCGCGCGGCTGCCGTGGGTCGGCTCGTTAACGCCAAGTGAGCCAGTGTCTGCGATGTTGACGCGCACATTCTCATAGGGAATGCCCAAGGCTTCAGCCGCCATCAGGGCCATAGAGGCGCGGCTGCCGCCGATATCGGGCGTGCCGACCGAGACCGTCATCGAGCCATCCTCGCCCAGCGCCGCCGAGACCGAGGTCTCGCCGCCCCAGTTCATCCAATACCCGCTGGCAACGCCGCGCCCCTTATTGGGGCCAAGGGGGGCCGCATAGTGCGGATGCGCCAGCGCCGCTTCCAGCGTCTCGACAAGGCCGATGCGCGGGAAGGTCGGGCCAAAGCTGGCCTTGGTTCCCTCACGCGAGGCGTTTTTGAGCCGGGTCTTGAGGGGATCGAGACCAAGCGCGCGGCACATCTCGTCGACAAGGCTCTCGGTGGCGAAGGCCGCCATCGGCGAGCCGGGGGCGCGATAGGCCGCCTGCTTGGGCCGGTTGGCCAGAACGTCATAGCCCTCGTGATGCACGGCAGGGATGTTGTAGCACGAGAAGGCGCAATCAAGGGCGCTGTCGATCGGCGCCATCGGGAAAGCGCCGCCCTGCATCCGCATGGTGACCTTGGCGGCAGTCATGGTGCCGTCTTTCTTCATCCCCATCTTCACATCGATCGAGGAGGACGAGGTCGGCCCCGTGGCGCGCAGCACCTCGGAACGGGTCATCACCATCTTGACCGGCTTGCCCGCCTTACGGCTGAGGGCAAGGGCGACCGGCTCGATGAAGACGGTTGTCTTGCCGCCGAAACCGCCGCCGATTTCCGAAGGGGTGACTCGCAGGTTGGCAACGTCGATCCCGAGAACGGCCGCACTCATCCGGCGGATGAACCAATGGCCCTGGGTGCAGACCCACATCTCGCCTTTGCCATCCGAGCCCAGTTGGGCAAGGCAGGCGTGCGGCTCGATATAGCCTTGGTGCGTCGCCTCGGTCTTGTAGGTGTTTTCCATGACAAGGTCGGCAGCAGCAAAGCCCGCCTCGAGATCGCCGTGGCCGTATTCGATATAGCGCATGACGTTGGGATGCAGACCCTCGGGCACCGAATAATCGGCCGCGCCCGCGCGGATCGCAGGGGCGCCCGGCTTCATCGCCTCGTCAACATCTGTGACGTGCGGCAGAACCTCGTACTCGACCTCGATCAGCTTGGCGGCTTCACGGGCCAGAAGAAGGCTGGTCGCGGCAACGGCAGCGACGGCGTGGCCATCATAAAGCGCGACCTCGCCCGCCATGCAGTTTTCCTGAATGTTCCAGTCTTCGCCCTCAAGGCCGGTCGGGAAGTCGGCGCGGGTAACGACCGCCTTCACGCCCTTCAGCGCCAGCGCTTTCGAAGCGTCGATCCTCTTGATCTTGGCGTGGGCATGGGGCGAGCGGATCATCACGCCATGCAGCATCCCGGGCGCATAGGCGTCGGCACCATAGCGGGCCTTGCCAGTCACCTTGTCGATGCCATCGGGGCGATCAGGGCGCGTTCCGATATATTTGAAGCCGGTGGTTTTGCTGTCCAAAGGCATCACGCGCCCTCCCGCATTTCGGCAGCGGCATCAAGCACCGCGCGGATGATCTTGTCATAGCCCGTGCAGCGGCACAGGTTGCCGGCGAGCCAGTAGCGCACCTCTTCCTCTGTCGGGTCGGGATTCTGCGCCAGAAGCGCCTTGGCCGCGACGAGGATGCCCGGAGTGCAAATGCCACACTGAAGCGCGGCGTGTTCGATGAACTTGCGCTGAAGAGGGTGCAGTTTCTCGCCGTCAGCAATGCCTTCGACCGTCTCGATAGTCTTGCCCTGAGCCTCGACACCAAGGACAAGGCAGGAACACACGAGGCGGCCATCGACTGTCACGGAGCAAGCGCCGCAATCGCCGGTGCCGCAGCCTTCCTTGGCGCCGGTCAGGCCAAGCTTGTCGCGCAGGCAGTCGAGCAGGGTCTCACGCGGATCGGCGAGGAACTCGACCTCGTCGCCGTTCACGGTGGTGGTCACATGGATCAGGGTCATTTGGCACCTCGTGCGCGGTCGTAGGCGATTTTGGCGGCGCGGCGGGCAAGAACACCGGCCACATCCGTGCGGAACGCGATGGTTCCGCGTTTGTCATTGATCGGTTTGCAGGCGGCCGAAGCGGCAGCGGCCAGCGTTTCGAGAGCGGCTTCATCAAGGGTCGAGCCGATCAGCGCTTTGGCGGCATCTTCAACGACCACGATGGTTGGGGCGACAGCGCCAAGGACCACGCGCGCCTCGGTGATCTTGTCGCCAACGACCCGCAGATTCACGGCACAGCCGACAACAGCGATGTCCATTTCGGTGCGCGGGATAAAGCGCAGGTAGGCATCCCCGCCCCCCTTGCCGCGCGGCGGCAGGTAGATGCCGGAGATCACCTCGCCCTTGGCGAGCGTCGTCCGGCCCGGACCTGTGGGAATATCCTCGACTTTGACCTGCCGTGCGCCCTTGGGGCCGACAACCGAAACCTCGGCGCCAGCGGCCGCAAGGCCGGGAACCGAATCCGCCGCCGGCGAGCCGTTGCAGAGGTTGCCGATCAGCGTCGCCCTGCCCTGCACTTGGGTCGAGCCGACAAGACCCATCCCCTCGATCACGCCCGGCCAATCGGCGCAGAGGCCCGCATGGGCGGTCAGCTCGGCACCGGCGACAGCGGCGCCGATGCTCCAGCACTTGTCATCCTCTTGCACGATGTCTTTCACACCGGGGATATGCTTGATGTCGATCAGGTCGTCAGGGGTGACGATATCGGCGCGCATTTGCACCAGAACGTCGGTCCCTCCGGCGAGAAACCGTGTCACGCCGGTCGCCCCAGCGGCGATGGCCGAGGCTTCCTCGAATGTTGCGGGAGTATGGTATCGCATTCTCTCTCCTTGGTCCGGCCAATGCCGCCGAGTTTCCCACCTATCCTAGACTGCCCGCACGGCGGCGATCCAGCCCAAGAGCGACAGGCCGACTCCCTGACGCGGCTTTGGCAGGACGGTATTGTTTTCGGAGCCGGATGCAAGCAGGCAGGTCGACTCAATCCTCGCCCAGATCGGCCCGCGCTTCGAAAGGCAACGCGGCCTCACCGAAGAAGCGCCGCACCACGGCGGCAGGTTCCTTCATGAAGTTCCGCCGCGCGAGCGGGTCGACGAAATGGCGGGCAAACATGAAGTGCATGTAATAAAGAAATGCGCGCGCATCCGCAGCCGTCATGGCCGCGCACGTGGCCTTCAAGACAGCCTCCCGATCAAACTCGGGACCGAGATCAAACATAAGCGCATAGCGCGGCAGGCCGCGAACATCATGCTCCAGAACCTTGGCGATCTCGGCTGCGGCCGCGGCCTGATCCCCCATCGACAGATGTGCCATTGCTTGCTGGACAGCAAGATAAAGGCCGACCTGCGAGGTCTTGACCGTTACAAACTCCTGCGCGCGCTCGAACAGGGCCAACGCCTCTTCGCCGCGTCCGTCCCACATCCTGAGCTGTCCGACCGTGCTGAAGGCCGTAATGAAGCTGGTGGTGCGCGAGAAAACGTCCTCTGCCATGTCCATGGCAAGCTGACGCCATTTGGGGTCGGTAAACCACAAGAGCTTGGCCGCAGCGAGCGAGAGGATATCGTTGCCGTCGATATGCTCGATCGCTTTGAGAAGCTGGTCTTCGATCTCGTTGGCGCCCCGAACGAAATCGCTAGGTGAACGCAACCCGGTGAATCCGCCGACGACCATGTTGGAATGGATCGCGGTGGCCAGCAGAACATAGTTGGCACAGTCTTTGGGATTCGCCTCGATTGCGGCCCTGAGGCGCTTTTCCCCCTCGAGCATCCCGCCTTCCGCCTCGGCCAACATCATCTCTGCCTCGTGCATCCGCACCGCCAGCGGCGCGTCCTCGTCTGGAGCGCCGCTCTGCGAAGGATGGGTTTGCACAGACCAGACTTGATCGATCAGTGTGGTTTCAAGGTCGACCATAAAGGCGGCGCCAGTCTTTGGGCAAATCTCTTGGCCTGTGAGGGCAAGTCGACGGGTCAGAACAGTAGTATGCGTATCTATCCGGCTTACAGACAAAACCACGTCCGTCTGGCCGGGCCTGGCGAAGAGGAATTTCACTCCGATCCCGATCCGCGGCTTTGACAGATCAAAATCGCGCATCTCGTCTCTCGATGCGATAATCCTGACCTTCCGATCTCCCTGCAGGCTTTTGCCGATCTCATCAGCAAGACGATTTACAAAGTCCCAGCCCCGCTCGGCCTCTTCACCGGAAGGCGCCAGCCCCTGAATTGGGCCGATGACAATATGGGCCTCGTCGACAGGGGCGGCAGTGACCGGCTCGCGCGCGATCCAGACATAGCCTTAACCATACTGGGTGGCGATAAAGTTGGGATTCCGCGCTGGGTCTCCCAGTTTTCGGCGCAATCGATTGATCAGAAAATCGACGCTGCGCTGGCCGGTATCAGACCCCTCGCCCGAAATTCGGTCGAGAAGCTGATCTCGCGAGACAATGAGCCCCGGCCTTTGGCTCAAAGCCCCAAGAATTGCGCGCTCGGCACGAGTAAAGGTGACTTCCCCATCGCCAAGGATTGCCCTTGCCCGCGAAAAATCTGGGGCGAATTGCCACTGACCGAACCTGTGTTTGTCTTTGCTCATCAATTCAGCTCCAAGAAACCGCCCTTCGGTCGACTCAAAGCCCCCATCACATTTGCCGAGATGATCACCTGATGAACCTATCGCTCGGCCCCCTCTCAATGCGGGGCGACGCGAAACTTCAAAAAACTTAACCCAAAATCAGAAATTCTCTCGTCCGCTAACATTGAACAAACAATCATATTCTAATGTCAATATAGCGTGACAAGGGCCTCCCAAATATCTGTGAGGCGCACACGGCGACCACGGGTATCGCTCTTGTCACGCAGGCCCCAACTTGGGGAAATCCATCGCCGGCTTGCCCCGACCTGTCGAGCAAGTGAGGTGGTAAGGTTTTGGTGTGGTGCCGGTCCGGCCACCGGCGGAATAGATCTCTGAAAGCAAAGAGCACCCGGTCGATCGCTGACGAGATCTTGGGGCGGGGCCACGATCCCGGTGGCTCCGCCCGACTTTCTTGGCACTGACGGCAAAGGTCTAGGCTGTGGCCGTTGCCTCAAGAAGCTCGCGCCAGCGATGACAGGATACGGAGTGCCCGTCGCCGGGGTTATCGAGCGTCGGCTCTGTGGTCCGGCACTTGTCGATGGCGTTGGGACAGCGCGTGTGGAACTTGCACCCTGAGGGCTGATTCAGCGGCGAGGGGATTTCCCCCACAAGCTTTTGCGCCCTGCCCCGATCATCGGGATCAAGCGAGGGGATCGCCGAGAAAAGCGCCTTGGTATAGGGGTGGCGCGGCGCGGCGAAAAGCTGGCGGGTGGGTGCCGATTCAACCAGCCGGCCCAGATACATCACCGCCACATGATCGCAGGTATGCGCAACGACCGAAAGATCATGGCTAATGAATAGGAAGGTTAGCCCCAGGTCTTTCTGAAGCTGTTTAAGAAGGTTCAACACGTCCGCCTGGATCGACACATCAAGCGCCGCAACGCTTTCATCGGCCACGATGAACTTCGGCCCCGAGACAAGCGCGCGCGCGATGGAAATGCGCTGACGCTGGCCGCCTGAGAAGGCGTGCGGGAAACGGCGCAAGTGCTCAAGATTGAGCCGGCATTTGGCGGCGATCTCGCGCACGCGTGCGTCGGTTTCCTCGCGGGTCTTGGTCAGGCCCATCACTTCGAGCGGCTCGGCGATGATATCCCGCACTGTCATTCGCGGGCTGAGCGCGGCATAGGGATCTTGAAAGATCAGCTGGGCGCGCTTGCGGTAATCCTTGAGCTCGTCCCCCGACAGGGTCGCCAGATCATAGCTCACCTGCCCGTCGGTGAACGTCGCGTGCCCGCCTGTGATGGGCGCGGCCTTCAAGAACGCGCGGCCAAGCGTTGTTTTCCCCGAGCCGCTTTCGCCCACAAGACCGAAGAACGAGCCGCGTTTGATGTCGATCGAAACCTCGTTGACGGCCTTGAGGACTGTCCGGTCAAGGAACCCTTTGCCGATGTTATAGCCGACGGTGAGGTCTTTGGCGGAAATGAGGGTTTCTTTGCTCATCGGACGGCCTCCGTCTTGGCGTGGAGGTGACAGGCAACGCGGTGTGACTGATCGACCCACCGGTTTTCGGGCAGATCGCGCTTGCACACATCGCCGATGATCTCGCGGCAGCGGGTATGAAAGACACAGCCCGTTGGCCGTTCAAGCGGCGACGGAATATCGC
>Ga0181559_10003474_pt1 | contig 15468 bp, 3 predicted proteins | sample 011ome_21_FD_133752 | JGI IMG/M metagenome (GOLD analysis project Ga0181559, IMG submission 133752) | Coastal salt marsh microbial communities from the Groves Creek Marsh, Skidaway Island, Georgia - 011508AT metaG (megahit assembly) | ecosystem: Environmental > Aquatic > Marine > Intertidal zone...
AGTACGCCACGGCGAGCGGACAGTGGGGACAACCTCCGAGTGAAGAAGCCATGCGTGCAAAGGCGGCAAGGAAACTATTGGCGCGACAGCTATTGGGTTTGGAACCAGAAGACGCACCGGCGGCGGCTGTACTTGAGCCTGAGCTCGCGCGCGACGTCGACGTCCCGGCGCCGCTCGAGCGGCGCGCGTTTCGGTCGAGGGAAGAAGAGGAGGACGCCGAAGCGGAGGCAATGTGGCGACAGCGTCGAGAACGACGTGATGCAATCATTGATGGTGCGCGTTCGAGCGGTGACGACGCATTATCCGACTCTGAACGCGCCGCTCGACGACTCGCCCGACGACGCGCGATGAAAGCCAACTACCAATCCAAACTTCGTCGAGGGTACGTTGACAACGACGTCGCGGCGCGCGTGCATTTTAGCCAGTGAGCGCGTGCGATGGCGATCTAGTCAGTAGTAGTAGTAAATATCTAGATGTACAATACACACACCCATGTCAGTCATCCGTCGCCTTGTGGTCACCAACTACCTGTATGTGTAGTGCCATAGTCGTAGATTCTTAGCGCGAAATCGACGTGCACCCTTCAAAATCGTTCGTCAAGCGCGCGCGTGTGTGTGTCGGCAAGTGCTGCGTTATGTGAAATTACATTACACGCCGAGCAACGTTTGATGATGCAACATCTGCTTACGAAAACCATCGACGACATTGACGCCAAGCGCGACATTCACATTACTGGAGTCGAGCCATTTCTTGAACAGGTCACCTCATGATGATCTTTAGAGAGTATCTGCGAGAGTACCGCCTTCAACGCACTTTACTTTCGCCGCGTTATCGACCAGCGACTGGCGCGTCTTACCATCGCACGGATCAAACGTACCGCCAACTTCCTCGGTACATCGCTTCAAGACATTCTCGAGAACGCCGTCAACGCCACCTTCGCACGGGATCTTGACATTAGCGAGTTGAGTAGCACCCTTTGTAAGCGCTGCAATGCACGTGTCGCCACAGAGTCCATCGGGATCTTCGACGCAAACCGTCACGAGCTTCATGACAGCGTCTTCATCGAGCGTAGGACACTCCCACGCCGCTGCCGACGCGACCAATGATGCGATGGCAATAAAAGTGAGCTTGATCCCACGTTTCATGGTGATTTTGGGTTTTTAACTTGGAGGTAAGAAGTGAGTCGCGGGGCGCGTTATGAGGAATATTTGTTCTTCACACACCAGGTCACATGGCGCGCGTACCGTCCAAGAGGAATCCTCGAATCAAATGGCCAGCGACAACAACAACGCTGTTCCACGTTTCACCCAATGTTCAGCACCGAGGCCTCCTGCGTCAAGCTCAATCATGGTGATGAAAGATGGGCGCTCACGTGATCCTGTGCGTATAGGATACATGTAAAGCGGACACTGGTACGTTCTCGCTGATTCACCTGTCTTCTCTCGCTTACGTTCGGTGGGTTTGAAGTGCACTACTGGCATCTTTACGATAAGCTCCATCATGTTTGGTTCACACAAACAGTTGTTTTCATGGTCCCATCCAGCGCCTTCCAAGAACATGTCGCGAACATACACGCCGTCATCGGGAGGTGATGCGATGTTGTCGGCGTTTGCGATTGAAAATGAAAATGAGAGCATGTCGATTGGAATGCACTCGCGTCTGGCACTGGTTTGCAACACGGATGTCAAAAAGCACGTTGGATACGTAAAACCTGCGAGCCAGTACGTACTCGGGTACGTCCCGTATGCCCATGTGGACAGCTGCTGAACGCGCTCGACTAAGTCAATCGTCCACGCCGACAATGGTTTCAACGACGGATACGCCTTCAAATATAATTTCGGCACTTTGTTCGCAGCCAACGCGTCAAAGATAGCATCCAGGTCGCTCGACATGACTACAAGTCCCTTGATGCCTTTTCTCAGCTCGCCCAAGCTCGAATGCACGCTAATCAGTAGAGCGTTGTAGCGCTCAATTTCTTGCAATAAATTTACGTGAAGCGGGCTCATGTCGTTGCGCTTGTTCTTTGTGATGCCTTCATAGTCTAAGACAGATGGCACGCATCGAGTCATCTCATCGATAATGTTCAGCACACGTGTTTCGGTCTCCGATACTGCATTATTTCCTGAGCCACCACTCGCCGCCGCGTCGTCGTCTGATATTTGGAATTTGGTACACGCATCCAAAATTGCCTGACTTTCGGCAATTAAATAAGAAATATCCGCGTTTGGGTGCTGTCCGAAAGCATCCGCCTGATCGCTCAAAGGTAGTCCATTTACAAACTCTCGATGCGATTTAAGTTGAGTAGCATTCAAAGGGATGTGATACACTTTGCCAAGCGAGCCAGCTGTGAGCGAGTACTCGTCGCTCGCGAGAACGTCTTCGCAGAAGAACTGAGCGAGGTACGCTTTAATAACACGGCGATCGATTTCATCCGTAACGCGCCCACCATAATTTGCCTCACCAATCAAGTACCGTAACGCATCCCAAGGTGTCTCTTCGTACCCGTCGAGGTACGACTTGAGCAAGTCGTCGCTGACGCTGAAGTCGGTGTCGTTGAAGTCGTACGCGATGTTCAAGCCAAGCGTACCAAACTTTCGCCGCTCGAGCAACAATGCGTGGAAAAACGACAACGCAAACAATAGTCGTCCATACTTGTTTTTGCTTGAACACTGCGCAAAAGACTCGTCCGAAACGCACGTGGTATACAATCGCGCAAGATTGGCGCGCAGTCCTTTCGGCGGTTCCGTCGTCATCTTCAAGCCTCGCTGTAAAATCGCCAATGGAAAAGCAGGTGTAGGATTTGATGACAACCACAATCTGAAATTCTCGTGCGGTGGGTCATTTTCAAAGTTCTCTATGATGCATTGGAGCTCGGGTAACCAAGATATCATCAAGTGGCAATTCGCCAGAAATACCCAATGGCCTTCCTTGCGGCCTCGAGTAATCAACTCTGTCGCTACCGAAGCTTGTCCCTGTCCAAGTGCTACAGTGAAAAGCTTGTCGCTCATTCCCTTATTTACTGCTAGCTGTTTTAGATTCGCAACAGGATCGACGCCGGCGCTAAGAACGAAAATGCAAGGCGCTGTGCTTGTCGAATCCAAGTACACTTGATTCAAATCCAACACTGGCGGGTCCACAAATCTTGCACCCAGTTTCTCGCTCACGTAAAGCCGAATGGCGCTTTCGATACGGTCAAGGCGAATAGAACGCAGTAGTAACAATCGCTGCAGATCACTCAGAGTTTCGCTCCAGTGTCCTGGAAGTGCTTGCGTCTCAGGTTTGGGATGCCGGAACCACGTTTCCCACTCGCCGACATGAGCCTCGTTGATAGACTGAATCAGAGTGGCTCCGAACACGTCTTTAAAAGTCTGAGATAACTGGACAACCTTTGACCACAACTCGGGCTTTAACCATTGAGATACTTTTACGCTTCTTTCAAGTTCATTCGTCGGTACCCGCGCGCTTGCTCCACCATCGCCGCGTACAAAGAATTCCCATTCTCGCGCGTCAACACCGTCTTGCTCTGCTTGAATACGTATGCACATCTGCAGACTCAAGAGAAGCTTATGTGATTCAAATAACCCACGAGATGTATAACGATACACAGCATACGTATGATACTCATTCAAAACAGCTAAGCGTTCGTCAACGTCGACGCCATCCGCAGAAGTATTGGCATTGCGTTTTGATTTTGTAATGGAGCTGTCAAACAACGCCGTGTATGAATCTAGACTAAATTGATACATTGGATCGACATCGGCGAGGCTGTACAGCGTAAAGTACAATATAGTCGCGCGCGTGGCCACGGAAGCATATGCGGCGGAGGCACGCTCAATTTCAACCCCAGTAGTTTCGGCAACCTTCAAACTTGCCGTAACTTCTTCGCTCGTGTTCTTCGAGCGTGTCAAAGAGTCAATCAATTCAATATTGTCCAGAAGCGATCCAGACGCTTTGCTTAGTAAATCCAAAATCAGATCTTCTAGTTCATTTAATCGTCTTTTGCCTCTAGCCACCTTGACAACAAGCTCATTCTTCTGCGTTGCTAATTCTGGTCTCTCGCGTCGAACAACTAAATCTCTAAGTTGCGCATTCAGGCCTTGCTCCTTCACGGTGAAATTGATCACAGCCAGCTTCGTGCTCACCTCTGGCGTATAATGCGGGTTCATGAGCTTTGAAGTGAAATAAAGTCTGAAGTTCGGCGAATAATCCAAGTCCTTATCTCCAAGCTTTACCGTAATTGCTCCACCCTTTTTCACAAACTGTTTCGCCACTACGTTTTCCAAAATTGGATCAATTGTTTCTTTGACATCTTGAACTAGCACTGGAATACCGAATTGAATGGCATGCTCTATCTGACGTACCATATCAGGCGCAAAAAGCGTAGTCACAATCAATCCATTGGTCATCTCCATTGATTTGATCCACTTATTTCCTTGTCCTTGCGGGTCCACGAGCAATGGCCAACGATTACCGCGCGTGACAATCACTCCATTCTCCGTACTAAATGAGTCAGATGGTAATCCTTGAATGTTCCAATCTCTAACGTCGGACGGGTTCGATAAGAATGATGCAAAGTCGAAATCGGCAGTGCACGGTACTTGTGCGCATGTCAACATTGGAATCCAATCGCTCACGAGCGTCTTGCGATATTCACTGGGAAACGCACCACAGTAGCTCATAAAAGCGGCAGCGATGCACACATCACCAGGTAAACACCTCGTCTGGTCATCTATAATTTCGATTGAATCTAACCATCGCTTTTTCTCCCCAGACAAGCCATCCACGAGTGCCTCGGCTCGCTCGAGCTTGAGCTCCAAATCTGCGAGCTCGCTCTCCAGCGCGCTTTTATTCGATGCAGACTTTTCGTACTTTTCCTTGAGCGCTTGAACCTTCGCTAGAACTTCGGCCAAATCAGTTTGCGTTATCGTAAGTGCATCTTGTTTTTGCTTTAATTCGTCCTGGGCCTGCTTGAGCATCATTCGCTTTGGCGCAATCTCCTTCGCAACGTTGCCATAGGAGAACATCGCGTGTACCCACTGGCACAAACCCTTTGCCGCGTTCGAAACCTTGCCAATCACATCAGGCTGATAGTCTGGATTGTTGATGAACTTTGAAATCTTGCTCAGTAAGTTATCTACCAAATTTTCCTTGTCAAAGTTGAGCAAGCGATCCAAGAATGCCGAATCACCGAGCTGTTTCTTTGCTTCTTCCCATGTCGTTGGCCGCTTGAGCACGGTTAGAACACCTTTCAAGCATAACTCAACCAGCGTCGGCGGCTTCACATACGATTTTAACTCTCCGAGATCCTTCTTTGTCAACACGTTCAGCGCGGCTTCCGCAGCTTGTAATGCAGGCATGGCTTCGTCTAGCTTGAGTTGACATTCCTCGGCGATGATGTTCGCTTTTCCTGCCTCTGCTTCGATGCGCTCAGCTTCTGCGCTGACTTTCATACTTTGCTCATCTGCAGCGCGCTTATCTTGAATGATGATTTTTAAAAGTTCTTCGCAATCTCGTTTCGCCTCCGCAACGACGATAGCTTTGTCTTTGCACACGCTTTGCATGTCGCGTACTTGGATTTCAGTTTCGGCAAGTTTAGTCAGACCTCCACGAAGCTTCGAAACTTTCGCGTCAAACTCGCGTTTCTTTTCCACCATCAACTTTTTGTAAAAACTCAAAAATTCAATGTAATTCGTCGGTGTTACGTACATCTTTCGCTTGATTGTCTTGAGCATGACCGCGGCCGTTTTCACCGTTGAAGCGTGGATTTTTCCAAAAATTTCACATAAGTTGTCCTTCACGAGGGCATCTATGTCGCTATGTTGAAGTTTTCTAGCTGCGACTTCTTTAAGAGCGTCTACTGGCCAATCATTAAACCAATTTATAGTGCAACAGTTCACGAGACCAGGAAACATTCTCGTACGCTCGCGAAAAGCGTCGCCGACGGGTGACATACACAGTACGATGTGCAAATTTTGCATAACTCGTTGCATGAAGAAAGCAAACAATTCTTCATGTGTCACAGCTCGAACACCTTCTGTCTTAGCAATACGTCGCATGTCTTCGCATACACTACTCATGTCATCCTTGCCGAATAATCCGGGGATTTCGCCTGACGTGAGCGCGTTGTTCACATCTTCAAGAAATGTCTCCTGGACAATTTGCGTGTCGTCGAGGACGAAAACCGTAGGCTTACCCGCCACACCCGCTTGTCTATACAAGGTTTTCAAGTCTTCTCGAAATTCAACGTGTTTATAGTTCTTTGTGATCTCTATACTGAAACATTTCATTTCTGCCACGTACGCCGCGAGCCTTGCGAGCGATTTACGTCCACTCCCGCCGACACCAACTAACATCGCATGCCCGCGAGGCTGCGTTAAAATACGATGAATGCGGCACACATGCATTATTGCATCATCGAATAGCACCAAATCCATGGGCGCATTTCCAGGTTCCAATCCATAATCTTCTAGCTTTTCGTCAAGAAATTCCTTGAGCGCAGACGCATCAACGGCAGCCTCGTATGGCACTACGTCAACGCCTTGACGCATGAACGACACGAATGGTTGACACTCGTAGAAATCCTCATTTTCAATGATACGCACTGCATGTACGTTATCTTTTGACAACACGGGTTTAAACAAATCATTCCAAGATGTACCAAGAGCGATACGCATGTTGGTGTCTATTTGCTGCTTCAACCAGCGCGCATCGTTTGCGTCCCACAGTCTATCACCAAACACACGTAAATTCTCATGAACCCACAGTTGTAAGATTGACTCTCTGGAGTCATAAAATTGTTTTGTCGCTCTAGTCACTCCCTGAATTACTTTTGCAAGATCCCTCGTGTTGAATAGATAGTGACTTTTTGCTGGTGTTGGCAACAGTTCTCGTACGAGCGCATTGTACACGCTAACTGATGCCTTAACGATGGTACCACCTATGCTCACCACGGACTGGTCGAATCCGCCTTGCAGCTCTCCTATGATGGTACCATAAATCCGTTCAAGTTGAGCATCTGATGGGTCCGCCATATTTAACACTGCGAAAATGGACATGATGCGCTGGGAAAACTGATTTCGGCCACCGCCTGGAGGCGCCATGGCTGCTAAAAGTCTCATATCATTGATGTGCGTCCGTTCTTGCTTTGCACGATCGTACCAAAATCCATTATCGTTCCAAAGCTTCAACAACTCCAAAGGCGCGATAAAACCAAACTCACTCTTCTTAGGCATGTTCAAGTCGTCAATAGCGAGGATGAGTTTACGGCCACCTGGTGGAGCGAGAACACCTTTTGAGCGCTTTTCTAGCTTGCCTTCGATCGTATCTTGCAGGGAATTCGAGCTCGTCTGCGCACTGAAAGTGATTCTACTACCGATATAATCGTCGGGCAAATCTTCTAAACACGAATCGATCACCATCGATTTTCCAACTCCGACGTTGCCGACAAGCAATGTATTCATACCCGACTTGAGCAGCAACATTATCAAATGCTTTGTTCGTACTGAATCGACAGTCGGTATCATGATCTTAAAGAATGGTACACCCCCCTGCGGCAGCCTATAAGTCGGAACTTTTTGCACCCAAGGTACAAACACATGGCGCGCAGCGTCGTAGAAAAAGTCAAACACTGTCTCATCTGTCGTTGCCACCGCAGGCGTGTGCGGGAACATCTTCAAAGGCACAACGCGGTGCAAAAAGTTATCAAACCGCAAGCGACTCGCGTGATCGATAGATCCTCCTATAGACCAAATAAGACAAAACACAAAAGTGGATTCAACGTCGTGCTTGATGACATCAGTCTCATCATCTATGTCGACCGCGATGTCGTGGGCGTCAAACAGCGTTGTGAGTTGTCTGACCGATGCTAAATCATCCGTGGGCACGAGTTCAGTGCACTTTGATCGACGGAAATCCAAAGTGTCACCGATGTACTTGTCAACGCATTTTCTTAACGCTGCGTCCAGCACTTCTGCGCTACCATGTTCTCGGCGAGTCTCCAACCAACTCTGCACAAATGGACGCCAGCCAAGGTCTTCTACATTGAAGTAAATCATTCCGGCGCGCGAAACGGTCGCTGGCGAAGCTTGAGATAGATCTTCTACTTCAAACAATATCGACACCTGTGGCGACATCATGATGCGCTCACCGGAGAGCAAGGTCAACAGCTTGTTGTCATCGAGTAACGTATTCATGCTTTCAATCCAAAGCGTATCCACTGGACCATCCATCAAAATCCACTTTTGATTTGCAGAATCATCTTTGCACACGTTACGCATAATTTTGGCTAGTACTCCATCTCTCCATTCGTGCGTGGCTTCGTCAAACGATCCATAAAGCTCGTCGTTTGAAAGTGCAAGTGGGTTGATAGGGTACACCTCGACGTTTTGAAATTGTTCATTTTGACCGTGTTGAGTACGCTTCAAGCGTGCCATGGCTTTAATCAAAATCTCCCATGCTCGCGTCTTTCCCGATCCAGTCTTGCCCACAATCATATTTCCGTGGCGAGCACACTTGCAATCGAATATTTGAATAATTTTTGATATCCACGCATCGACGGCTTGCAAATTGTTCAACTTGCACTCCTCTATTAGTGCATCTCTAAGAATAGCTGAATCCTCTTGAGGTGCGTTGACGTCGGGAAATAAATCCGATAAGAGCGCTTTGAAGAGAGGTATATCTATGTATACCAATTTCGGGATAATCAAATCACGCATAGCGTTGAAGAGAATGAGTTGCTCATCCGTCTCGGGTGCCTCCCGCTTCATCGTCCCAGCTGCACGTGAGATTGGTATGATGAAAGAGCGCAGTGTGTAATCATAGTGATCTTGCTTACTTAGCTGCTGTTGACTCAACTCCATGATTGCAACCATTTTCTTTGCCAACGGCTTCGCGTTTGTAAAACCTTCGCTAAACATCATGATTTCTGCAATCAAACAGAAATCAGGCACCATCATGCTTACCGGTCTTACGATGGCTTTCAAATTATCAGGAAGCTCGGCGCGTCCAGCGTAGCCCGGATTCATGGTGACAAAAACACCACACGATGGGATTAAGCGAATATGCTGTCCCTCAAAATCAAATGACTTGAGATTTTGCTTAACAGCAGCCATGACAACACTTATCTGCGTCGCAACGACGGACAACACTTCCACAGTAATACGGTTGAATTCATCCAAGCAAGCCCAAGCACCAGTTTGAGCTAAACCACTAAACATCTTACCCGTCATTTTGTAATCAACACCATCTGAGCAGTTAAACACTATGACGTAACGAGCCAACGCTTTACCGAAATCTTTCACAGTCTCTGTCTTACCAGTACCGGCGGGTCCTAAAGGATTGCCTCCGCGGCGCGTAAACATAGCGGCGCCTAAAGTCATGTAGCAACGATCAGTGAGTGGTGTTACCACGAGACGGCCATTATTACCCTGATATTCATATCCATAATCGAAAACACTCAGTACTTGCTTGACTGTACAGTGTCTAGTCTCACGATCCCAGTAAAATCGCAACTGCGAAACCCATTCAAAATCACTCGGTGATGAACATTTATTCTTGATAAGTTTCTCGATCGCGTCTCTCGCGTGAACTTCAATAGTTATTAGTGCCGTGACTTTCTTTCGTGTAACTTTATCCAGTGACGTACGCGTTAGTTCTACAAGTTTGTTCAGATATTGAATCCATTTGCGTCGCAACTTCTTGAGCGCCTCTTTGACGTTGTCTGGGTCTCTCAAAGCACGCTCGCACTCCATGGTCCACGAAATGCACCCGGCAGTAATAAGCATTTGACCTGGATTATCTTTAACCCATTTATCCTTTTTTACTCCTTTCGATCGACATTGTTCAAATGTACTAGCGAGGTGCGCTCGTGTCGCCGAGTACATGGCAGCCTCAACTGTATTCAACCAGTCTTCTGGGCGTCCTTCAGTTCGGATAGGGGTGTCAAAAGGGATAATTTCTCCATCAGGCGAGCACATCGCGACCGATTCGCAATGGCGCCTACCAATTAATGGGTCGGGAGCGTGCATTTCTAATCGCTTGATGCCTTCAAACATGCCCTTCAAATGTGGCTGAATGTTTTCTGGTTCCTTCGCTTGCCCGAGAATTTGTAACAAATCATCATTGCTCAAAAAGTAAAACCGTGGAAATATTTGCCGTTTAGATTCGAGATAGTCATCGAGCGACTTTTGAATGAGCTCGAGTTCGCTGTCCATTTCCGTGAGCTGAGTCAGCAAAGTAGTGTCCGGGTCGCCGCTAATATCTGGCGCGCGCATCGATGCGCACGCCATTAAAACATTGCGCGTAGCGTGCATCTTTTGCATCACCTTGATGAATCGCGTGTTGATGTTATTGAATATTTCGGTTTCACTGGGAAGTTGTCGAGCGATGTCTTCGCTGCCGACAAATATATTCTCCAAATACATCCACGCCAGCTGAACTTTAAGAATCACTTCTATGACATCGTTGACCGATGTCAGCGCCTTTTCCCAAACAATAATCGTATGCTCGAAAACTGCAAAGAACTTACTCGCTTTCAAAGTACTCAATGTTACGGTTTGATCTTCCAAGCATGTAAATATCTCCTCTGCGCTTCTTAGCTTGATGATGTCTTCGCGGCCGTCTTTGAAGGGACCCGTGTCTAAAGTCAAATCCACCCAAGAATTTGCAATATTGCGTAGAGTGTTTTCAACGGAAAGTTCTTTCGTTGCATCATTACTAATTTCTGAGATGTTTTCCGCGTAGTTATCAAGTCCTAGCTCAACAACTTTATCCAGTGTAAATTCATCGCTCGTTGGATCAAAACGTTGTCCGCATTCATTCATCACCAGCTCCCAATGTCTCGGCCGCACCGCTGGATTTCGCATGTCAATGATGAGAGGCATTATCCGCTTAAACGAATCCACTGTCTCTTTCAAACTGACCCACGTTCCCCAACTCTTGATCCTTCCACGCCCTAGTTTAGTGATTTGCTTATACAGTACTGTTGCGTGCGTCTCCATGGATGCGACGTTAAGGTCTTCAAACTTCCCGTCTTTCCATCCTTCATACATAGTAATCCAATCGCTCACGATGCCCCACACAGACTTGAGGTACTCCAAGTCGTGCACGATATCATTTAATTCTGTGAGTACTGGTTTCGATAACTGCTCAAACACAACCAAGCCATTTGTGATTACTCCTTGTCGACGGTCAAACACCTCGAGCTCCTCGTCAACTAAACTAATATACGCCAACGCCTTGTCGCAAGCATCTCGAGTGCAAGCCGGGTGCACATGTAGCGGCGCTAACCTTTCAAATTTGCCTGTATATTCACGTGTATCTCTCTCAAGCTCTACAATCGACGCCTGCAATTCACTCTTGAACACATCTTTCACGTCTCGCAACTCAGATTCTATTTGAGTCAATGATTCTTTAAAGCTGACGAAACGGTCTTCAATTGCCTCTAGACGATCAGATTGATCGATTGGTACGTCAATGAACTTGTTCAAGATTTCATAACTCTGGCGAGGTTTATCGAAAGTGAGCGCAATCGATTCAACATTGCTCTGCGCGCGTTTCAAGTCAGCGCAACGAGTAACGAGCTCATCAATATCAACCGGCGAGCCACCAAAACGCTGGATGCTCTTTTCGAAATACTGCAATACATCCTCGACTTCAACGACTGCTTTCGACTGTAGCGAGTTTACCATATTGTCGATGTACTGTTGCGATAATGCAATCAGGCTTTGTTTTAGATGACCGCATTCAACGCGCAAAAAACCAACCACGTGCGTGTTCTCCTCGCTCTTCACTTCTTCGATAGACTCTTGAAAGCGGCGAATCTCGTGCCCGATAATGCAACTGTCACTCATATCGACTTCATTAGGACACCATAAGTGATGATAGCGATCAGTCCAAATCTTTGCACAACCAAGTAGCTCATCGATGACGCTGGTTGCGTTCTTCATAACGCTCTCCCTAACTTTAGTGATAATCTCGCTATTATCTCGAAGAACTACCGCGCCCGCTGGCATACACCTGAATACATCAAGCACCTTTTCAAAAGTCCCATTCAATAGTTCATAAATGTCCGACGGTGCCGGCGTCATTTCCACTGTGCGACTGCTACATCGTGAAAGATCCATAGTCACAATTAAGAGAGGCTTCTGAGGAACGTCGCGTGCCTCCTGCTGGCCTAAGGTAGAGTGCATATGACTCAACGATCGAAGCAAAATCTTGCGCATTGCACGCGAGACAAGACTTTCGATATCTTGCACATAGTCATTCCAAGTCGACGACGACTCATTTACGTCGACGTCGCCGATGATTGTCCTTTGCTTTGAAAGTGTATTGTTCACAATTTCACGTGCACTCAAGCATTCGTGCCGGAGCACTTCCGTACAGCGCTCATACTCTGTCGCAAACTCATTTGCGTTGCTCGCGTCATCACTTTCTCGTCGTGCAGATAAATTGGAAAATTCATCCAACGCGGCGTCGAGAGCCTTCCGCGCCTCTTTAAAATGATCAACATTTTCAGCCAAAAATGAACAAAAATTATCAGCTTCTTCATAAAACTCGTCTATAATCTTGTATGGAGAATTCCAACTCAGCGTGACCGCCGCGCTCCTGAAAAGACTCGATAGTATCTCAACGTTACGGGCAAATATTTTGCTTACGTGCGTATCGGAGTGCATCCCTCGCAAGAGCACGTTGTGCCTGTCGACGAGCTCAAGTAATCTCCCTCGCAATTCACCGTGCGTTGTATTTATACTCCCAAAAGCGATATTACGTACGTGATCTGGAACTTCTCGAGCCATGGATACGAAACCGCGCGCGTCCTGGCATGCCGTTTCAACGTCGGCGGCGTACGATACGTCGTAAAATCCGTCATCATTGATTTCAAGCAAGTTTGTTTCCAATCGATCGCTAACGTCCATTTTCGACATTGTACTGATCCAATCTTGATACTTTTCGTTTATGAATGACTCAATCTGTGGCACTGTCATGTCATATACAGAATGCAACTCGAAAATTTCCGGTAAATGTGGCAGCTCGCCATCTGCAAACGCGCCGCGAAGAACCGCAAAGTCATTTTCCAGCCTCGATAACAGTTTTGATGCCCAATGAACCGCACCGAATGCATGAGAATGCTCGCTTTGAATTGGTGGATTCTGTCTGTTTACGTCAAAATGCCGTTTCACTTCATGGAGCTCGTCGGCAAACATCGAGTATGTGTGCGAAGCGTGCGTCTCGACGGCGCGCTTTATGGCGTCGCGGCGAGCAATGTTCGCAAACAGCAATTGTAAAAGCTCAACTCTAGAAGTCAAATCAGGAGCGCTGTCAAATGCCTCAGTAACAAATGCGCATAATTTAACTTCAAGCATTCGTACTCGACTTTTAAACGTTGCAAAGTCTTCATGCCAGGACATCATTGACACATCTAAAATGTCGTAGCGAATGGCGTCGTTCAAACCATCAATGGCGACGGTTACGAAAGCCTTGCGAATGACGCGCAAGCTGCGATCGAAATCATACCTCACAATTCCCTCACTGCTGGGAAATGCGCGCCCGTGCGTAGGAGCAAACTGATCTTGAGCGCCGCATATTTCAAGTAGATCTTTGCATCGATGAGTAAAAGCATCAATGTGTGAAAACATTGTCGACACCCCTTCGAGATGCGCTGCACTCGCACCGGATGAGCGTTCAAAGTACGTGATTTTCCAATTTTCACCAACGGTAGCTGCGCGACGCAAGATGGATACTGCGGTTTCATACGCTTCATCCGAGACGCTCTCCTTGTGCAAAATGTTTTCCAACTTGAGCTCAGCTCTACACATGGACATAATTTCGTTCGCCACACTCTTCATCAACAACAAATATTGTTCGCTCAGCGCGTCGGCGTATCCGTCGTCGTCCGCCGTATTCACCACCTCCGCCCATGCGAGATTCATATCGTCAGCGAGCTGAGGGAAAACTTTCTCGATATTCTCTAAACAGCTGGCATTGAGTGTCTCACAAATCGATTGAACGCGGGCAATCATAGAATTCGTTTGTTTCGCGACGACTACAGAATAATCAATGAGCTTTTCATACGTTGCGCACTCGTCGCATAAATAATTGGCGTTTTTCTGCGCTCTGAGTTTCACCAAAATCGTTCGCACATTTAAACTTGATAATTGTGCTTGAAGTTCGCATAAGTTTGCTTCGCGCTCGCGCCAATACCACAGAAAATATGACAAGCCGGAATTTTGGCTTTCGTCGACACGGAGTGTCGAAGCCTGTCGAATTTGTCGAGCCCAATTCGTCACGATGGCTTCGATATGCGCACCTGTGTGTTCATCTGGAACATATAAAACTGTGCGCGTTGTATTTGACGCATCGACGAGCTTGGACATGAACGCGTGCGTATGCGCGATGATATCAATCGAGCCATCGCTGTTACGCTTTGATTCACGCTGGACGACAGAAGAGTACAAACCTCCCATGAATTGCTGTAATGTGTGTAGCGACGTTGAACTCAAGCCCATGTGGACGACAGCCACGTCGTTGCCAAAAGATTGGCGATGTGAAATCACACGCTCGCGGAACATTGGCGCTTGGAGGCTCTCAGGCATGCGAAAGAGCGCGGAAACGCGTCCGCCAGTGTTGACTGGCAAGCTTGACGCGAGATGAATAAACCCATCGCCACGCGTGTATGCAAACATAACACGTGAATCATGTACAACGCCGTCGAAAAAATCATCCATCATACCCACATGTTCCTAAGTAAGCGCACCACATCAATATAAAACACGCAATGGTGAGTCAAACCGAGCACCGCGACACCGCACTGAACGGTGTTTTTCAATACGAACCTCGATCACTGACAGCGCGACTCGGGAGTCTGTTTCACCGAGACGACTCGCGCGGCGTGGACTATCACAGTCAATGAACACGTGATGCGCCACGCGTGAGTAAATCCATCGCGTCGCGTCGAAATTGTCGCCACTTTGACTGGATGTCGCGCGAGGCCAATCGTCACGTGCGTCATCCTCGGCATCGACGGTAGCTGTGCCGTCGACGGTAGCGGTGGCGTCGTCGACGATCACGGGCGGAACTGAGGTCTTCATCACACGTCGCGTCACGCACGTCTGTTCGTCGCCGATTGCCGCACGCGCGTCGAGGAGTGAAGTTGAGTGTAAAATTCCAAGAATAGCGAGTGAATTTTTCGTTGGTACTTTGTTTGTCACCTGCATGTACCGTATAAGTCCTAATAAAGGGTCGAAAAATGTAACACCTAACTTTGGCGACGCCTTGTAGCGCGCTCACGACGCCTCTTCGCGCATTTAGGATCGCATTCGATCAGGAATAATGTTTTCTTTGTCGACGTCGAATCGACACGGGCGATGTTGCGGACGCTGCGGAGGCGAACGCTGCAGTATTCAAAAGGAATGACGTTCGATACTTATTAATGTTTATGTTTACTACGTCGGGTTCGCGCTGCGAGGCCTG